>FZPS01000171.1_pt15 | contig 49787 bp, 48 predicted proteins | sample 1817821 | NCBI WGS metagenome assembly FZPS01 (sample SAMEA104158645, study PRJEB21678) | metagenome | place: Germany | collected 2015-04-21 | reverse complement strand
TAAACACGTTTGGAATATTTGCAGGAGTAAAGGTTCAGTCTGGAAGACTGAACCGTTTTAAGACTGAGATCAATAAATTTAATATACTTATTTGATGACAATAGCAATTGCTCCTTTGTTTTTTGTGTGGACAAAAAAATTAAGGAGCATTTTTACAATTTTATTTTTATAATTTTTGGGTAAAAACAGAATTTAGAGGATTTCTACAGAGCCTAATAATTTGCATAACGAATGCAGAAAACAGTATTCAACATCTTTAGATATTGAACGTATACTCAAATGGTGTGAATTTGATACCCCTAGAACTTTGGAACAGAACTTTGGGATTCCTGATGACTTTGAATTTTTTGATGCTAATATTCAAGATAAAGTATTAACTGACCTTGCAAATCCAGAGGGTGGAATTAAAGTATTTTGTGGGAAGCCCGGAAGTGGAAAGAGCACTTATCTTTCAAAACTTAATCAGGTTTTAACGGAAAAAGGTGTAATTGTTTTTAGACATCATTACTATTTGTCTTCTAAAGACCCAAGCCAAAGTGAGAGATTAGTATCTCAACGTGTTATTGAAGGTATAAAAGCTCAATTTAAAGAATATTCAAAAGAGCTTGGATGCTTAGCAAATAAAAACTCAACAAATATATCTTTAAGAGAATTTATTTTGCAATTAGCCCATTATTTTTATGAAAAGGGCCAATCTTTCGTGATAATTATTGACGGACTGGATCATGTTTTAAGGTATTCAGATTCTTCCGAATTAACGAGTTTTCTGAAAGAAATCTGTTTTCCTCAATCAGGATTATGGCTCATTTTTGGGACACAAGAAATTTCTAAAAGTTATCTTCCTCAAATAATCTTTGATAAATGTCCTGAAGATCAATGGATTGAAATAAAGGGATTAAGTGAATACTCAGTAAAAAACATTATTCTCAAAAATACTATTGAACTAAAGCTGCCTATCCACGAACTTCATATTAAATCACTTTCAGAAAGAATCTATGAATTAACTGAAGGAAATCCACTACACCTTAGATATACCCTTTATCAATTGAAAACAAATTGTGAAAACGGATTTGTTACAGTTTATGATTGTGAAAATATCATTCCTTATGAGAAGGATATTGAAAAATACTACACTACTTTATGGAAGCAACTCCCAGAAGTGAGTAAAACAATAGCTCTAGTTATTTCGAGTGTAGAGTTTAGTTTTCACGAAAAGGAACTTTTTGAGTTACTATCTTCAATCACGAGTTCTCCTTTTGGAATAACCAGCGATTACAATTCCATATCACATTTATTATTTAAAAATAAAAGAATCTTATCTATATATCACAGTAGCTTTGAACTTTTTGTGTTAAGTCAGCCTGAATTTGAACAACAGAAGTTATTTTTAAAGAAGGCAATACGGAAATGGCTAGTAGAATCCGACTATGAAGATTTAAAATGGGCTGAACTGAAAAAACTTGCTTATGAACTCGGTGATCCTAAAGAACTTCTTGGAATTGACAGGGAGTGGCTTATTGAAGCTATATGTTATCCAAGATGTTGTGAAAAAATTATTTCTCAACTTTCATTAGCCGTCAAGGCTGCTTTTGAAAATAACTTATTTGATAAGGCTTTTGAATTAGGAACTCTAATGGAATATTATGTAGACTCTTTCAGATTTCGTGAAATCCAAAGTTCCAAAATTTGGCAAGAGTCATTTAAAAGAAGAAATCCAGATTTGTCATATATTGATGTTAATAAACTTTCTTGGGAAAGGGTGTTTAGGTCTCAAAATAGAGATACAGACATGGATTTCATTTCTTCACCGTCTAAGCACATTCAATTGATTGCCGAGATGTCTGAGAAACAGGGAAACTTCGATTTAATTTCTGTGTCGATAGATAAACTCGCTGAATTCCATAGTAATTTGAAAGTTCTAAATAAAGAAAACATGAATGCTGAAATCCCTCAGCTAGCTGTTTCTACAATCAAAACTGTTTCTCTTGACCGCAAGCACGATGTGAAAAGAATTTATTCCTATATTAAGCAATTTTCTGACTCTGGCTGGTCAGCAGAACTTTTTGGAATATATGTAAGTTCTTTACTGAAGACCGATCAAATTTTAAAAATAGAAGAATTAATTGAACTCGCCACTGAAAATGCAGATAGACAGGAGATTTTGGATAAATGTGTAGAAAATGATCTTGAACTAAATAGACAGCAATTTTTAGAAATAGTGTATAGTATTAAACATGAGGATTTAGATAACCTATGTTTACTATACTTGTTATTAAACGGTAAAAGAATCAGTTATATTCCGCCTCTTCCTACCTATGAAGAATTTCCTTATAAGGTTCCAATGCTAGAGACTGGAAAGAGAATTGAAAGATCAAAGATCTTTTCTAATAATTTTATTTTAGGATTAATCTATGGAATATTAAACGAAGATCTGGACATTAAATACTGGACTCAAGACATTCAAAAAAGATGGCCTTTAGAGATAATGTCACAGATTTTCGCATCTTCTTTAGAAATTTCAAAAAATATCGTAGATCATCGAAATCCAAGCTTTATCTGTTTATTTGAAAACATCGCTAAAGTCGGTTCACTAAGTTATCCTCATAATAGGGATCTTTATGAACTTCAAGAGTGCTTGCGAATAGCTCTGTCCAACTGTTTAAAAGTTATTTATATCTATAAATGCAAATTAGGTTTCTCTTTTCTATTTGACGATATTGAACTGAATAATGTAATTTTTGAAAGGAATTACTATAATGAAAGTGATTTACTCCAATTCTTGTTGAGTTTCAATAAGCCAGTAATTTCAAATGAAGTATATACTAAGTTTGTTTCCGATGAAAAAAACCGCTGGAAACAAACAATAGTAAATTTCTCAGAAAGGGCAGATCATTATTCTGATTTGGCAAAACTTGCAGGTATTCATAAGGATAAGGAAAACCAAGATTACTTTTTAAAATCAGCTGCAATTAACTTATTGGGGTACCATTACCATAAAGATATGTATCTCGATAGAGTCCTAGATTCGATTAAACTATGTCAAAAAGCTGGATCTCTGAGTATAGAAAATTGGATTCAAAGAATATCTCCAGCTATTGAACATATAAACGAATATACAGATCAAGATCATACACGTTATTTTCCTATAGATTATGCAGAAATTTTGTGGGAGCATGATCCTAGACTACTTTATAAATATTATTTCTGTATTGTAGAGAAGGAAAATTGGTTTTTAGCCTCTTATCTTTTTAGGTATATTCTTCGATCATTAAATTTTGATCAAGATGAAGATCTTGCACTTGCTTTTACGGCTTTAGATGAATACTCTTTAGATGAACTTAGGTCTATGGCAGAAGAGAATACTGACGTTAAAAGAGTGTTAGAAATTGTTGAAATTTCTATAGGAAAGATAGAGTATCCTAAAAATGAACCTTCAAATATTTATTCGGAATCTCAAGCACATGATTACTCGGAGATAGAACCTGATACATTTGTTGAACTTGTTAACTCTCTTAAGTCTGATTGGGAGAAAGATAATTTTTTAGTAAATTGTTTTAAACATTGGTTAGATGAGCAAAAGTATGATAATAATAAGATTTATAGAACATTTGTCAGATACATAGATGAGCATGGAATAAAAGGTGTCTCGTATAGAGTTTTAGATGTTCTTTTCCCTTTAATATATGAATTCGAAAGCAATATGGCTTTTAAATATCTAGACTCTCTTGAGTCTGATTGGGAAAAGGATACAATTTTAGCAGATTGCGTTACTTTGTGGTTAGATGAGCAAAACTATGATAAGAGTAAAATCTACCAAGTACTTGTCCAATATATAAGTGAACGTGGATTAAAAAATCTCTCGTATCGAGTATTGGATATTCTCTTCCCTTTAACATATGAATTCGATAGTAGTATGGCTTTTGAATATGTTTGTTTAGCTCAAGCAGAAAACTATTGGTTTACTTACACAACTGACAGAGAAAAATTTATTGAAAAATGTAACTTTGTAAAAAAGTATTATCCTGAAAGATATATGGAATTTTACAGTGAAAGCATAAAGAGATCTTTTAATATTTTAGGAAGAAAAGAAAATTTTTTTGTTCCCATTCCTCGTTCAATAGAATTTTTTTCCATTTTTGAAGAACTTAAGACTATGGAAAAAATAACTAATGCGAGTGTTAATTTTGTCGATTTTTTAATGGGCGATCTCGAATTTTCACCTATTAAATGGACTGACAGTGGAGACATTGACAAAATAGATCTATTGCTACAAAGATTCGAATATCCAAATGAGTTTGTAATAGAAGGGGCTAGGTTAGGAATAGATAAGTTAAAGGAGAATCCATTAATGCATGAGATAATTCTAAAAAGAATAGAAAACAAAAGAGTAATTCTATAACATATTTTTCAGTATCTTCATTTTTTTAAAAAATGCATTTTTTCTTAAAATCCAACTAAATTTTAAATTAGAGGCGCAACATTTTGATTTTCAATCGAAGGATTTGAGGGGCTAGGGCGGAAATATAATAAAAAGGTAATATCGCTCCGAAATTTCTAATTTACTAAATCTGTTTTCTCCCTCTTTTGTCGTCACTTTACTCCAGCATACCTTTAAATGATCACAAACAAAATATACTGACATGGAAAACGCTGCCCGGCACAAAGAATTGTTCGAAAAAATTTCTTCATTCCTTGAAAAAGAAGGAACAATCAAAAGTCTTCAATTTTGGCTGTAACAACTTTAAATACTCACAGATTAAATGTTATTCTGGTAAAGATGGAAGGCAAGAGCTTGAACTATACGGTTCTGATCGAGCAAGATGAAGATGGGATATATATTGCAAAAGTTCCTGACATACCGGGTTGTTACACTCAGGGAAAGACAGTTGAGCAGGCTATGGAACGTGTAAGAGAAGCTATACAGGTCTGTCTTGAAGCTGAGGAACTTGAAGATGTTACGGGCGGCGCAATTGGAAGATTTTGATGGTACTTGGGAGGAAATATAATAAAAAAGTGATTTAAAATCGGTTAGTTTTAGTTTTAGAACTCTCGATATATGCGCTTTCTCGAATCGATATTGACGATGATTATGATAATTTCTTCATATTCGATCCGATAAAGAATTCTAAAATTCCCAACTCTTATTCTAAAAAGCTTTTCTCGGGTTCCGTAGATTTTCTTGGCATCATGGGGTATCGGATCTTCTGAGAGTTTTTCGATAGCTTCGAATATCCGTTGCCTGTTGCTTGTATCGAGCTTGCTAAGAAACTTGAACGCAGCTTTCTCAAAGAGAATTTCAAACATTTAGAGTCCCAGTTCTTTCTTTACTTCCGAGATAGGTATCAATTTTCCTTCTTTTTTGTGCTCATAACTTTTGTCTACAAGGTCTCTTTCTTCATCGGTAAGTACACAGTCTATATCTATCATGTTCTCTCTTATTTCGATAAGTTGTTTTTTAATAATATCTAGTTCCTTGAATATTCTTTCTTCAAAATCCGCCTGAGCCATAATAGAAAATTGCTGTGGATATTATTTATACATGCTCTTTTTCTAGATCTGTTTCTCTCAGGTACTATCACGTTAGTTTCTTTGTCTGACTATTCGAGGAGGCTGGGATGGATATAATAAAAAAGTGTTCAATAAAAGCTTATTTCTGATTTAGAACTCACAATATACACTCTTTCTTAAACGATTTTTCCCTATTTATATAGAATCTATCACGGAAATCTTATAATACACCCCCTCTAAATTTCTATAGTCAGAAAGGAAGTTTAGGGGCGTGTATATGAAAAAATACATCTACTTCACATTTTTTGTTTTACTATTTGCACTCGTTATCGGAGTTTTTGCCGGATCACAAAACGATGGAAATGCCTCTCAGGCTCAACAAGATTCATCGCAGAATCCCCTTAAGTCAGCCTACCAGGATATTACATGGGGAGCTAACGTCCAGAAGCATTTGAAGATACTTAAAGCCGATCTGGAAGGCGTATCTGATGCTGCAAACAATTCTGATTATATTATGCTCGCGATATATGCACAGAATATAGTAAATGATACTCAGATTGCTATTCAGGAGAATGACCAGTATACAGTATCTCTCAAACTCCAGGATGCACAGAAAGAATGGAGAGCGGCTCTTCAGGACTATAACTCTGCAGGTCAGTTTTTGTTGCAGGGAGCAAATGAAGCGAAAAATGGGACTGGAGGGATTGAAAATTTTCAAAAAGCCAGAACATTTAGGAATTCCGGTACAGGTCATCTTATGAATGCATCGGAGTTAGCAGGAATAACTTAAATATGTCTCCTCTCTTTATAGTTTTAAGAATAGAAAAAAACTTTCAATGTAATGTAAGCAGGAGAAGATTGCTGTTCCGGTAAAAATAAGGCAGGAGTTTGATTTTTACGGTCATGATGGAGCAAGAATGGTCAGGCGAATTGAGGTTACAGGTTAAATAAGTGGCTATCAGTGACTCATTTTCCAGGCTCTATAATTTTCCAGGTCACCTTTAATAAGTCTGGATGCAAAAGCGAGCACAGCGACATCATCCACAAATCCAATTACAGGAACAATATCCAGAACGATGTCAACTGGATTTATAAGATACAGAAATGTGAGTGTTAACACTATTGCGGTTCTCTTTGGGAGCGGATATTTTCCTTTAAAGGAATCTACCAGCATAGAGAACAATAATTCTAAATACTCCCAGATATTTCTGTAATCTGTCGAACTGTAACGATAGTCTCTGACTTCTTCTGGAAAACCCACACTTGTATCGGAAACCTTGTCTGGAATGGGGTTGAAATGTTCAAGATTTGCTTCAATATGTTTCGTTCTGATGTTATCGGTTTTATCCATAATAACCCTCCAGTTTTATCGGATTTTTCCCACAAAACTAAATTGAATTCTCGCCTTGTATCGGCCAGGGTTCGCAGGAGTAATAAAAATAATTATATTTAAATAAAAATAGAATTAATAGGTATATTAAGTTTATTGAAACAGGTTTTATAAAAACTTCGTCGGCTGATCATTATACGGTTAGAGCCGATATTATTTTCTTTAACTTACAATTCTCAGCTTTGTATTCACAATTTTCATGCATATTACATGAATGGTCTAGAAGGTCCACTAAAATGAAGAAAATAGTCAGACTATATAGATCACAGGATTGCAGAGAAATAGTTAAGCTGTTTTACGATACAGTCCATACAATTAATTCGAAGGACTACAGTTCAGCACAACTTGATGCCTGGGCACCGGAAGAGAACAATGTAGATATGTGGAATAAGTCACTTTCCAGTACCTATACGGTTGTAATTGAAATTAATGGTTCAATTGTCGGTTTTGGAAATCTGGATAAAACCGGATATCTTGACCGGCTTTATGTCCATAAAGACTTCCAGGGGCAGGGAATAGCAACCATAATCGCAGATGAATTAGAAAAATACGCACAGCGGCGTGATATTATTATTACCACCGAGGCATCAATTACTGCAAAACCATTTTTTGAGAAGCGCGGTTACAAAACAATTAAGCAGCAAAGCGTTGAGCGTAAAGGTCAAACTTTAATTAATTTTATAATGGAAAAGTATCTCGTTAAATGAAAATCGATCTAGGATGCGTTCTCCCGTTTATCTGATTTTCTTGATTTCCAAATTGACAATTCCAGAATCCAGTGGTTTGACATGCACGTGGTAAATCCCATTTTCTTTCACAGTAAATTCCGGATGGTAAGGGAGGTAATCTTTTCCTGAGTGTGCCATAACAAATGTGTTTTCAAAAGCAACATAGGAACCTTTGCTTATTGTCACATTCATTTTCTCGGGGCCATCAGGGCTCTCAAGCCAGAGGGTGTAATTCACACCTTGAGTGAGGTTGACTTCAAAATCGGACTCCTTAGACACAGATTTTGAAAGGACATTATCTCCGCCTCCCTGAAATGAGGTAACTATATAAAATAATACTATCATTATGTAAAGCGGGATGAGGCTCCTGGAGTTTTTTTGCTTTTCTGACACCTTTTTCTCTCCCTTCGTGCAATCTGGGTATTTACATAACTGGCACTTATCGTCCCCATTGAAGTTTGTTCTCGATGACTCCTTTCCCTTACCGCAGAAAAATCATAATTTTACAGGCAAGCCGGTAAAAGTTACAGGATTGGATATCATCTCCATTTCAATGTTAGAGCAGGTCTCCTGCACCTTATCAATACCTGCAGGCGGATTCAGGTTTTATCTGGGATCCTCTGCAACGCGCAGTACGATCTTTCCGCGGATATGACGGCTTTCACTCATTTCATGCGCTTTTTTAGCATCAGCTAGAGGAAGCACAGTCGTTACGATTGGCTTGATTTTTTGTTCATCTACTATGGCTGCTATCTGAGCAAGTTCTCTTCCGTCAGCCTGAGTCATAAGAGTTTTTGCACGTACCCCATACTTTTGCGGCATCCCTTCGGGAATGCTGGCTACGGTCGATACCAGGAATCCGCCGGGTTTCAGTACTTTCCACGACCTTTCGAATGTATCTCCACCTATGGTATCCAGAACTACGTCCAGATTATTGACGATCTCCTCAAACCGCTGGTTCCTGTAGTCGATCACTTCGTCAGAGCCTATACTCTTCAGGAACTCGGCATTTTTACTCGATGCTGTGCCGATAACATGTGCTCCCTTCCATTTGGCGAACTGGACTGCAAAAGTCCCTACCCCACCCGCAGCTCCGTGAATGAGTACGCTCTGTCCACTCTCCAGGCCTGCAATATCAAAAAGTGACTGCCAGGCAGCAAGGCCGGCAGTAGGAATGGCAGCACTTTCAACAAACCCGATACTTCTGGGTTTTTTCGCCGCCTGCGTAGAACTGGTAACGGTATACTCGGCGTAGCCTCCCTGCCCTATAGAAACTTTAGCAAAAATTTCATCTCCAGGCTGGAAGGAAGTTTCTCCCTGCCCTACAGCTTCCACGATACCTGCGACATCAAGCCCCATAATTGTCGGCAGAGGCAACTCACGTATATATCCGCTGCGAATTTTCCAATCTATAGGGTTAACTCCGGCTACAATAATTCGAATCAAGATTTCCCCAGGTCCTGGCTTAGGCTTCGGGATATCTTCATATCTGAGAACATCTGGTCCCCCAAACTCATAAATCTTTATCGCTTTCAAATTTTCGCCCCAAATCCTTCTTTAAAAAGTTATATCTGATAATTCCGTTCAGCAAATTTTCTCTCAACGTCCCCAGTTTTCCCCAGTATGACATCTGCGCCAGCGTATATCGCTCGAGAACTCCTTTAAAAAACCTACTTAAGCATGTTTATGCATCCTTTTACCGATTACAACCCTGTTTTTTAATATAGTTATAATTCTATAAATTGGTTCTTATTGATTTTTTCTGAAATTTTAAGACGAAGAGATTCTTGTGGAAAACGAAAGTTTTTGGCTACTTCCTGCTCTTCAAAATACAGATAAATATGGAAAAGAGTTAGAATACAGGTGGTATTAATCAAGACTGCTAAAAATCAAGATTACTAAAAGTTTTTAAGTAGACTGCTCAGGATTAGAAAAAATAGTAGGCATAGTATTAGGAGCGCTTGTTACGCCAAAAATAGAAATTGAAGATGATGGAGCATGGTTGTGGGTAAGCTTTGCACCTGAATTCAGATTAATAAGTGATTTTGTATTGGGACCAAGAAAACATTATGTAGCAACTGAATTAGTAAAGATTACAGATAGACACCTTTCAAATTTAAAATCTCTTTTTGTTACAGATGAATTAAAATTCTATGCTAAAGCTCTTTTAGAAAAATATGGTAAATTGGTAGAATTTCCTAAAACAGGTAAGAAAGGAAGACCTAGAAAACCGGCAATTGTACTGATGAGAATCTCAGATGTGCTCAGGTTATCAAAAACAAACAAGGAAGCTTCAGAATATTGAAAAAAGAGCTATCTTTGGTCAAAGTATAGATGACAGGAGATTAGCTAAAGAAAAACAAAATGGAATTTCAGAAAGAAAAACACCAGCATGAGAAGCTGGAATTACTAAGCGTAAATGGACATTAACAGGTTTGTTAATTACAGGAAGAGCAAAATATCAACTAATTAATGAGGCAGCACCCGGAGGAGAAAATTTTGATAAATTTCTCGGGATGCTGAATGATACCAGCAGGAGAGATATAACTGAGGGCAGGAAAAAATCAGTTCAAATGTCCGGAGTTTCGGCTTATTCATCCGAGTTTGAAATTATTTCGCAGGAAATTTCTCTTGAGACTGCAGTTTCGATTTCGGAACAGATCTTGAATAATATAAAAAATAAAGTAAAAGAACTTAATTCCGAGTTTATAGGGCATATCAAGCTTTCATTTGCTCATAAAGGAAATTTTGTAAAGGGAAGTGTGACATCAGCCCATAGAATCCCGGAGATAGAAATTCTCAAAAAAGAGAAAAGCGCACGGTCCAGAGTAAAGGTACTTTCTGCTGTAACCCTGGTGCCCCAGGATGAGCTCATTAAAGCTGTAGACCTGGCGATAAAAAAGCAACTGGAAGACAGGAGGCTTTCTTTCAAAAAAGTAGTAAAAAACTGTCCTGGTTATAGCCGGATAACAGTAGTTTCTTAAACTGGACAACCCTCCTTAAGCCTGTCATACCCGGCAGCGACAAAAAAACATATTCTATTTGTATAAATGGCTTCCCTGTTTCATGTAAAACCTGGAACTGGTTTTTCTTTTTATTTAATACTAAATATTCAATTTTCGTGCCTCAGAACTCATAGGGCTCATCATAAATCAGCAAAGTTTTTCATCACAGGCACTCAATTGATCAGATAATATATAGTTAAATAATAAATATCTCTCAAGAAACGGAAAATATTTTTAAAAGAAATAAATTCTAAAAATATTTTTCAGCCCTCTCCTCTGAGTTCAGCCTCAATCTCGGCAGCAATCTCGCTGGCAGCCTCTTTCGGTAATTCTGCTTTATAGATGCTCCTTCCTACTATTACCCAATCGGCACCTGCGGCAATAACATCAGAGGCTCTTCCTCCCTGGGCACCGACTCCGGGCGAGATAATAGTGAGTTTATCTCCGATAATCTTCCTTATTTTCTTTACTCTTTCCGGCCTGGTCGCAGGGGCAACAAGGCCAAAGGCTCCTGCTTCAGATGCCATTCTCGCAATTGCTTCCCCGACAGGCTGGAGGAATTCGGCTCCTCCTGGGTGGCTCATCTCGCTTACTACGAACACATCTCTCCTGTATTCAGAGGCAACCTCAATGCAGGCATCAAGGCTGTCACGACCTGTGAAACCCTGGACAATCACGGCATCGGCTCCTGCTTCAAAGACCTGTTTGCAGATAAGGCGGTTGGTATTGGGAATATCGGCAACCTTGAAATCTGCGATTATTGGAGCAAATTCAGCAAGTTCCCTGATTATCTCAAGCCCGGTTGCGAGTACAAGGGGGTAGCCTACTTTTATGGCGTCCACGAATTCTGAAACATCCTCTGCAATTTTAAGTGCTTCTTCCCTGTCAGAAACATCCAGGGCAAGAATCATACGGGTTTTCCTTTCCATAAATTCATCTCTTTAAAAGGCGTGTCCGCACAGCTGCAACTATAAGTGGAAGAGTAATAGTTGCATCAGCGTACACAGTTACAGCTTTTGCATTTTCTCCGACCTTTCCCCAGGACTGGGCTTCGTCAAGTGTTGCCCCGCTTAGACCACCGGTCTCAGGGCGGTCCATGGTCAACTGGATTGCATAATCAAATGACCTGGGGGTCACAAGCATAGACTGCAGAATATAGTTTTTCGGAACTCCACCCCCAAGGAGCAGGGCGCCTGCACTCTCGGTCTCATAACAGATTTCCATAAACTCGTGCATATCAGCAAAAGCATCCACATGCAGAGGATTCCCTTCTTTATATAGCCAGGCTTGAAGCCCTATTACAGAATCCTGAAGGGCAGGGCAGTACACAGGCACACCCATATCTGCTGCGGTTTTCAGGATAGAGGAATCGTCATCAAGGTTTTTCCCTATCTCAGTGAGAACCTGCCGGATAGAAAGCTTTTCCTTAGGAAGCCCGGCATAGGTGCTCTGCAGAAATTCTTCAAGTTCGGTAAAATGGTGGTCTGGCAGGTAGACGTCATATATCCTGTCGATGCAGTCGTGCCTGAGCTGGATATCATTTGCACAGGCTGTACCCTTATAATGGTGAAGACCCAGAGCCTCAACAGTATCATGTACCATATTCGCTCCAGTAGTAACAAGCACATCGATATGGCCGTCGCGTATCAAATCAGCGATAATATTTCTCATGCCTGCTGGAGTCATAGCTCCTGCAAGCCCGAAGAATTTCGTAGTTTTCTCGGAAGCCAGCATATCATAATAGATATCCACGGCTTCAGCCAGCCTGCCTGCTCCAAAGGCACAGCCACTATATTCCCTTACAAGATCGTCTACGGTCATATCCGCAACTATCTTTGCACCCCTGATCGGAGTTGTAAGGTTCTTAGAAGAGTCTTCAAAGTCCATTTTTATTCCTCAAAATTTACAGGATTAATTAAGAAATTATTGTAAGAGTAATTACAGGTTCATGTCTCAAATGGAGTACTGATCTGAGAGAGTTTATGTGGGCATGTCTGTATACATAAACCTTCTCTTCTGATAAGTTTCTTTTCTAAGAATATAGTAAAAGATTTTAGAAAAGCTGAAGTTGAATATCGTAGGAAAGACAGGCGTGTCAGTATCCTGGCCGCAGTTCAGGCTACATTTGGGAAGTTCGGGCTTGTGAAAAAGGAATCTACAGGCAGAAAGAAAAGGAAAAAAAGAACCTGGGTGCTGACCTGCAGGTCAAACGTATCCCGTGATGTCCTGACCGATTGGAGTGCTTTTCCTTATACACTCTTCTCCGTAATTAATCATATCTTCAACTGCCTTTTTCAGTATGGAAGGATAGATCTGGCCTACCTGCTCCCACACGGGTCTTCCCTGGCAGAAAAACTTAAACGTAGGCGTGCCCAGAACGCCGTACCTTTCTGCAGTCCATGGATTTGTTTCAATATTCAGGCGGGCAAAAACTGCCGAGTTCTCGAATTCTCTTGCATAGTTTATAAAATAAGGTTCCATAGCTTTGCAATAAGGGCAGGTAGAGCTGTAGAACATTACGATAACCGGTTTTTTAGAACTCTCTACTATTTCTCCCCAGTTCATATCTCCAATTTCAATCACACTGCTTCCATTCAATCTATTACCCCCGCGAGATTATATAGTTTAATAGAACGAAACAAACAGAATTCCATGCTTATAGATATCAGTCGTTCTATTTGTAAGATTTTATTTATCTGTTTTATTTATTCTATTTATCTGGTTCTATTTGTCAGTCTCCGTTTATTGGATTATGTTTGTCAGACCTGTTTATTAGATCAATAGTCTCTACTTTTATAAGATTAATATTTATGCTTTATAAAATCTAATTTCATGGATCCGCGAATAATTGTATAGGAAATACGATGAACCATCAATTTTCAAATGAAGAATTCTTAGATAGCTTAAGAAGAAAAAGAAGCAAAGAAAGATAAAAAGTAAAGACAAAAACTGGTACCCGATTCGTGTCTATTGATTAAAAATTCAGGTAGAGGGATTAAGTTTACGCATGGATTTCCGTTTAATCTTCTTCGTCACCCTCGGGATTCATTATCTCAGAAAAACATGTGCTGCAGATATATTTATCGTCAAGGCATATCTCTTTAAAGTCAACTTTGGGACCGCCAGGTTTTGTGGTTGCCTCCTTGAACACATAGAACTTTTCATTAAATTCGATTGGCTGCCCGCATCTTGAACATACAAAGGGTGGATTTTCAATCGAATCAATTGCACACTCAATGCAGATCAGATCGGACTTATCCCCGTGGACCTCTTTGAACTTTATTGGTTTCATATCCAGGCTAGTGTCCACAACCAGTACGTCTTCCAGCAATTCTCGACCACAAATATTGCAATACTCCTTCATTGTGTCGCCTCCCTTACTCAGAGGGTTTCTCACCACGCCCTGTGCTGAGCCTCCACAGGGTTTCAATGTCTCCGTGTTTGCACTCAAATTATATACCCCATTTTCAGCTTATTACCCATACTATACCGAATCGGACTATTTTGAGATGTCCAATCCGGCTCAATCTTTCACAACATTGAGCTGTGTTCTACCTGCCGGTATTACCCGACTTGCACATCGATCTCGAGAAGATCGGTCCAGAGCTGAAAAGCAAACAATAAGGATTAACAGTGCAATATTTATTCTAATGTTGGTTCAAAAATGCTTTTCGCATTTGAATCGAAACAACATTAGGAGACACTTTATAAAATGCGTTTTAGACAGCTTTCTAGCCTCTGGTTTTAACTTCCCTATGGAAATATATGTCTTAAAACTATATACAGTTATTGATTTTAATTAAAAAATAAACGAATAATAAAATAAAGAAGGACTATAAAAACAGAAAAAAGATAAAAAGTTAGTAAATAATCAGGTTAAAACAAAGAATTTTATTGATCCTTGATCAATACATAAAATGGGTAAAGAAGACTGTTCTTAAAGGTTTAAAAAATGCTCAAACAGAGATTCGTGCTGGATACTACAGCATTAACGGACCTGCAGACGCGTGAGGTTATGGGCTATGCTTCCCTTTGTGAGGGAATGAAGGCAATCCTTGATCTGATAGCCAATGTTCGCCTGCAGTTTGGTATAAGCTGTTATGTGCCCTATCCGTCAGTGTATAAAGAGATGTATGAATTCGCAAGTCACAATGGCTGTGACAGGGAAGTTATGGCAAAAATAGATACCTGGCTTGTGAAGAAATCTCCTGACCGATATAGGGTTAGTGTAACTTCTCAGATTTTTCATGAATATGTTGCTTATATGCGGGAAAGGATCAACCGGGGCATGGGAGTTGCAGAAGATGCGATATGGGAAGCCGCTACTGAGTGCCTCTTCATGGAAAATCCGCAAAATAAGAAAAAAGAGTATAAGGAAGAAGTTGAGAGGGAAGTAATCGGGGGGATCATTGGCAAATTTCGGAATAAGTATCGTGCTGCCCTGAGATATGGGATTCTTGATAGTGCTCCTGATATTGATGTTCTCATCCTTGCCAAGGAGCTTGACGCCGCAGTTATTGCAAGCGATTATGGGATTGAGAAGTGGGCCGAGCAGCTTGGAGTCCGTTTTGTGCCTGCAAATACTTTTCCCATGATGATGAAAGAGTACCTGAAACATCTTCCGGAAATCGAAAATGAACCCGAACCCGGAAGCCGGGACAAAAGCAAAAAAAGATCATCTGAAGAATTGGAATTCATTTAATAGGTTAATCTTGAATAATAATAACAACAAGATTCTTGAGATTCATCGATAAAGGATTTGAATTCGACAGATTAATATCTGTAAATTTATTATGAAAGTTGGTTTCGGGCTATATTATTGAAACATGAATCTCAGTGAAAAGTAGTATCATTAATCTTTATCAAGCCTTAAGGGAATTATTGCCTTTAATGCAACTGCCTTTAGTGCAACTGTGCTTTTAGAATTTGGGGGACGAGAGTTTGAGAAATATAGTCATAGAAGAATTAAAAGCGTCTGAGGTTTACCGCCAGAGAGTTGAAGTTGTTGAAAGAAAGGGGCTGGGGCATCCGGATTATATCTGCGATGCAGTTATGGAACAAATATCAGTGAATTTGAGCCAGAAATACCTTGAGACTTTCGGGACTATTCTGCACTATAACATTGACAAGGGCATGCTTGTTGCAGGAGAAGTGGAAGGGAAATTAGGAGGAGGCAGAATACTAAGCCCTATGAGGCTTATCATCGGGGACAGGGCGACTTTTGAAGCGCAGGGAATAGAGATTGACGTTCCCGAGCTTGCGGTCAGTACAGCGCAGCAATGGATTCAGGATAACCTCCGGTTTGTGGATCCTGAGAATCTTATCTATCAGGTAGAGTTAAAAAAAGGTTCTGCAGAACTTATGGATATATTTAGCAGAGGAGGGGAAATTCTCGGGGCAAACGACACATCTGCAGCAGTCGGATATGCACCATTGAGCCCTACTGAAAGGCTTGTTTTTGAATGTGAGAGATACCTGAACTCGAAGAAGTTCAAAAAGGAGTATCCGGAATCAGGAGAAGATGTAAAAGTTATGGGACTCAGGCACAGGGAAGACATGCATCTGACCGTTGCAATGCCGTTGGTGGACAGGTTTGTTGAATCCGAAAATGAGTATTTTAAGAAAAAAATCGAACTGCACGAGCGGATAGAGGAGTTTGCTGCCGAGTTTGCAGAGGAAGCAAGGGCTGAATTTGAAGCCTGTATGTGCCTGAAGCCGACAGCTTCCCTGAACACTCTGGATGTTCCGGGCAGGGGGCTACAGGGAATTTATACCACTGTAACTGGCACTTCTGCAGAAGATGCGGACGGCGGGCAGGTTGGACGCGGAAACCGCGTAAACGGAGTAATTCCCCTGAACCGTCCTGTTAGCAGTGAAGCCGCGGCAGGCAAAAATCCTGTGAGCCATATAGGAAAAATTTACAACCTTCTTTCCCACAGGATTGCAGCCCGGATCTATAGAGAAGTGCCTGATGTTTCCGAAGTTTATGTCTGGCTTTTGAGTGAAATCGGGACCCCAATTGATCAGCCCCAGATCGCCACTGCCCAGTTGATAATGGAGAAAGGATCTGCAAGCGAAGTAGAAAAGGAGGCAGCCGAAGTAATGGAAAAAGAGCTTGAGAATATACAGGCTTTTTCAATGGAACTGGTCGCAGGAAAATGCCCTGTTTGCTAAAAATCACTTAGCTGGGAAGAGATTATACCCCGGCAATAAAAGCAATGAGAGCAAAGAACATAGCGATCTTGAACATTCTTGAGGACTTTGTAGGATTGTTCCTGACAAGTAACTGGTAGATGGCTGCGAAAAATCCCATATCTGCCAGAAGGACAAGATAAAGATAACGTACGCCAAGCATCTGCATAAAGTAAGGAAGAGGGCTTAAAAGCACGGCAAGGAGTCCTATAAATACTGCAAGGTAACCTGCCTTTTTTGCCCCGACCCTGATAGGCAGGGTGTCTGCCCCTTCGACCTTGTCCCCTTCAATGTCCTCAATATCCTTTACGATTTCCCTGGCAGTAATCGCGAGGGCCGCTAGCAGGAAGAGTACGAAAAGCACTTCCAGTCCTTCAAACCCAAAAACTGAGGCTCCGAACAGAAAGGTTGAGCCCGTGAGATAGCCTATGCTCAGATTTCCTAAAAGAGGAGTACCTTTGAGAGTTTTCGCATAGAAGATGAGCAGCAGGGAATTAAACAGGGCAATAAATCCGCAGATTAAGTTAATCCAGAAAGCCAGGAGTGTGCCAAGGGAAAACAGAGTGTAAGAAAAATAGAGAGCTTCTTTTAACGTTGCCCGTCCTGAGGGGATAGGTCTATCAGGGCGATTTATCGAATCTATCCTTACATCAAAATAATCATTAATAGTATTTCCTGCACCTGAGATTAATAATACGACTAGGAATACAAGGCCAGAATAAAACAAAGGAAAATTTTCAGGGCTATAAGACCCTGAGGCATCAGAGATCAGGATATTAAAAGCGATCAATGTTCCAATTACGGCTGCAAAACCCGCCATCAGGCAGTTTTCGTATCTCATAAGTTCCAGATATGTGCGTATGCCTGCAGACATCAGTACAAAGCAGTATTATAAAGTATTAAAGGTATCGGATTTTCTCGCCCGAATCCCGTCTTGGGAGGATGGCTCCTTTTTCTTTCACCTCGTTCGCTCAAGAAGCGTATCTATTGGACAGAATTTATAATATTTCCACTCCAATTCCGCAAATTTCTATAATGTTTGATCAAAAACGGCATAATCTTGGATTTTAGAACTTTATCCCCTAACCCTATCTGGCGTGATAAACACAAACTTTTTAAGAAAAAGTTTGATCACAAGCCTTTTCAAAAAAGGCTTGAGCGAAAACCTTTTGAGAAGGTTTTATCGAAAACGGCGTGACGGCGTGGTCAAGCGGCACAACGCTTGGTGATAAACCGGTGCAACGGTTTCGGTCAAGCCTTTTCGTAAAAGGGTCGCAGTTCAACGGTTTCGAGTCAATGGTTCTGGTATAAAATTTGCATTAGAGAGTAAATTACTGGTTATTACGAGAGGTTACATGAAGGACAGGATTTCAGGGAGGAAGAATACAACTAACAAGGGAATAAAAAGAATTATAATATGGGCTTCTTAAAATATTTTATTTTTCGATTTATTTAAAATTATGCGATGTAAGAGGAAGCTATATAGTAAATATGCGGATATTGAATCAAAGGAAATTTATAGTAACATACTAATTAAAAAGTTAATATTAAGTAAGACGGTTTTATGTCCTGCCGTTCTTCCCTTTGATATATAAAAGGTTTACCAATTTCAGAAACAGGCAAACCCAAAAAATGCCCTAAACTCAAATAAATATTTGTTCAATCTTAAACAGATTCAAATATTGAACTGGAGCAAAGAAATGTGTTGACTTAGGATCTATTAAAAATCTACTATAATCAAGATCTTAAATTTTATTTATACTAATTATATACTATTCCGTTAATAATTAGGAAAGAACCGGAAATTTTTGTTTACTGACGCATGGGTGGAGGCCAATAAGATGAAAGCCGATTTTTTTAGCTCTTTGATTTATATATTAGTTATAATACTAATAATTCCCGGGACAATCTCCAGTATGGCATCTGCTATAGATCAGGATCCCGGAAATGATGGAAGTGATACAGCAGGTCCCAATCTGAATGAGGAAAATCCGAGAGATGGAACTTCGAATGAGGAAAGCCCAAATGAGGAGGATCCAAATGAGGAGAATCCAAATGAGGAGAATCCAAATGAGGAGAATCCAAATGAGGAGAATCCAAATGAGGAGAATCCAAATGAGGAGGATCCAAATGAGGAGAATCCAAATGAGGAGAATCCAAATGAGGAGAATCCAAATGAGGAGAATCCAAATGAGGAGAATCCAAATGAGGAGAATCCAAATGAGGAGGATCCAAATGAGGAAAGCCCAAATGAGGAGAATCCAAATGAGAGAAGTCCAAATAAAAAGAGTCCAAATGAGAGAAGTCCAAATAAAAAGAGTCCAAATAAACAAAATCCAAACACCAAAAATCCGAATACTGTAACTTTAGATAACAGGGAAAATAAAGAAGATAATAATTCCAATTCTTCTACCGATAGTTCATCCCCTACTAACAATTCATCCTCTTTTGGCAGTTCGTCCTCTAGCGGTTGGGGAATGAACCTTGTTTCTAGTGAGGATGCGAGCAATATTGCCGCCAAGGAACTTGTCACCAGAAGCGTTATAAGTGGTTATCCTGTCAAATTTGACTTTGTAGAAAATGTCACATGCGTTACCTATATCAAATTTGATCCGAAGAAGACCTTCAGGAGAACGACAACAGTTGTAGAAGAACTTAAAAGCAAATCTACTCTTGTCCCGGCAACTCCTCAAGGCACAGTTTATAAACATGTAAATGTCTGGGTAGGAGATAAGGGAGCAGGACTTCCCACTTCCATTAGAAACGGACTTATAGGGTTTAAGGTTGAAAAATCGTGGATTAAAGATGAGAATATTAATGAGACTCTGATAACTCTCCAAAGGTACGACGAAGATTGGCATCCTCTTTATACTGAAAAAGTCAGAGAAGACAAGAATTACGTTTATTTTGAAGCGGAAACTCCTGGCTATTCTTTCTTTGCAATAACGGAATATGAAGGAAATGGAGAAATCCGAGGCGCAAATAAGATACCCCTGAGAAGCATTGGAAGCGAAGGAAGAATAGCTATGAGCGGAAACGCGGGAGGAAATAGTAGAATCAAGAATCCGATGGGGGCAGCCAGGATATTTATGGCAATTTCCTTACCACTTTTCATGATTATTGCCGGGTACTGCGTATTAAAGAAAAAGATCTGAGAATGAATTTATATTAGATGGGGAAGGTGGATTTTTTATACCTGTCCCTTATCATTTTTATAATTTCAATTGAATAAATTGTTACAGGCAGCAAGGTTTAAAGTACCAGAAACTTATCGGATTTTTACTGCAAGCATACGGTCAAGTGCTTTTTTTGCCCTGGTCCTGATGTCATAGGGAACGGTCACCATATGCTGGATTTTCTCAAGGGAGATCAGGACTTTCTCAAGATTGATCATTTTCATGCTCGGGCAGCAGGCGAATTCGGAAATGCAATAATATTTCTTTTCCGGGGCTGCTTTATAGAGACCGTGGAGAAGTCCACATTCCGTACCTATAATAAACTCTTTTGCAGGAGAGTTCTTTGCATACATAATCATCCCCCGCGTGCTTGCTATGTGGTCTGCAAGCTCCAGAACCTCAGGGCGGCACTCGGGATGTGCAATAAACTTAGCTTCAGGATGCTTTTCCTTCATTCTCAGGACATCCTCTCTCAGGATCTGGTGGTGAGTGGGGCAGTGTCCTTCCCAGGGAATGATTTTTTTGTCAGTCCTGGCTTCAACGTAGGCAGCCAGGTTTTTATCAGGCACAAAGACAATTTCATCGACATCCAGTGAATTTACCACCTCAACGGCATTGGCCGATGTACAGCAGATGTAAGATTCAGCCTTGATGGCAGCCGAACTATTAACATAGCAGACAACCAGGGCATTGGGATGCTTTTCCTTTTCTCGCCTGAGACCTTCAATATCCACCATGTCTGCCATAGGGCAGGTGGCATCGATTTCCGGCAAAAGGACAGTTTTGTCAGGACAGAGAATTGCAGCGCTTTCTCCCATGAAATGAACACCGCAAAAAACAATAATATCAGCAGTCTGACGGACAGCCTCCTGGCTCAGACCAAGAGAGTCTCCAACAAAATCTGCAATATCCTGAACCTCAGGACGGGCATAGTAATGAGCAAGAATAACTGCATTTCGTTTTAATTTGAGTTCTTTGATCCTTTCAATAAGCTCTGCTTGCTGCATTTGACCACCTGGTTTTTGGAACAAGATCCGAAAAGTAAGATTCGGATCTGAGATTGAAGGTCAAGCTTGAAATAACCAATTTTAATTTAACGGAAGTTTAACAGGCAAATGGATGTAAAAAAGAGTTAAACAAAGGAAACCTTATCCAGTATGCTCTTTTTGTACATATACCATTTGCTTCTGGGAACTTACGTGCTTAACTCCCCCGCACTATATAACATTTATGAGTCTCGCCCGAGTAGCTTCCCGAGTCCCGATCGGGAGTGCCCTGCCCATTTCACTTCCCGAGTTCCGTCTCGCCCGAATTGCGCCTCAGGAGTACGCCCCGAATTGCGCTTCAGGATCGCAGAAAATCAGAGATTTTCTCGGAGTTGCGATATAATCGCAACAGCACACTGCCCTTTTCACTTCCCAAGTTCCGTCTCGTTATGATTTGACAATTTCTTCAATTGAGGTAAACTAGAGAAGAAACATTAGATTGCTGATTGTGAAAAAAGAGCTAGGCGGCAAGTTGATTTCTTGCTTTTTTCGAGCTCAGGTTCCTATCTGGACCGGGTTCAGGATTTTCTTCAGGGTTGAGATTGCAGAGAGGGCTGCAAGGTAACTTGTTTTCGGGTTCTCAGGGGAGGGAACATTCTCGACTCTGGTGAAAAATTTGCCGAATTTGCCTTCTACGGTTATCTCATGCACATTTCTGGAAAGGGAAGGGTCGGCTATTACTTTTACTTTCGTCCGGTCAAAGCCTATACCTGCAAGGCTTATCGTAGCTGCAACATTTACGTTTGCAGGGAAGGCTTTGACCGCTTCTGAAGCAGGCCCTTCGAAAAGCAGGGTTTCTTTTTCGATCTTCTCAAGCTCAATTCCAAGGGCTTCAATGTGTGGGGCTCCTGCAAGATTCAGAGGCGGTTTTCGGGTAGTAAGGGTAACTGAGGAAATTTCGGAAGCTGAGGCGGAATTTATTCCATCTATACCGACGATTGCTCCTGAAGGGAAATACAGCTTGCAATTGTTCTGTTCTGCAAGCCTGAAGAGTTTTTCCCGGAGCTCTTCATCCGCAAGCGCACCCACACTGAGTACCATTACATCACACCCTGCTTCAAGAGCCTGAGGTACTATGAGTCTGACAGCGTTTTGAGAGGCGCTTTCTATAACAAGGTCTACGCTTTGCAGTAACTCCTCAATTCTCATATATGCAGGGCTGCACCTTTTCAGGGAGGCTGCAAGTTCAAGGGCTTTGCTCTGAGAAGAGTCAAAAAGAGCATACAGCTCCGCATTAAAAGCCCCACTATCAATAGCTCTGCAAATCTGTCTGCCAATAAATCCACAACCAATAATTCCTATTTTCAGCATTCCAGGCTCCTGAGAAACAACCAATAAATTTATCGTCGTTTTATTATTACTTTTAGCAGCAGGCTTCATAAGCCTGAGGACAGGGATACTGTATTCCGTTTCCTATCTTTAAATCTTCTGCTGGGCTCCTTTAGTAGAAGACCTACCTTTCTCTATTTGTATGCACAGACCGTTTTCTATTGTTTTTACAAAATCCGGCAGCAAGGACACCGTACCTCTTATTAATTACGGGATCATAACATAGCAGGGTAAAATTATGCTTATTAAAGAAGTTGAAAGATTTATAGAAGAAGATCTGGGATACGATGATGTTTCGTGCACTATTGTACCTGACAGACCTGTAAAAGCCATTATTTTCACAAAAGAAGCCTGTGTTATTGCCGGAATTAAAGAAGCCGAATCAATTCTTTGCTATCTTGGAGTTCAGGCTGAGACGACGCTTAAAGATGGAGACCATGTCAATGAAAGCGATATGATTTTCAGGCTAAAGGGAGGAGCTGTATCCATCCTTAGAGCAGAAAGGCTTGCCCTGAATTTCCTCGGTCACCTCAGCGGGATTGCAACCCTTACCCGAGCATGTGTGGATATAGTAAGAAGGCATTCTGAGACCACAAGGGTGGCATGCACCAGAAAAACCACTCCAGGCATAAGGAAATTCGAAAAACTGGCTGTGGCTGCGGGCGGAGGAGACACCCACAGGTTCAACCTTTCGGATTCGGTTATGATTAAGGATAACCATGTCAAACTGATGGGAATAGAAGCTGCGATTGATGCTGCGAAAAAAACCAGCTTCATCCGAAAAATAGAAGTTGAGGTGGAGTCTGCAGAAGATGCTGTGCTCGCTGCAAAACTCGGAGCTGATATTATAATGCTGGATAACATGCAACCCGAAGCCGTCAGGGAAACACTGGAAATCCTTAAAGAAAAAGGGCTTAGAGACTCGGTTATTGTGGAAGCATCCGGAGGGATTTCCCAGGAAAACCTTGAAGATTATGCAAAAACAGGAGTGGATGTAATATCTATGGGTTCTCTTATCCATAAATCAAGATGGATAGATCTCAGCCTGGAAATAATAAGTTAAAACTCTTATTAAGGAAGCAACAGGAAGGAATATAAAATGTAAAAACGGAGATAAGAGAGACAGGTAAATCATAAAACTTATGTTGTTAATAGATCAGGAAAAAATCCGTTAGCTTTAAGTTCGTTTAGAAACCGAACTCACAGGTTTAAGGGCTTATTTTCATATTTTTCTTTTGAAAAGAATAAAAAGAAAAGATCACAAACTTTATATTTGTTTTTGTTGAAGATATTTAGGGTCAAGGGAGTAAAATTACTGTTAAAGCAGCTTATCTAAAACATTCAAGTAGTAACTGTTGTAGACAGGCTTTTTTATCAGGTCTTTGGGGTAGCAGAAGTGAAACTGAAAAAGATCCATATGACTTTGTTACTTGCGTTTTTCATTCTGCTGGAATCTGGCAGCACAGCATCGGCAAAAACTGCAGTATATGAAGGTAACATTAAGGAAGGGCAGGCATACCAGCTTAATAATTACATAATCGAATTTACTGATATTTTTCCGGAAGCCAATACAGCCTCATACTATGTGTATGAGAAAGATAGAGAAGTAAAGGACGGCTTGCTGGGTGTAAACAAGTCTGCCGATTTTAGTTTTGAGAAAAAAGGCAAAGTCGAGATGCGCCTTAAGTCGGTGCATGGTGGGAGAGTTGCCACGGTTGTGATCATGCTGTCAAACTACAATCCGGGAGACCTTTATATAAACAAACTTCTTGAAAATGGGCGATCAGAAGCAGTTTTTGCAGGTGATCCTGAGGTCGTGATAACAAAAAGCATAGATAAATCGAAAATCAAACTCGGGGAAACTGTAACTGTTACGGTAAAGGCAAAGAATACCGGAAATGATACTGCAAATAACGTCACGTTTATGGACCCGAAGCAGGAACACTTTGTCCTTGAAGAGACCGTATATGAAGTCTCAAGTACGATTCCTAAAATGGAATATGGGGAATCAGTCCCTGAAACGCTAGTTTATATATATAAATTAAAGGCAACCGATGCGGGAACTTTTGACCTCAAAGCTGTTAATGCGAGCTACACCAACAGTGCCGGGCAGATCTACCAGACGTCTTCTAACATGCCTTCCATAACCGTGAGTGAAGGAAACAAATTGCATGCAAATGTGGAAGCCAGAATGAACGTTGACAGCTTATCCGTAGAAAGGAATGAAAAAATAGTCTCGAACGTTATCCTGAGAAACACAGGCAATGCTCCTGCACAGGCTGTCCGGGTTGATATCCTTCTTCCAGAAAACTTTGAATATGTGGAAGGGGAAGAAGGCATCGAGTCCGTCGGCGGAACCCCCAGGATATACATTGAGACCCTGGAACCAAATAATGATAAAGAATTCACATACACTTTAAAGGCAAAAGAAGTGGGAACCTATAACATCAATTCCAAGCTTTCTTATGAATATAATAACGGCATAGAGACACAGAATCAAAAGGTGAGTAATAATTCAACCACGCTGAATATTTATGTGAAAGAAGGAAAGTTCGATTTTCTCATTAAAAATCCGCTGTATATTGTAGTTTCTACCATTATTCTGGCAGCTGTGAGTATCCATATATATAAAAAGCATAAAGAATATCGATATTAGAATTGGGTGGGAATATTAGAAAAGCAATTCGAGGTAAAACTCCGGGAAGTGTAACCGTAGATCATAAAAGCTGAGAAGTAACTCCAGCAGGAAGATTTCGGATTATCCTCGAAACGGAGGAGTTTTTTGCTTAATATACTGATAATAGGAAATGGGCAGTGTGGGAACAGAATTCTTGATTCTATTAACCGGCATGCTCTGGGAGGGGGGAAAAGCTGCGGCAGGCTTGCCAGGTTTTATTCCAGGCAGAGATTTAAGAGTCGTGTTGAAACTCTTGCATTGAACACCGCAGTTAACGATCTCAAGGAAATGAAATTTACGAAAGCAAGGGATAGAATCCATATCGAGCACCTGCATGGGGTTGGTGCAAACCGGAATATCGGGAAACAGGTTTTTGAGGATAAAAAAGAGAGAATAATGCGGCAGATCGAGGAAAGGGGCAGTTTTGATATTGCTTTCTTGATAACCTCGGCATCGGGGGGGACAGGTTCTTCTTTTACTCCTCTGCTCGTAAAAGAAATGAAAAATCGGTATAACTATCCTGTTTATTGCCTTGTTGTGCTTCCTTTCAGGGAGGAAGGAACGCTTTATCTGCAGAACACCGCTTTTTCAATCCGGGAAATCCGCCAGAGCGGAGCAGATGGAATGATCCTTGCAGATAACCAGTACCTTAAAAACATCGGAGGAAGCATTCAGGAAGCCTATAATGGCATTAACGACATGATTGCCGAACGCATTCTTTTCCTGCTCGATGCCCTTGATAGTGAAATGATGATGGTAACTGACCTCGGGGATTTTAAATCTGTTATGAGTGGGGGGGCAGGTCTTGCAACAATGGGTTTTTTCAAATCTGACAGGGAAACATCCATAAAAACTGCAATCCAGAGTACCCTCTCTCCAGCTGGGCTTCTCTTTTCCACAGATGTGTATAAGGAAGCAAGCCGTGCAATGGTCATCATAAAAGGCGACCGCAAGTACCTGAACGTAGATGATATCTCAGATGAAATCGAAAAACTATCCAGAGCCATAGGGCATGTTTTTAAGGGAATAATCGTACGCAGTGGAGAGTTTCCCCAGGTTCTGTCCGTACTCACTCTGGAGTCAGCTCATGAGATGGAAAAACTGTATAGTGTAGCCATCCAGGCGATTCAACAGGAAAAGGAGAAAAAGCAGAGGGTAGAAAAAGAAGCCGAACTGGACAAAACTTTCTCCATGATCGAAGGACTGGAACCTGAATACTGAATTAACTTTTTTGTGGATAACCTCAAAGTAAGTATTATTATTCGACTTCATCCTATATTTATTTAGTTTTCATTTATTTTTCACTTATTTTAACTTTCATCAGACCTTTATCTACTTTTGAGGACTTTACCTAACTTTAATCAAAGTTTACCCGATCAGTTTTCATAAAGTTAACCTTTTTTCAACCTTAAATCTACGAAAAAACAGAAGCATTCACAGGATATCGATTTCAATGATTGAACTCAGACTGAACTCAGGTAGTGCTGTTAGTTTATTTTCATCTGGCTTTAAAAGTCACAATAACTCACCAATTTCGGGAATCTTTTAAGGTTTAAATAATAAACAGGTGAATTAAGTTAGCTTTATGTAATACTTTCACTCTCTAATTATAGAGGAAAGTAATATGAAAGTAGGCCACGGTATTAAATTAAATAAAATTATTCTAGTTGGAATACTCATTGCTGCCCTAGTTATTAGTTCGGGATGTGCTGAGGATTCTACTTCGGCTGATAATTCGGAAGTACCGGCTCCAGCGGAAGCTTCAGGAGTTGCAGATGCCGATGAAGGAGTTGAATCAGCAGAGCTTACACTCACGGATGGTTTCGGTAGGAAAGTCACAATACCCGGGAATGCCGAGAGGCTTGTTTGCTCGGGATCCGGCTGTCTGCGCTACCTTGTATACCTCCAGGCTGAGGATTATGTAGTAGGAGTCGATAGCATGGAGAAAAAGGTAAACGAGATTGAAGGCCGCCCCTATTTCCTTGCAAACCCGCAACTTAAAGATTATCCGCTTATTGGTGAGTTCAGAGGCAAGGATGATCCTGAGAAGCTCATTGAGGTTAACCCCCAGATTATCTTGAAAAGCAGCACAATTGGCCAGGCATCGGCACAGGCTGCTGCTGAAGCTGACACCCTTCAGAGTAAAACCGGTATCCCTGTTATCTCATTCCCTTACGGGTCTTTGAACAATGAGGAGCAAAAAGCCGAAATGTATAGTTCTCTCAGGATTATGGGCGAGGCTGTAGGCAAACAGGAGAGAGCAGAAGAGGTAATTGCTTATATCGAGGCTACCATGCAGGATCTTGAAAGCAGGACTGCGGACATTCCAGAATCCGAAAGAAAGACGGTCTATGTTGGTGGGGTAAGTATGTCAGGAGCTCACGGAATAGTCTCCACAGAACCGGCTTACGCGCCGTTCCTCTGGGTAAATGCAGATAATGTTGCAGCCGGCATGGGCACAGAACATGCGGATATTGCTAAAGAAGCTCTCGTAGGCTGGGATCCAGAGTATATATTTATTGATGTCGGTACCCTCCAGCTCGGTAATGAAGGCGCAATTGGAGAACTCAAGAGTGATGCGTCCCTTACAGGGCTTTCGGCAGTAAAGAACGGCAAAGTGTATGGAGTAATCCCCTATAACTTCTATAGCACCAACTATGAGTCCGTGCTGGCAAACGCTTATTTTATTGGAAAAGTGCTCTATCCGGACAGGTTTGAAGATGTCGATCCTGAGGCAAAGGCTGACGAGATATATACTTTCTTTGTTGGCAAACCCGTGTTCTCGGACCTTAACGAACAGTACGACAATCTAGGGTTCAAACAGATTTCACTATGATGGATGGAGGGTAAAAACAGGTGCATTTTGCCAGTGGAGCAGTTCCGGAAGATTATCTCGCATATGTGCGCAGAAAATACTTCTGGATCATGGGGGGGCTACTGCTCCTCTTCTTTATGCTTGTTTACTCAATCTCGGTAGGAGCGGTAGAGATCCCTTTTTATAAAGTGATACAGACATTATTAGGTCAGGAACCTGTAACCAAATCTGATGAAAACATATGGAGGATTGTCTGGAATATCCGGCTCCCTCAAGCTCTGGCTGCAATAGTTGCAGGAGCTGGACTTTCAGTTGCAGGGGTTGTGATGCAATCCATCCTGCGTAATCCGATCGCGTCTCCATTTACGCTTGGCGTTTCAAATGCCGGCGCTTTCGGAGCTGCAGTGTCTGTGGTAGTTCTGGGCACCGGCAAGGTGCAATCCACAGTTGCAGACGCTATCATAATCAATAACCCTTACATGACGACAATGGTAGCTTTCCTCTTTTGCCTCCTTGCAACCGGAGTGATCCTGTTAATCTCGAAAATCCGGGGAACTTCACCCGAGGTAATGGTGCTTGCAGGAGTTGCACTTTCGTCTCTCTTCACCGCAGGCACGATGTTTCTCCAGTACTTTGCTGATGATACTCAACTTGCAGCAGTCGTATTCTGGACTTTTGGAGATGTAGGTAGGGTGAACTGGCTGGAACTTGAGATAATGACAGGCGTTGTGCTGCTTGCAATCCTATTCTTCATTGTCAACAGCTGGAACTACAATGCCATAGACGCAGGTGATGAGACCGCAAAAGGTCTTGGTGTCAATGTGGAAAGGATAAGGTTAACAGGCATGGTAATCGCAGCCCTGGTCTCAGCAGTGATTGTTGCTTTCCTTGGGGTTATTGGGTTTGTAGGGCTTATCTGTCCTCATATGGTTAGAAGAGTAATAGGAGACGACCAGAAATACCTGATACCCGGTTCCACCCTATTTGGAGGAATCCTGCTTCTGGTGTCGGATACCGCAGCCAGGCTTATAATATCACCATACGTGCTTCCTGTCTCTGTCCTTACGGCTTTCATGGGAGCACCTGCTTTCATTTACTTACTTCTCAGGGGGTACAAACGATGATTCTATCTGTAGAAGAACTTGAATTCCTATATCGAAACCGTAAAGTCCTTCACGAAATTGCTTTTTCTATTGATGAAGGAGAAATTGTAGCGATACTTGGACCCAATGGAGTTGGCAAAACTACACTTTTAAAATGCCTTAATAGGATTCTCCGTCCTAAAGGAGGAGCAGTTCATCTTGATGGGAATAACCTTTTTGACCTTGGAACAATGGAAATTGCACGCCTTGTAGGATATGTTCCCCAGAGGGTGGAAACCGGAAGGTTGACCGCTTTTGATGCAGTCCTGCTCGGAAGACGGCCCCATATCAAATGGGATGTAACCGAAAAAGATCTTCGAATAGTCGATTCTGTCTTCAGGCTGCTCTCAATGGAAAAACTGCGCCTGGCTTATATCGACGAAATGAGCGGGGGGGAACTCCAGAAAGTCGCGATCGCTCGTTCCCTCGTACAGGAGCCAAAAGTCCTCCTCCTTGACGAACCCACAAGCAGCCTTGATCTGAGAAATCAGGTTGAGATCCTTGCCATTATCAGGCAGATTGTCCTTGAACACGGGATTGCAGCCGTTATGACCATGCACGACCTTAACCAGGCTCTCAGGTACGCAGACAGGTTTATTCTCCTGAAGGGTGGAAAGGTTCATGCACACGGAGGAGCTGAAGTGATTACACCTCAGGTAATCGAGGAGGTATACGGCTTGCCAGTAGTTATCGGAGAGATTGCAGGTATGCGGTGCGTGGTTCCCGGAAATCCTGAAGTGGCACTTGTAAATAACCTGTAAAAAATGTAGGATTCTGGAATTCCTTCAAGAAATAATCAGCAATAACTTAAAAAGCAGTAGAAAAGGACGAAAATAACTGGTACAGCGAAGCAAAGCCGGTTGGAAAAGTCGGAAAAATCGAAAAAGTGGAAAAGATAGAAGAGAACGGAAAAACAGAGAAAAACAGAGAAAAACAGAAAAAACGGAAAAACAAAGTAGGACAGAGAAAAACAATAACATAAAAGTGAAAAAAAGATTTCCAGGTGTTTACCTGGTAATCATCATCTCTGCAGTTTCAGGCTTGTAGAACCAATCTTTCGGAAGTACCTTTTCCTGCTTGTAGTACTTAACAAGCCTTCTAATCTTGGATTCGGTAAGGTTAAGGGAACGTTTGTTATGGATATCTTTCTTGTTAATAGAAAGGTGCTTTCTGAGTCTGAGAGCCTTTACAATCAGATTGGTAAGGTCTTCAGGGACATTTGGAGCAACATTGTTCTCCTTAAGAATATTTGTGATTTTCTTGCCTGTGATAAGCTTGGCATCTGGGACACCGTAGCGGTCCCTTAAAGTCATTCCAATTTCGGCTGTGGAGACTCCCTGCTTCCAGAGATCGAGAATAATTGTAGTAACTTCGTCTGCGCTGATCTTGCACCACTCAGGCGGCTCAGTTCTGATGGGCCTGGTGGAAGAGGACTTGCCTTTTCTTTTGGTATGCATTTTTGCCATAATATTTCTCCTGATATCAATTGATCGATGCCTGAAGAAGCTCTTCGGGCTGAAGTTATATCTTTACCGACTATAACGGACCAACACATCGATCGGGAGATTTTAATCCGCCACAGCAAACTGCTGCGTGGCTTTTCAGGAATCCCTGCAAAAGCGTAAATTTTTCGGTAAAAACATCACTAGAGAATGCACCATACCATATATACTTTGTGTTGGGAAGAGGAGGTATTGGGCTCCCTTTGAAGCTGGAAAACCACTATGATAAACAAATTTGATAATGCTCAGAAGGCTTAAAAATGCCACTCTTTTAATAATTCAATGAGCCGGCAGATTCGTATTGTGCGGTAAAATGATTGGGATTCTACTCCTGCACTAGAATCTATAGGGCTGAATGCGTTGAGTTGTATCCCTGATAGAAGGAAGGATTAAGTCTTTTTCTAAAGTCCTAAAGAATATATAATCTGAGTCTTATAAGAAAGGAATATGACTGGAGAACCTAAAAAACCACCAAGGACCACTGCTATGAAAATTTTGTGTAATATGGTATTAATCCCGAACCTTAATGATGAAGTTGAATACTTCACCGTTGATTCTAAGGGATATCCAGCTCCGAAAAAAACAGAATATGCCAATAGAGAAGCAACTATAATTGTAGGACACAAAGAACGAAGTTACCTTGTGGTTACTCCTGAAGATCGAGTATTCACTGGTGCTTTTAGGAGCAATGGACGACTTTCTTCTGTGGGGCAAGAACTTGAAGGAAAGGAATTGACAGTTATTATACATATGCCTGAGTAAAAATAAAAAAACTCAACCTTATATATAGAAAAATTCAGTGATAAGTAAATTTTCTATGCTCAGGATGAGGGATTCCAGAAGCTCAAAACTATACGCGCTCCGCCCGGGTTTATCTGCCTGTAAATAGATTCAACCTGCTTGTCCCGAAGCGTCCGGGCTTCCGTGAGGTCTTCAGTCTCAAGAATGGAAGAAACTGTTTCATTGATTTCACCTGAGAATTCAGTTTCAAGTGCGTTTCTAATTTCATCCCTTAAATATTGGGTCATCTGTTCCTCAAGCAAAGGAAGATCAGCCGCCGACATATTTTCAGGAAGAGTCCCAGAATCTATCGGGAACCCGGCTTTAAGCAGATTCGAAAAATATGCTGTGAAAGCCTCTTCCCCGGATATTTCCCCAGCGGGCTGTTCGGAAACTCCGTAGAGCAGGATCTGGAAAGATTCTTCATTTTCCTCTCCGAAAACCGGCCCGAAATAATCCGAAGGGAAAAGCAACCCGGTAACTGCTTCGGCTCTTTCAATAGCTGCGGTGTCAAGTGAAGCATTAAAAGCCTCAAAGAGTATCTTACTGGCTTCTTCATCTGAGGAGTTAAAAGAAGTCTCAAGCACGGAATCGTTGACACAGGCAAGCAGAGAAGTTTTTGAAATAGCGCTGGCATAGAGGGGCATTGAAAGTTCTGTACTTTGCCGGATAGCATTTCCAGGAGGTTCCTCCCCTATAATAAGTTCGCTTTGAATGGGAAAAGCTTCTACGGGATGCCAGTAGGCTTCAAACCTGTAAGAGAATCTCCCTGCAGCCTTTTGATCCAGATACGCTAAGAGGACCTCCGCATCCCTGGAAAAGTAGTTCGCAGCAAGAGGGTTTAGAAAAACCGAAGAATCATTATTTGAAACTGCCAGGGAAAGGGCAAGATATTCAGCAACCAGGTCAGCAAAAGTCCTGTGTTTCTGCTCTTTCCCGAAGAGGGCATGAGAGGAATTTTCCACAAATGAATTTTGAGGTACTGAGATATTAAGAGCTGCAAGAGGAGAAATTACATATTCGAAATCCTCAAGTTTACAGGAAAGCAGCGACTCAAGCAGATAAACATCAAGTTCTGAAGAAGTAGTGTACCCGGCTGCATAATACTGATTTTCGGCCTTCATGGAGGGCATTAACACGACACCTGCAAGCGAAATCAGAACAAGCAAAAAGATAGCATCAAAAACAGTGGAATAACCTGAGCACTCTGAAGCCAGCCCGGCTTTTTTCCTTCGGTACTTTCCGGAAGTCTCAGAAGATCTTAAATGCGCTACTTTACCCTGCCTTCGGAGCTTGGATCTCTGGCTTTCTTTTATAATTTCTTCAGTTTTTCTTCTTTTCATGCGACCTCTCTCATCTCAACCCATATTTACACTTTCGTTCCTCATTTCTCGCTTCGAATTTACTTATCTATCATTTATTACTGGTTTTCTTACGTCCATGCCGTCTTATAAATCACGACAGTAAGGAACCCAGGCACCGATTGTGCAGGATTCAACTCAATAACAACAGGTACAGAGGCTGCAACCTTTTCCTTACCGTCGGCAAAAGCTTCAGGCTCAACATTGTCCGGCATAATCCGCCAGCAACACTGGGCGTCCCCTGTGCGGATTTCAACCAGAAATCGGTAGTTCTCGGAAAAAGCTGCAAAAAGCCTTTCTCTTTCATTGAATCCATCTGGGCCTGAAAGAGAATCAAGGGCAGTTGCCGACAGCAAACCTGAACTTCCTGTCTTCAGGATAGGATTGTCAGCAAGGGTTTCGGCAAGAAGGGAAGCGCTTTCATAATTCTCCAAGGCAAATGAACGGTCCTCATAGCCGAAGTAGGTCTGCGAAATCAGGGCTGCAAAAACCATAAAACCTGTGACAGCAAGGGCTACGGAAAGCAAATCGGCGTGGGGTTCAATTATTGCTCGTTCGTCAGTGAACATTGCAGCGCACGTTTGTTTTACAGGCGTTATGGCAGTGCAGGGTAGATACACAGTCACTAACCGACCTTTGGGCAGCAGTTTCTCGATGGGATTTTTGAGAAGACTTTTGAGATGAACCTTGAGCCAATCATTGATAAGCAAGGACACAGCCAAAAGCAGAAACTCCCTCCTCATCTTTTACATAAATAAGCTTTTTTTTCAATGAAATTTTTTCATTTGGATCTAAAACTGCTTCTTCTGTCCCGATTGCCTGAAGGAAAGCTTCTATTTCGGCATAATCAGCTGTAAGGGAAGTTTCTTCATCGCCTCGAGCTCCGAATTTTGTACTGAGCTTTTCATGCAGGACGGATTCATTAAATGGTAAAACTTTGAATGTAAAGGGTTTGACAGCCCTGAAACTCCGTTCTCGATACTCGGTTTCAAGACAGATGTATTCTCCTGAAATTTTTACTTTTATATCTTCCATAAAAGGCGAATTCCTGAAAATTTCCTCATCTTCAAAACAATAGTAAGCATCCGCCTGAAGATTATTTGAACCTGAATTACCTGGATCTGAATTATCTGAACCTGAATTATCTGGTCTTAGGCTATCCGATCCTGAGTTACTTGATCCAACCATATCTACCGCAGTTTTAAAATCCCGGGCAAGAATATCAAGCTGTTCCTGAATCTCAAGCTCTTTAAAGCTTGCAGCCAGATGAAAGATTGCTGCAAACAAAATAACGCTTGCAAGAATAAGTGCTGCCTTTGAGATTAGAAAATCGGCCCATGCCGAGTCATCGTGAGCGAAATTTCTCACAGCAAATCTTCTCCTGAGTGTCAGATTTTTTAAAGGCTTTCTTTTTCGGAAATAAGTACGAATAATCTTCCGGATTTTGGTTCGAGCTTTGTAGAGAGAAAGAGCCTGTGCCTGCCTGAAGCAAGGGATACGGACCCATTAAGCTCAGGATTTGAAAATGAAGCGGCAGAATAGTAGAAAGTGACCTTTTCTGCTGTACGGACGCAGTAATCATTTGCATCCGCAGGCCATTTGTCTTCCCGGCCGGGCAGAGCCCCAAAATCCACGCTCACACCTTCAGGAAGCCTGAGTTCCAGGGAAATCTCACTTCCTTCCCCATGTAGTGAGAGCTGCTCGGCAGCAGCCGTAAGCTTTGAGATCTCGTTCAGAGCTGCATTTTCTTTTGCCTCCTCAAGAAAATCAAAAAGGTAAACTGAGGAGAGAAGTAAAATTACAGCAAAAAGGATGCCTGAAACCGTAAGCCTGAAAGGAAGCGAAGTAACAGCAGATTCGTCAGTTCCAATCCGACGAGGCAAAACTGGACCTTCATTAACCGTAAATTAGCCCCCCATCCAGAACTCCTGAAATTCTGAGTGTCGAGAATAGAGAATAATGAATTTAGTCTGCCAGAGTATAAAAAATTTGCTACTCTTCTGGCTACGAAATAATAATCTGAGTGAAGACGTAAATCCAGAGGTTAAGGTATTCTTAATCGCAGCTTTATTCAATTTGCTAATGGGTGCATCAGCATTCGCTATGTTTTTGTTGAAAAATAGATAAAAATATGAAAATTAATATCTGAAGGGAGTATTTAGCTTTTATTTCTCAAGGAAATAAATATTGTAAAACAGAATTTTTTTTGCGTTAAAGTGCAGTCCAGCCGCCGTCAACTGTAATTATCTGACCTGTGATAAATGTCGACGCATCGGATGCTAAGTAAATAACTGTCGTATCGAGCTCTCCGGACCTTCCTGCACGTCCCATCGGAGACATATATTCAATGATTTTCGCAAATTCCGGATCAGCAACAACTCCTTCGGCCATTCCAAGCGCAAAATATCCGGGTCCGATTGCATTAACCGTAATGCCTTCTTTTGCCCATTCAGTTGCCAAAGCCTTAGTAAGCATTAATACTCCGCCCTTTGTTGCACAATAAGCTGTGACAGGTAATCCTTTCATTGACACGGTTGAGTGAATCGACCCTATGTTAATGATTCTTCCGTATTTTTGCTTCAGCATTACTTTTCCGACCTCGCGGGCGAAGAAATAAACCCCGTTCAGGTTGGTATCAACCATTGTGCGCCACATTTCATCTGTTGTTTTTTCAGCAGCATCAACAAGCCCAAGCCCGGCATTATTTACAAGAATATCAATTCTGCCGAAGTCTTTTTCCACCCGCTCTACAACATCTTTAATTTGATCGGTTTTCGTTACATCACACACGTAATAGCGGCAGGTTACGCCGAGTTTTTCAATTTCCTTCTGTACTTCCTTTAATTTTTCTTCCCTGCGTGCGACTAAAGCAAGATTTGCACCCTGATTTGCCAGAGCTTTTGCAAAATCCACTCCAAGCCCTGAAGAAGCCCCTGTTACAATAGCAACTCTTCCGGTTAAATCAAATAGATTCTTCATTATAATCCTCCCCTTTAATTGTTGTTTCAGTACATAACTAAAAGTAGGCTCTGTATAAATCCCCGAAATTATATTTTATTCAGAGTCTTTATAAAATTTAGTATCGACTCTATATAAACTTTGAGAGTAGATTTTTATAGGAGCTCATCTGTATTCAAAATCAGTTTCTTGTTCTTGTTTTATTTGAATTGCAATGAGCTGTGAGCATTTATGTGCAATGAGCTGTGAGCATTTATGTGCAATGAACTGTGAGCATTTATGCGATTACTCTAATAATGTATATGATTTAAGAAAAATCTAACAGCGCATATAACCTAGTTTCACATATGGAAGAGATCTATAAGTTTTCAGCCGTAATCCACAAAGAAGATAAATGGTATGTCTCCTGGTGCCCGGAGCTTGACGTAGCAAGCCAAGGAGAGACAATCGAGGAAACTATTGATAAGCTCAAAGAGGCTGTATAACTCTATCTTGAAGATGAAGATGTTCAGATAGTTAAATTTCAGGGCAAAAACATGTAAAAAAATAATGTTTAAAAATTCTAAATAAAAAAAGAAGTCCAGTTAATTACTTATAGTAATTGTCGGACGGCTTCTAAAGGGAGGGGATATTCGCGATCTCTGCTATCTCTTAGTAATAAAAAAACTATGGTGGGAGTTTTTGGCAATGACTAGAAGACACATCATGAATATCACATCTTTAATGCCTTAACATATTGATTCCAAAATTTACTCACTATATCCACGCTAGGAAAGTTTTCATATCTCCACAATCTTCTCAGTTTTTCAAGTCTGCATCCTGAAGCCGGTGATGTAATCAAGATAACTGTCAAGAACCTCATAATGACTTCTCTCGTATCTTGCCAGCATCTCGAAGAAGTTTTTCTGTGTATCGTCTCCAACTCTTTTTGCTAGTTCCGAATAAAAGTCCTCGCTTTTTCTCTCGTGCCTCATAGCTGCAATATGGATGCCGGCGTCCCCAAGTTTAGCTTCACCACTTGTCGTTCGAATTGTATCGAACTCAGGAGGGAAAGTTGTCTGTTGATCGTACATGTGTAACATTATATATTGTTTTGTTTGAGTAACATTGAACTCTGGAGTGAAAGACTGGCCGCTTTTTGTTTTCGTACTGATTACGGGCAATTGTTTTGTATCACGGTACACTTCAAGATAGGTTATATGCCCTGCTTCTTCATCTGCCAGGTATTCATAAAGCTCCTTAAATTTAGGATCTTCCATTAAAGCGGCTTTACTCAGGTAGAAGTCCCTTGCTTCTTTTTCTCTCTCAATCGCCAGAGCTACTGCTTCTTCAATTCCCTTAAGATTTTTTACTTCCTCCACTACATCCTGATATGCGCTCCTTATTCCTTATACCCCCTCAGATTTTTATTTTTTCATAAATCCTATCAAAGTTCTTGATGCTGGTTCTTTTTAGTCTACTATTCAGTTTATTTTTTTCGCGTTCCCGGATAGGGTCCAAAAGATCATCCAAATCTAAATATGTAGTAGATCTTATAAAAACTTGTGAATGCCGTGGAATTCTGGTCGTACCCATGAGTCATTGATTAATTTTGCAAAACGTATTCCGTTGCAAAAAATATCAGATCGATACTATGAAATAACAGGAATTTATGAGTATCGATATTCAGTAAATGCCTTTAAATGAAAACACTTTGCAGGATAAATCATCTTGCAAACAGTAAGGTGGTACTTAAAATAAATATTGAGTTATCGAAATTTAAAGAAAATAATGACAGAAAAAGATAGTAACTGATCTAAATTACTCTGTTCTTAATGAAGTCAAATATATTAATCAATTATTTGGTATAATTTTATAATGTCGGTACATTTTCCTTGGATCTTTTGTCTTTTATTCATTACTTATAGATTTACATGCTTATGCTGAATTTTTGCAATGGAACCCAATTTATGGGTAAAAAGAATGGAAAAAGAAGCTTTCAACTTTAGCTATGTGAAACCTTCTCAATAATCTCTTCCAGCGTCAGAAGTTCCTGTTCTCCTGAAACCATATCTCTCAGCGTAAGTTTTCCAGCTTCTAATTCTTTTTCCCCGACTATGACAACGTAATCGGCATTGATTGTATTTGCATAGGAGAGCTGGGCTTTGAAATTGCGTTCCATGAGGTCTATGTGGACTGGCACGTGCTTTCTTAATTCGTTTGCAAAGCGAATTGCTTCGAGGTGGACATCGGGTTTCGATACAAGGACAAGGGTTTTGGGGGTGGGCGGGGTGAGAGGAGAGATTTCCATTACCCTGTCGAAACCGATTCCGAAGCCGGTTGAGGGTACGTCTCCACCGCCGAAAAGCTGGATAAGCTGGTAGGAGCCGCCTCCGCAGACCTGTCTCTGGGCGCCGAGACCCTCGGCATAGACCTCAAAAACCATGCCTGTGTAGTAGTCCAGCCCGCGGGCAATCCCGAAGTCAAGGGAATAGTCTACCCCATAGGCATCAAGAAGATTGAGGGTTTTCTCAAAACTGACGAGTTCGGAAATATTCCCGACAATTTTTATTACTTCGGGGAGGATATACTTGCCTTCCAGCTTAATAAGGTGGAAGAGATCTGACTTGAGCTTTTCCTCGGCTCCGATCTCATCAAGCAGGGCTTCAAGGCCTGCATATTCTTTTTTATCCACAAAGCGCATGACCTTGCTCACAATTTCGGCTTCAAGACCACTCAGGAGTGTGCGTATGACTGCAAGATTTCCAATTTTCATATCCCCCTTCACTCCAGCAGCTTTTAGCAGGGCATCGGCAAGGGCGATAACCTCGGCATCTGAATCAGGTTTTCCGCTTCCTATAAGTTCAACCCCGAACTGCCAGAATTCCCTGAAACGACCCTTCTGGGGGCGTTCATAGCGGAAACAATTCTCGAAGTAGAATAGTTTCAGAGGCTTCGGGAAGGATTGGAGTTCATTCACATACAGGCGCATGACAGGGGCTGTAAGCTCGGGTCTGAGGGTCATTTCCCTGCCGCCTTTATCCTCAAAGTTATAGAGTTCCTCTATTATTCCTTCCCCTGACTTCAGGGTAAAAAGGTCAAGATGTTCAAACGTGGGCGTAATGATCTCACTGTAGCCCCATTTGCGGGCGACATCGCGCATAATACTTTCCACGTATCTTCTCCGGGCAGTATCGGCAGGTAAAAAGTCCCGGGTCCCTCTTGGTCTATTAACTATCATTTTTAAATGCACCTGATAATCTCAAATATGTTCCTTATGTTCCTGATTTACTGAGCTTCGAACCAGGTTTTATTGTTCTTCTAACTTTATGCATGTCGTTAATGCATGTTGCTGATAGATGCGATCTTTTTCAGCTAGTCTGGATGATTCTGATGATTCTTGTGATTCTGAACGATTCCAAATGACTCTGAATGATCCTGAATGATTCTGGATTGTACTAAGTTAAAAGCAAGCTATTTTACTTTTTCGATACTATATGAAACCGATAGGAATGGAATGCTGAAGGATAAAGAAAAAAGTAAGATAAAGATAAGGAAAAAAACATAAATAACAAAGAAAAAATCTGAATTAAAAAAAAAAGCACAAATAACAATGAAAAATCTAAATTAATATATTTGTCCTGTAAGATAAAGTAGAATGGATTCCGGAAAGAGAAGTTTTCGCAATCAAACAATTGTAAAGCAAATAAAGGCAAGTTTAAAATGAATAATATAATAAGCAGCTTAATATACATGATTTACACTAAATAATTGCGATCATCGTGTCAGAGCAAAGAAGTGTACCTTTAAGGAAGCATCTGATGAACCTGAAGCCCTGCAGACATGGAGGATTAATTCAGGAAACATCTGAGACTTATAGGATCCCTGAAAGCGAAATTCTTGACTTCAGTGCCAACTTTAATCCTTTGGGAAATCCTTTTGAGCATCCGGAAAGCGGATTGAATTTTGATGAGGTTCTTAAAAACGGCTTTAAGAAACTTACCGAATATCCTGACAATAGGTATCTTGAGTTTCGGGAAGCTGCTGCAAGGTTTGTAGGACTTGGGGTAGCCCCGCAGAATATAATCCCGGGTAACGGTTCAACAGAAATTATAAGGCTTGTAGTGGAATGTGTGGTTGAAAAAGGAGATCTTGTCCTTCTTCCTCAGCCCACTTTCGGGGAATATGAAATGCAGTGCCGGATTATGGGGGCGGAACTTCAGTACCCAAACCAAGACGAGGTAGAAACACTTCCTGACGAGCTTCTGGAAAAAGCAAAAATCCTGTTTATCTGCAACCCCAATAACCCTACAGGGAAGCTCCGTACAAGGAATGAAATCAAAGCCCTTGCCGAGCGCTGTGCAAAGCATAAAACCCTTCTTTTCGTTGACGAGGCTTTTATCGAGCTATCGGATCCTTCACAGAGCATTGCAGACCTTCCAATAAGCAGTAATTATGTTTTTGTCATGCGCTCCCTTACAAAAGATTTCGCAATCCCTGGAATCAGGATAGGTTTCGGAATAGCTTCTCCTGAGGTGGCTGAGATTCTAGATACTGCAAGGCTGTCGTGGAACCTTGGAACCCTGGCAAATGCCATGGGAACTGCGCTTCTTAATATTGAAGGCGGGGTAGAAAATCCGTACCTGAAAAAAGCCAGGCTTATGATCAGGGAAGAAGGCGAGAAGCTCAAAGCGAAACTCGACAGGATAAGGGGTTTTAAAGCCGGAGAAGTAAATGTAAATTTTATTTTTGTCAATATCAGCAAATTCATGCTTGACTCGACTGAGTTAAGTGCGCGCCTGGCAGCTCACGGAGTCCTTGTAAGGGATTGTTCTTCCTTCCATGGCCTCGGAAAGGACTACATAAGGGTTGCAGTTCGGACTGCAGAAGAAAATGACAAGCTGATTGCCGCAATAGGGGACGTAATTACCCAGTGGGGCAAAGAACAGGCGAAAAGCGAACTTCAGCATGTAATAGAAAAGGCTTCTGAAGAAGGCATCGGAGGCAGGAAAACCTGCGAGTATTATCCCTGCCACTTTGAAGGCCAGAACTGCACCTTCTGCTTCTGTCCGTTCTATCCCTGTGAAAACGAGCGCACAGGAGGAAAATGGATTGAGAGCTCAAGAGGCGGCAAGGTATGGAGCTGCGTTGACTGTCATCTAGTTCACAAGAAAGAGACCGCCCAGAAAATCCTTGACTGTCTTATGCAGGAAGGAGACACAGACGAACTTGTGAAAGTGGCATGGAAGAAAGTTATGGAGCCTATCCTATGATTTTGCCAGACAGCGGGCATCTTGCTCTCGTGCTTCTGCTTGCAGCAGCAATAGACATAGTTTTCGGGGAACCGCCTGCTGCCGTACACCCTGTTGTGTGGATAGGAAAATTAATCAACTTTTTGAAAAATGCGGCTCCTCGCACTCACAGAAAGATTTACGGAGTTGCAATGGCTCTATGCTGCGTTTTTTTCGCAGCTTTGCTTGGATACTCAGTGCTTTACATTGCAGCCCTTCCGGGAATGCCAGGCGTACTTGGGCTCCTTCTCGAAGCCTATTTCCTGAAAGCTACCTTTGCCATTAACTGTCTGCTCAGCCCTGCAAGGGAGATTTACGGGCATCTTGAAGCAAACAGGCTTGAGAAAGTCCGAGAGATGCTCCCGATATACGTGAGCCGTAACACTTCCAAACTGACCAGAACCCAGATGTCGTCGGCAGTCATCGAATCCGTATCAGAGAATTACGTTGATGGTATCCTGAGTCCGATATTCTATTATGCCCTTTTCGGGGGATACGGGCTTATTGCCGCGTATGCGTTTAAAGCCATAAGTACTCTGGATTCAATGGTAGGATACAAAACCGAACCGTATAGGGAACTCGGATACTTCTCGGCAAAATCCGATGATGTACTGAACTGGATCCCTGCCCGAATCTCAGTTATATTTATTCTTGCTGCAGCCCTTACAATGGCTTTGCTCCCGAAAAAGCCTGGGCAAATTTTCCCCTTAAACAGCATAAAGAGCGCCCTTGAAGACGGAATGAAAACTCCGTCCCCCAATTCCGGCTATCCCATGGCAGCTACTGCAGGAGCGCTCGGAATAAAACTTGAAAAACCTGATAATTACATACTTGGGGCCTTATATCCCCCGACCGAAGTAAAAGATATAAAAAGGGTATCCCAGTTAATAGCAGTAGCTTCAGGCTTCTCGCTTGCTGCCTTTGCGGCAGTAATCCAGATAGCAGGGATACACCTGCATCCGTGACTTTTCCTTTGCCACCGGAGCCAATTCCGTTAGACATCCAGAACTTCATGTGGAAGCAGGTCTCCCAGAAAAGCCATGTGATGTTGTTAAAGATTTTCGAAATCTAATAGAACCGTTTAACAACCCCGAAGTGATCATATGAAGTTATCCGATATTGAGGAAAGGGACCTGAAAAAAGGACAGTCTGAGAAAGTACAAGAAAAAGCTACAGTCGACATTCTCGACGTCCTGGCTGAAGAAGGCATCAGTATTCAGGATCTTACAGATACGGCTCTGGAAATGTATGTTCCACATCCGGGGCTTGAGACCAGGGAGAAAGCCGACGCTCTGTTCAAAAGGGAGCTCAAGTACGCGCTTTCTGATCCAAACCTCTGCCTTCTGATCTATTCCGGAATCCTGCTGGAGCGAGAAGGCAGGGCAGGAAACCTTCCGAACCTCAGCAAAAAAGCCTATGAAAAGGACCTTACTTTTATAATTGCAGATGAAGTGCTTGGCATAAGTATTGCAAACTATATCAGCGGTTCCAAAGGCACGTTTGAGTTTGTCAGGTACGATAAACAGAAACCCGGAATCCTTTCAAAGCTCGGGCCTTTTATGGATGACATAATAGGAGGCCTCATAGGAGGCGTGTCCTCCAACATGTATTCAAGAGGTATGGCAGAGTTTGAAAGAAAGGATTGAAAAACAGGCGATATCCAATGAATTCATATTTGCTGGCTTTTAAATCAGGCTTTGGCTTCCTGTCCACGATCCCTGTGGGAATCAGCATGGAAGGGATCGATGAGCTAATGAAGAAGATCTACTTCTATCCCGTGGTAGGAGCCGTTCTCGGGCTTCTTATAGGGGCAATTGCATACATCGGGCAGATAATATTTCCCGGACCAGTGCTTGCAGCCCTTATTATGGGATTCATATATTATATAACAGGGTTTAACCATCTCGATGGAGTTACTGATATGGGAGATGGTTTCATGGCCCACGGATCGAGAGAAAAAAAGCTCAAAGCTCTCAAGGATACAACCCTTGGGACAGGAGGGGCAGCTTTTTGCATGTTGCTGCTGCTGGCCCTTTATGGTTCCATAAGGGCAATCCAGGAAGAAGGCCTGGCTGTTGTCGGACCTGACCTTCCGGTTCTAATGTTTGGATCAATGTTTATTGCCGAAGTCAGTGCAAAACAGTCAATGCTGACTATTGCTGCCTTTGGGAAGCCAATACCTCCACGGGAAAAACAGGCTTATCCTGGCCTTGGAACCATGACTATAAACGGAGCAACAAGAAAGAATTTCCTGATAGGCTTCGTATTCGGTGCCGTTGTTTGTTTCCTGCCCTTCGGGTGGATAGGGCTTCTGGCTTATCTTGGAGCCTGTATCTCGGCTCTGGTGATTCTTAACCGGAGTTATGCCCATTTCGGCGGCTTAAATGGCGACGGAATCGGTACTGCTAACGAAATCGGCAGGGTGACCGCTCTTACTATTCTCGCAGTTATCCTGAAGCTCTCATTGAACGGACACATGGGAGGTTTAGAATGGACGCTATTGTAATGGCAGGGGGATTCGGGCAGAGGCTTGGAATGGGGGAAAAGCCATGTGTTGAGTTGCTTGGAAAGCCGCTCATAGCCTACGTAATAGATACCCTCAGAGCCGCAAAGGGTATTGACAGGGTTTTCGTAGCGGTCTCACCTGTTACTCCCAAAACTGAAATCATGATTCAGGAGCGCTACAAAGGAGAAGTCCGCGTAATAAGGACCTTTGGCGGAAACTATGTAGGGGACATGATCCATGCGGTAGAAACCGCAGGAACAACTGGCCCTGTAATGATTATCATGTCCGACCTCCCCCTGATAAACCCTGAACTCATCGATTTAGTAATTGAGAAATATAGAGAAGAAGGAAAGCCTGCACTTTCGGTCTATGTCCCGATAAATGTCTGCAAAGGAGCCGGAATCAGGCCGGACACAGTTTTTAATAAAGATGGGAAGCTCATAGTACCTGCCGGAATTAATATCCTGGACAGTTCTCAAATCCGAAAAGAACAGGAAGACTTTAATCTGATACTTGACAATCCCAGACTAGCAATAAACGTAAATACTGTTGAGGATCTGCAGCGCTGCAGGGATCTGCTGCAGGTTTAAAACTAAAAACTTACTAGAGGTGTCGTATATTCTATCATTAAAAAACCTGGTGCTGAGCCGTGATGGGAAGAAAATCCTGCATGGGGTCAATCTTGAGGTAGGCGACCGGGAAATTCACAGCATTATCGGTGCAAACGGCGCGGGAAAAAGTACACTTGCATATACCCTGATGGGACTCCAGGGTTACGAATACGAAGAAGGCAACCTCATCTTTGATGGGGAAGATATCACACAGCTTTCAATAACCGAACGTGCAAGAAAAGGCATTACTCTTGCCTGGCAGGAGCCTGCTCGTTTTGAAGGGCTGAAAGTCAGGGATTACCTGGCAATCGGGGCAAAAGGCAATGGGGGCATTACTGAGGAGGAACTTAAAGAGGCCCTGAGGAAAGTTGACCTTAAGCCCGAAAAATACCTGGAAAGGGAAGTTGGTGAAGCACTCAGCGGAGGGGAAAGGAAACGCATAGAACTTGCATCGATAATCACGATGAAACCAAAACTTGCAATCCTTGACGAACCGGATTCCGGGATCGATGTTGTCTCCTTAAAAGAGATCGTGGCTTTGATCCAGACCTTAAAGGAAAACGGTTCCTCGGTACTTGTAATTACACACAGGGAGGAGATTGCAGCCGCATCCGATAAGGCGTCCCTGATGTGCGAAGGGGCTATCCTCAGGAGCGGAGACCCCCTGGAAATCAGCGAATTTTTCAAAAACAGGTGCATACCGTGTGATAACAGGGTATACCCATCAAAGGCGGCTTAACAATGACCCAGATAACTGTTAATACGCTTTCCAGCGAAATCAAAGAAATGGACGCAGCCTATTCGGCAGCAGGAGGGGATGCTGCAGTACTGCATAAGCATGAGCTTGCAAGCCTTGTGGTAAGCGGGAATAAAGTGCTCAATGCGAACGGGACAGAAGGAATCGTGCTCGAAAAGCGTGAAACCGAACATGGAGTGGATATTAAAATGACCATTAAGAAAGGATATAAAATTCCACATCCTGTTCACCTATGTTTTGGACTTATCCCGGAAGACGGGCTTCAGGAAATTAAGATGAATTTCGTGGCAGAAGAAGATTCGGCTGTTGAGCTCATTGCTCACTGTACATTTCCTAATGCTGTGAAGGTTATTCATAGAATGGATGCCCAAATGGTCATAAGGAAAAATGCCTCATTAAGGTATACGGAAACTCACTTCCACGGTCCCCACGGAGGAATTCAGGTGATTCCGAAAGCCCATATAAAGATAGAGGAAGGAGGCAGTTACTTTACTAATTTCTCACTTACCTCGGGCAGAGTAGGATATCTTGAGCTTGATTACAGCGTGGATGCCGAGAAAGATGCTATCTGTGAGATGGTTACCAAAGTCTATGGGAAAAAGAACGATAAAATAAAAATCCTAGAAAAAATATCCCTTAATGGGGAAAATGCAAGAAGCGTGATTAAAAGCCGATTGGCCATTACCGATAACGCGGAATCGGAATTCAGGGGAATTACCGAGGGTCATGCCCCGAGAGCTAGAGGGCATGTGGACTGCATGGAGGTTATCCAGGGCAATGCAAAAGCCGAAGCTGTTCCCATCGTACGTGTTGATAACCCTCTTGCCAAAGTAACCCATGAGGCTGCAATTGGGTGTGTGGACAAAAAAGAGGTAGAAACCCTGATGGCTCGCGGCCTTGAAGAAGACGACGCAATTGATGTCATCGTGAAGGGAATGCTGGCCTGAGACCCGTTTTATCCCCTTTTTCACGTATAACTTAAGAAACTTAATTATCTCTCCAGGAATACTGGAAGTCTATCCCGTAGACTGTTAAAAGGGGATCCCAATTTAATCTGAATGAGATCTGAACAAGAGGTGAGAGATATAGTTGGTGAAATTATTATCTTAGAGAAAAGGTATTCTGAAAAAAACCTGCAGCTTATTACAGGGAAAAAAGATATATCTTCGCATTATCAGGATATTCCCGAAGAAATGCTGCTTTTAAGCGAAGTCATTGAAGATCCCCTCAAACTCCCTTACCTGCTAGAGGCTTTCTATACCGCGCCGATAAAGAACGAAAAAGCCTTCCATTTTGCTCTCCTGCGAGTCCAGGTAGATTCCGACCTCAGGATGCATGAGGATATCCAAAAATATCAGCAAAGGAAATATGTAGCCGAAACCCTGGAAAAGCTACTCTATGGAGAACTTATGCTTGCAGTGGGAGAAAGTTCAGGCATGGAAAACGACTGATTAGTCCAGAAAGCAAAATTGAATCCAGAACGTGTGAGGTTTGAAAGATCTTCCAAAGCTCAGGAGGTTGGAAATTTATTGCGCTGGCTTATGGACTTTTCAATCTGCCCTTCTGTTTTATAGATATAATATTTCTGAACAGTCGTGAAATAGGATGGACATCTACGCCTATTGAGTGCATCGCGTTGGCGCTATATATCCCACTCTGGCTCTATTCATAGCAGAAGGCTACAGAGAAGAAGCCAGGACTGGAATATTGACCTAATCAGTTGTATTTCTCGAAAAGAGCTTGGTAATTCCTGCCTGAAGTATGGCGGAAAACCCTCAGAAATTGTTGGAAAATAAAGGTACCATACTGTAAACACCTGGAAGCTGTCATATAATGTAAGCAAACTCTATAGAGTTTCATGGAGTTTAAATTTTCTAGAAAGCGTATTGGATAAAATCTTATTGTATTTGCATAAGTCGGAAGATTTAATTAATGCATAAAATAGTTTCTAAGATAAGAATAAATACATAAATCTAAAATAATATATAGGGAAGCTCAGAAGAATATTAATTTTTATCAAGACTGTCCTTGGAGTTCAAAATGGAAGTTTAGATAGGACGGCTTGCTTGAAGATTTCAAAAGCTGAATCTTCCCATAGAGAAGAAGTATTTGGGAACATTATGATCTGGTTAGAGGGGTGAAAACCAGATTTAGGGGTTTACAGGCAGCAAGGGATTATAAGAGTTGTAGTTATGGAAAAAACTCGATTGGAAATGTTCGATCATTGTATTAATAAGGATGCTGAAGTTGAAACCCCTAGATCCTGGCAGCCATCTCTGCAGTGAATAATTTTCTAACTACAGCGAGAATTAGAAAAGCCACGCCTTCTATTTATAAAGGATAAAGGTTGATAAAAGCTTTCTAAAATAAAACAAAAATCTGGATAACGGGATTGAAATGGCAAGTAAAGAAGAGTTACTTCAGGAACTTTCAGAATCAATTGTTTCCTGTAAAAAGGATAGAGTAATTGATGCCGTAAACAAAGCAAAAGAAGTAATGGAACCTTCAGAAATAATTGAAAAAGGACTCGCTGCAGGTATGAACGAGGTAGGTATCCTTTTTGAGAGAGGAAAACTTTTCCTTCCACACGTAATGATGGCCGCCGATGCAATGACTGCAGGAGTCAAGATTCTTGAGGCTGAAATGCCTGCAGGAACTCAGACAAAGAAACTGGGGGTTATCGTAAACGGTACCGTAGAGGGAGATGTGCACGACATTGGAAAATCAATCGTGTCCACAATGCTCCAGTCTGCTGGTTTTGAGGTGTATGATATCGGCCGTGATGTTCCAATCAAGAATTTTATCGAAAAGGCAAAGGAAGTCAATGCTGATATGATTGGAGTTTCCGCCCTTATGACCACAACTCTTCAGGGGCAGAGGGATGTAATCGAGCTCCTCAAGGAAGAAGGGCTCAGGGACAAAATAAAAGTCATGGTAGGCGGTGCACCTGCAACCCAGGCATGGGCTGACAAGATTGGTGCAGACTGCTATGCCGAAAACGCAAGCGAGGCAGTGGCAAAGGCAAAAGAGCTACTGGTCAGGAAGTGAAGAGAAATGGCAACAGAATATGCTTTGCGTATGGGAGACGGAAAGAGAATCTTCCTTACAAAAGAGAAGATTATGGAGGAAATTGAGGCAGGTACTGCAAATGCTGCTGACCTTGGTGAAATTCCCACTCTGAATGCCAATGAGGTTGACAAGCTTGCAGAAATTCTGATGATGCCGGGTAAGGCCGTAAGTGTGGAACAGGGCATGGAAGTTCCTGTAACGCACGACATTGGTACTATAAGGCTTGACGGTGACCAGGGTAACAGTGGCGTTGGAATTCCTTCAAGCCGGCTTGTTGGGTGCATGATGCACGAGCGGGCTTTTGGTGCCGACACAATGGAACTGGGACACATTGACTACAGCTTCAAGCCTGTAAAGCCTGTTGTTTCAAACGAGTGCCAGGCAATGGAAGTTTGCCAGCAGAACATGATTATTCCGCTGTTTTACGGTGCAATGCCCAATATGGGACTCTATTATACCCCTGATGGTCCTTTCGAGAACCCCGGTGACCTTATGAAAGCTTTCAAGATTCAGGAAGCCTGGGAATCAATGGAACACGCTGCAGAACACCTGACAAGGGATACTATATGGATTATGCAGAAACTCTTTGCTTCAGGAGCCGATGGTGTCAACTTCGACACAACTGCGGCTGCAGGAGATGCTGATATGTACGGTACCCTCCATGCGGTCGAAGCCCTTAGAAAGGAGTTCCCTGATATGTACATTGAAGTAGGAATGGCAGGGGAAATGGTGCTTGGCATGCACGGAAACCTTCAGTATGATGGAGTGACCCTTGCAGGGCTCTGGCCTCATCAGCAGGCTCCTCTTGTTGCAAAAGCCGGAGCAAACGTTTTCGGGCCTGTGGTAAACACAAATACAAGCAAGACTTCAGTCTGGAACCTTGCCCGTGCAGTTACCTTCATAAAAGAAGCAGTTAAGGTTTCCACCCTGCCCTGCCATGTTGATATGGGCATGGGAGTCGGCGGAATCCCCATGCTTGAAACTCCTCCGATTGATGCTGTTACGAGGGCAAGCAAGGCAATGGTCGAAATTGCAGGCGTCGATGGCATATAGATCGGGGTCGGCGACCCTCTGGGTATGCCGATTTCCCACATAATGGCTTCTGGTATGACAGGAATAAGAGCTGCAGGTGACCTTGTTGCAAGGATGCAGTTCTCAAAGAACATGCGCATAGGCGAGGCAAAAGAATACGTGGCAAAAAAATTCGGAGTCGATGTCATGGATCTCGTAGACGAGCATGTCATGCGCGAGCTGCGTGAAGAACTCGATATCGGTGTGATTACCTCAGTCCCTGGAGCTGCAAAAGGCATTGCTGCAAAAATGAATATCGAGAAGCTGCTCGATATAAAGATAAATTCCTGCAACACCTTTAGAAGACAGATAAGAGAGTAAGAGGAAAATTTTATCAGAAAAATCAGAGGAAATTATCAAGAAATTATATTAGGTGTTATAAGGTATATGGTTATATAATCTGGAAAAATTAAAGTTACAGGGATTTAATCCGTAAAAAGTATGAGATTTTGCCAAAAGGCAGCGCGGTTTTTCTCTGTAAATGCAATCGAGGAGAATGGCTCTTTAGGGTTTTGGAGAAGCGGCTAGAGGAGGCGGAACAGGAATCTCAGGGGTGTGGGGATATCAAACTTTTCTTTTTTAGACATAGGTAGAATCGCCAGGCTTTGTCAGAAAAACTCTTGAAGTTGTTTTAGATCCATCCCAGAAAATTTATTCCTGCTCACATTTCTACCGAATCCTGCCCTAGAGAAAAAACAGGTTTTCTCTGGTGCGGTAAAAGTGAACAAAAGCAAATTTAGGAAATTCGATAATAAGGAGAGAGGAAATGGCAAAAAATAATGCAGTTGCAGGATTTAATGCACTTAATGGTGTAGAATTAAACCTTTTTACTAATGACGAACTTAAGGCAATTCACTATGCAACCATGGAAGTTCTGATGAACCCAGGTGTTCA
>FZPS01000163.1_pt257 | contig 49851 bp, 51 predicted proteins | sample 1817821 | NCBI WGS metagenome assembly FZPS01 (sample SAMEA104158645, study PRJEB21678) | metagenome | place: Germany | collected 2015-04-21 | reverse complement strand
GTCATATTTAGCTCAACCTTTCTCATCAGATTCACCTCGTTTTAATAAAATCAATACGAGGTAACTTTCTAAAAACCGGGACATTTTCCCTTGTCTTCTAATGGGACATTATCGCATGTGAATCACTCTATGCAGCCATGAATAAATTCAATGTATTGACATAGAATGGTGCATGTGTTAAAATCATCCGAACAAAACATATCGAGTAAAAGCCATGACGGGGAAAAGTAGGGCAGATATTTTTTCAGCAGAGACGCGGGATCAGCGGCTGAAAGTCCCGCGGTAAAGATACTGTTTGAAGTTCGCCCCCGAGCTGCCGATTGAAACTCGTTTATGACGGGCAAGTAGGTCGGGACGGGTTCTTCACCGTTATCAAGAAGCCGGTATAAGGAGCAGTATGTCGTTGGCTGTTCCCGTACTGGATAATCAGAAAACCGGAAAAAGGTTGATAGGGTGGTATAGCGGAAGCCAGAAGTCTCACGCCCCTATGGGGGCAGGGGCTTTTTTTATTTATGCGGCAAAAGGCGAGGGCAGGTGGTGATCGTATGCGGTGGGAATTACGAGTGATTGTTTCGGTAACCGGGGCTGATATTTCAGCTTCTTTGTCGGCTTGACGGGCGGTTCCCATTCCAACAGTTCATGCCCGTAAATTATCAAAGCAAGGAAAAACGGAGGGGGAGAAGCATGATTATTGTAATGAAGCTTGATGTCGGAGAAAAACAGGTCGAACAGGTCAAGGAAAAACTACATCAACGAGGATACAGAACCCACCTTATCTATGGCACGGAACGGCTGGTGATCGGTGCTATAGGACGTGAAAATCATCCGGTACCGACAGGGTTGGAGACGATGCCGGGGGTTGAAAAGGTAGTCAATATAATGGTTCCCTACAAACTGGTAAGCCGGGAAGCCAAGCAGGAGAATACTACCATCGATGTGGGTGATATTACCATCGGGGGAGAGGAAATTGTAGTAATAGCCGGGCCTTGTGCGGTCGAAAGTTTGGATCAGATCTGCAAGACCGCTGCAGGGGTCAAGGAAGGAGGTGCCCATTTTTTACGTGGTGGTGCATACAAACCGCGATCCTCGCCTTACAGTTTTCAGGGGTTGGAAAAGGAAGGACTGAAATTCATGGCCGAGGTAAGAAAGAAAACAGGGATGAAAATTGTTACGGAGGCAATAACCCCAGGGGACATTGAACTGATTGATGCTTATGCCGACATTATCCAGGTTGGAGCAAGGAATATGCAGAACTATGCGTTGCTGAAAGAGCTGGGACGATGCCAGAAGCCGATTCTGCTGAAGAGGGGGCTGGCCTCCACAATCGAGGAATGGCTGATGGCAGCAGAATACATTCTGAATGAAGGCAATTACCGTGTCATACTGTGTGAGAGGGGGATCAGAACTTTTGAAAACTACACACGCAATACATTGGACATAAGTTCCATCCCCATTGTGAAAAAACTTTCCCATCTGCCAATCATCGTCGATCCCAGCCATAGCGCGGGGGAATGGAGTTTGGTTCTTCCCCTGGCCAAGGCGGCTCTTGCTGCCGGGGCTGACGGGATAATCGTGGAAGTACATTACAATCCCGGGGAAGCCCTCTGCGACGGGTCACAGTCGTTGACGTTGAAAAATTTTCGTCTGATGATGAAGCAGTTGCCCCCGGTAGCGGAGGCGGTCGGAAGAAAGATGGTCGTACCCCCGGCCTGTGTCTGCAATTGATGGTGAAAAGGAGGCATCCAGGGCAGATGGATAATTGTCTGGGTTTTTTGGGTCCGCAGGGTACGTTCACGGAAGAAGCGGCCTTGCTTTACAGTCACGATCGGAACCAGCACCTCAGGGAATATGCTACTATTGATCGGGTCATAGAAGATGTAGCTGCCGGAATTCTTGCCCAGGGGGTCGTGCCCATCGAAAACTCCCTGGAAGGAAGCGTAAATATTACCCTGGATGCGCTGGTGCGGAACGAAGGCGTTTATATCTATCAGGAACTTCTGTACCCCGTATCTCACTGCCTGCTGGCACCGGAAGGGGCCCGTATGGATGGCATCGAAGAGGTGTATTCCCATCTACAGGCTTTTTCGCAATGCCGTGTATTTTTGAAAGAGAAACTTGGTGCTGCAAGTTATGTGTCCATGGACAGTACGGCCGCTGCGGCCAGAATCGTGGCCTTGTTGGGAGGGAACAGGGCGGCCATAGCTACCCGCAGGGCAGCGGGAATTTTCGGTTTAAACATCCTCTCATCGGCTATACAGGATGGGAACGAGGAGGCAAAGCATGACAATGTGACCAGGTTTGTGGTTATCTCCCCCGATGACCATCCTTTTACCGGGGGCGACAAGACCTCGATTGTTCTGTCTATCAAGGACGGCCCGGGTAGCCTCTTCAATATCCTGGGTCTTTTTGCTGCAAAAGATATCAATCTGACCCGTATCGAATCACGCCCGGCACGCAGGACTTTGGGCGAATACCTTTTTTTTATTGATTTCGAAGGCCATCGCCGGGAGACGAAGATCGGAAGGCTTCTTGAGGAATTATCGGACAGGGTTGTTTTTCTCAAAATGCTCGGCTCTTACCCCTCTCTCAATTTAATTTCATAACCGATAAGGTATAATAATATATTGTAACCCAAAGAAAAAGCATCGATGCCATGATGGGATGCGGGCATGTTTTGCAACGGATGCCGTTACCATGTTGTTTGTTCCGGGGAAGATGATGATTGCAGGAGGATGGACGATGCGTTTGAGACCCCTTCTTGGGGCCTGGGAAAGAAACGAGGAATTTGAAAACCTCATCCTGGCTCTCCATGAGAAACCTACCGGAAAGGTGTTGGCCAGTGGCCTTGAAGGTAGCCAGCGGGCTTATCTGCATGCGGCCCTTTACGAACGTTGGGATGGGCCTGTATTCATCGTAGCCCATGATTCCCTGCGGGCTGAAAGAATTTATGAAGATCTGTTGGCATTTTTGCCCGAGGAAGAAGTGAAATTGCTTGCCAACCGTGATCTTGTTATCGCCGAAGGGATGCTGGGGAAGAGCCGCGAAAACTGGGCGTTGCGGATGGAAGCCATGGAAAAGATGGCGGAGGGGGAGAAGTTGATTTTCGTGGTGCCCCTCGGCGCCGTCGTTTACAGGATGATGCCTTCCCATATATGGTTTGGCCGGATCATTTCCCTGCGCCTGAACATGCACGTTGACCGCGAAGAATTGATCGAAAGTTTTGCCAATCTGGGGTACGAGAGGGTTCCGCTTATCGAGGAGAAGGCTCAATTCAGTGTACGCGGTGATATAATCGATTTTTTCCCGCCGGGCCGGGAAAACCCTGTAAGGATGGAATTATATGATGATACCGTGACATCCATACGGACATTTGATCGTGTTACACAACGTTCCCTGGATACAATGAAGGCGATCAGGATATACCCGGCTGCGGAGGTACTTCTGGCTGAAACTGATCGGCACAGGGGGTTGGAGAAGATCAGGGAAGGTCTGCAGCGGGCAGAAAACAAATTGGGCCTCCGGGGGGGGACCGCAGGAAAGCTGAGGGAGAAGGTTGAACGGCATATGGAAAGGATACTGGATCAGCCTGTACTGGAGGAGGATCTTTACGGGTATTTTTCCTATTTCTATGCCCGGGGGGAAAGCCTGTTGGACTATATCCATGAAAGTTCCCTGCTCATTTTTGACGATCCCGCCCGGGTCGAGGCGGCAGCGAAGGAATTGTTGGACCGCGGCAACGATTTTCAGAGCGGGTTGCTTGTACAGGGAGATGCATTATGTGCAGAAACAAGCCTCACCTGGTCTTATGACGAACTGGTGGCACGCCTGAAAAATCCCTGTCTTTTCTTGTCCCTCTTCAAAACGGCGGGGGCCAGGGTCTTCCGCAAGAGGTCTTTCAATTTTTCAGCCAAGGATATTCCCAACTATTATGGACAGTGGGATCTGCTCCATGGGGAACTCGGGGAATGGAAAAAAGAAGGGTACGATGTTTATTTTCTCGGTTCATCCTCGCAACGAGCGGAAATGCTTTTTCTTCACCTCAAAGAGCAGGAATTTGTTGTCCAGGAAGCCTTTTCCAGAGGAATGCTTTCCATGGACCGGTCCGTTCCACAGATTACAATCGGTAGTTTAAATAACGGGTTTGTTATTCCCTCATTGCGTACCGTCTTTGTTACCGAACAGAACCTTTTTCCCAGAAGGAAGAAAAGAAAAAGGTTGGCAAGCAGGGAGGAAGGTTTGCAACTCCGCCATTATCGTGAACTGGCTGTCGGGGATTATGTGGTGCATAACCAGCATGGGATCGGGAAATATCTTGGTGTTCGGACGCTGGAAATTGAAGGAATCAAGAAAGACTATCTTGATATCCGCTATGCGGGAAAGGACAAACTGTATGTTCCCGTGGAACAGATCGACTTGATCCGGAAATACATCGGTGTTGAGGGGAAAATACCCAGGCTTCAGCGGTTGGGCAGCAGCGATTGGAACCGTACAAAGGGCAGGGTCAAAGCATCGGTAGAAAAACTTGCCGAGGAATTGATCTCCATCTATGCTGCTCGAAGTTCCCTGGAGGGCTACCCGTACCGGATCCCACATCCATGGCAATCGGAATTCGATTCTTACTTTCCCTATGAGGAAACCGTTGACCAACTGCAAACTATAGAAGAAGTAAGGAATGATCTGGCCCGGGGCAAGCCGATGGATCGATTGCTTTGCGGGGACGTGGGGTATGGCAAAACAGAGGTGGCCATGAGGGCGGCTTTCAATGTCGTAATGGAAGGGAAACAGGTTGCAATACTGACCCCCACAACGATTCTGGCACAGCAACATTACCGCAATTTCAGTGAAAGGTTTTCCTATTTTCCCATCAAAGTTTCATTCCTGAGCCGTTTTCTATCAGTTACCAGGCAGAGGGAACGGATAAAGGATCTTTCTGAAGGCAACATCGATATCATGGTTGGCACGCACCGTCTTCTTTCCGGTGATGTGCGCTTCAAGGATCTTGGGTTGATCGTGATCGATGAAGAACATCGTTTTGGTGTTCGCCACAAGGAAAAATTGAAAAAGATACGCCTGGATGTTGATGTGCTGACATTGACAGCCACGCCCATACCCCGTACTCTACACATGTCGCTTGTAGGGGCAAGAGATCTGAGCGTGATTGAAACCGCACCGGAAAACCGCTACCCCGTTCAGACCTATGTTCTTGAATATTCCGACCAGGTTGTCCGGGAAGCTGTCCGGCGTGAAATGGGGCGTGGAGGGCAGGTATATTATGTGTTCAATCGGGTGCAGCATATCGAAAAGTGGGCACAGAATCTTCGGGAACTGGTGCCGGAGGCCAGGATAGCCGTTGCGCACGGGCAGATGGAAGAATCGAAGCTGGAAAGGATCATGAATGAATTTATTGAGGGGGAATACGATGTTTTGCTATCTACCACCATTATTGAAGCAGGATTGGATATTCCCAATGTAAATACGCTGATTGTCTATGATGCCGATCGTTTCGGTCTGGCTCAACTCTATCAGTTACGGGGGCGAGTCGGGCGTTCAAACAGGTTGGCTTACGCCTATCTTACTTTTCAGCGTGACAAGGTGCTTACCGAGGCTGCGGAGAAGCGGTTGCAGGCGATCAAGGAATTTGCCGAGCTGGGTTCCGGTTTCAAGGTGGCCCTTCGCGATCTGGAAATAAGGGGGGCCGGCAACATTCTTGGTCCGGAACAGCATGGTTTTATTGCGGACGTGGGCTTTGAACTCTACTGTCGGATGCTGGAAGAGGCGGTAAGAACCCGCAAAGGTGAAAAAGTTGTTCCTGCAGTAAATCCACGACTGGATTTAAAAATCAGTGCTTTTCTCCCTACCGGATACATACCTGATCAGGAACAGAAAATCGAGCTGTATCAACGTATTTATGCCTTGAATTCGCAGGAGGAAGTTGATGAGACCCGCAGGGAGCTCTTCGATAGGTACGGTTCTTTACCATTGGAAGTTGAAAATTTGTTGCTCGTTGCCCGTTTGCGGATTCTGGCTTCAAGCCTGCATATTGTTTCCATATACCATGCAAATGGACTGATAAACGTGATCTTTGGCCGGGGACGGGAGCTTGATCCTCTGAAACTGCGGCGGCTGATCAAAGATTATCCCGGAAAGGTCAAGCTGCTATCCGGCAATGACGTTATCCTCAAAATCAAACCATCCCGGGATAAAGACGAGTCGTTGTATCTTCGGGAGCTGGAGGATTTTCTCGTTCTGATCCGGAAGGTTGTTATTTGAATCGTCTTGTATTATAATTTATGAATATTTTGGTAGTCCCCGCCGGGTGGATAGCGAGGACCTGGCTATCCGACCGGTTCCAGGGTCACCGCAAATAAATTGCATAAAACAGGCAGCATCGTTAAATAATAAGAAAGAAGTTTTACAGCCATAAAAGAAAAGAGGGACTAGCAATGAAAGCAACGGGTATCGTGAGACGAATAGATGATCTGGGTCGGGTGGTAATACCGAAGGAAATCCGTAGAACCATGAAAATAAGGGAAGGCGATCCTCTGGAAATATTCGTGGACAGGGAAGGTGAAGTCATATTAAAGAAGTATTCCCCCATCGGGGAATTGGAGGAATTTGCCCAGGAATATGCTGATGCCCTGAACGAATCTACCGACAGGGTCGCGTGCATCTGTGATCGTGATACCATCGTCGCCGTGGCGGGGGCGCCAAAAAAGGAATTTGTAAATCGCCCGTTGAGCCCGGTTATTGAAAAAGTTATGGAAGACCGCCGCAGCGCGCTGATAAACAACACTGCCGACCACCCCTTCTACAGGGAGGGCGAAGCAGTGTCCAAGTTTTATCATGAAGTAATTGCCCCTATTGTTTCGGAAGGCGATCCTATCGGGGCGGTGATAATGGGTACAAGGGAACAGAGTGCCGAGATGGGGGAAATGGAACTCAAACTTGTTGAAACGGCCGCTTATTTTCTGGCCAAGCAGATGGAACAATAAGGGGTTCTGGCACTCTGCCTGAATGGTGGTAACCATAGTAGTAATGTTATAATACTGGTTTTCGGGGGAGAGCGTTGAAAAGAGGCACTTTTGTCAAAGGCGCTGTTATACTGGCTTTTACCGGGATCGTGGTGAAGTTTATTGGGGCGGCCATGCGTATTGTATTGGCCGCTTTAATGGGTGATGAGGGGATAGGGCTGTATCAGATGGCTTATCCTGTTTATGTAACCTTGCTTACCATTTCCACGGCCGGTATCCCGGTGGCTATATCAAAGCTCGTGGCTGAAAAACTGGCTTTGAACAATCACAGTGAAGCTTATCGTGTTTACAGGGTTTCGCTGATAATATTGACAATTACCGGATTCGTCATTTCCCTGGTTCTGGCTTGCGGCGCCAGATATTTCGCGATCAATATAGCCAAGGATCCACGTGCCTATCTGCCAATCCTGGCCATCTCCCCGGCTATTTTTTTTGTAACGATCATGTCGGCAATGAGGGGTTTCTTTCAAGGCCACCAGCAGATGGTTCCCACGGCCATATCCCAGTTCATGGAGCAATTGGCAAGGGTGATTACTTCCGTTGCGCTTGTTATTTATCTCCTTTCGGTCAGTCTTGAGCATGCGGCGGCCGGCGCCGCATTCGGGGCGGTAACAGGAGGCCTGATCGGCTTGCTGGTACTGGTCATCATCTATTACCGACAGAAGTCAGACTTTTTGGAAAGTGCGCACAGGCAAACGTATCGCGGCAAGAAGGATACCACGTTGCAGATAATCGGGCGTATCATAAGCCTCTCGATTCCGATAACGCTGGGGTCAATCATGGTCCCGCTGATCAACTTGCTGGATCTGGCCATTGTTCCGGCCCGGCTGCATGCAGCCGGCTTCAGCACTGAAAGGGCTACGGCTCTGTACGGCCAGTTGACGGGTATGGCCCTTTCATTGATGTATTTTCCCAGTGTAATCGTGATCGCACTGGCCATAAGCCTGGTGCCGGCCATATCGGAAGCTTATACTTTGAAAAACCGGCCCCTCATGCATAACCGCATAGAAATATCCAATCGGTTGACGGTTCTGTTTGCTCTGCCTTCGGCGGTGGGGCTTTTTCTACTCTCCTTGCCCATGCTGTCCAACGCGGTTACGGTATTGTTGTACAACAACACCGAGGCGGCTTATCCCCTGTCCATTCTCTCCTGGGGTATAATCTTTTTTTCATTCTATTTGACCACGACCGGGATCCTGCAAGGAATGGGTTATACGCTCATCCCCGTGCTCAACATGTTTTATGGTGCGGTGGTAAAGGTAGTTCTCACATGGATCTTGACAGCCATTCCTTCCGTTCATATCGGGGGGGCCGCTCTCTCGACCACGGTTGGTTTTTTTGTCGTGGCTGTGTTGAATATTGTTCAGGTAGCCCGAAAAACAGGTTACCGGTTCAGAATCGGCCCGCTTTTTTTCAAGCCGATCGTTTCGGTACTGGTCATGTCCATAACGGTTATTTATTTTTACCGCCTGGTATTGTCCGTTTCATCCGCGAGACTGGGTTTCGGGGCAGCCAACGGGATTGCTACATGCGCCAGTATTCTCGTCGGCGCCGCAGTCTACTTCGCTGCTCTTCTTTATCTGGGTTGGTTGACCGAGGATGATCTATATACCATTCCCCGTATCGGCGGCAATCTTGTTCAATGGGTACGAAAATTGAGATTGATCAAATAGCAGAAACGTGAAATAATAAATTGGCTTGAATCGAGAAAAGAGGATAATCTACAAATTGAAGAAGAATTTGAGCAGTAACATTGATAGAGCAACCAGACAGTTTCCGGGTGGGGTTACCTTTCTGGACGAGCAATCCGTTTCCAGGCTCAGGGAACCGGTTTCTCATAATCTGGTGGTGAAGATCCCGGGCAGGCACCGTCACCTTTTGTATATACAATCTTGCCTGTTGAAAGCTTATCCCGATCGTTACCCGGCAGCCATTCTCAAGATACCGGCAGGCCGAAAAAAAACGTCTTTTGGTGGCTGGTGCCCGATATATGCCTTGCATCATTGCAGTTCCTTGCTTTCTCCCGGTTATCTTTACCTTCCCCCGCTGGAGGACCACTCCCTTTCGGAATTGATCGGTGTCATGGGCAGGCTAAGAGAGAAGAACGGTTGCCCATGGGACCGGGAACAGACGCATCTCTCCTTGCGGCCTTACCTCGTCGAGGAAGCTTACGAGGTTGTAGGGGCCATCGAGAAGGGAGATATGCGATCCTTGCAGGAAGAGCTGGGAGACCTGCTGCTGCAAGTTGTCTTTCACGCCCAGATTGCCATGGAGGAGAAGCATTTTGCTTTTTATGATGTCGTTCATACATTGATAACCAAACTGGTACGTCGCCATCCGCACGTTTTTGGATCTCAAAGAATTTTTTCGACTCGGGAAGTCAAGAAGAAATGGGACCAGATAAAAAAGGAGGAACGGAGCGAGAGGTCGTCGGGCGAGGCCAGCATAATGCACATTGACCCGGACTTGCCGGCTTTGATGCAGGCGTTCAAAGTACAGGAGAAAGCTGCTCGTGTAGGTTTTGACTGGAAATCGATCGAGGGACCGCTGGAAAAGGTCAAAGAGGAGCGAAACGAGCTTATGCATGCATATCACGGGGGAGATAGGGAAAGAATAGAGGAAGAATTGGGTGATCTTCTGTTTGCCCTGGTCAATGTATCCCGGTTCATGGGGGTAAATCCGGAACTTGCTTTGGTGGCGGCAACGAAGAAATTTGCAGATAGGTTTGCCGGTATAGAGGAGAAAGCAAAAGAAAAAGGGGGGGGTGTTGCTGATTTCGATCTGAACCAACTTGACTGTTGGTGGAAAGAAATCAAGAAAAAAACAAAAAAAGCCTAGGGCAGGCAGGAATCATAGATGTTATATCGAATAGGGTAAATGTTGAATTAAAACAATAATACCATGAGGAGGGAAACTCACGTGAACAAGTCTGATCTGGTGAATGCCGTGTCTGCAGAGGTGGAGTTATCGAAGAAAGATACGGAAAAAGTGGTAAATGCTGTTTTTAAAAATATTACCGATGCATTAGCAAAAGGGGACAAGGTGCAGGTTATCGGTTTTGGAACATTTTCTACCCGCAAGCGTGAAGCTCGTAAAGGCAGAAATCCTGCAACCAGGGAAGAGATTACCATACCAGCGACCACGGTACCTGTTTTCAAGGCTGGAAAGGGACTGAAAGATAGAGTTAAAAAGTAAGGTACCGCTACATAATTGATATTTTGCTTAAAAGCACCGCTCGCGGTGCTTTTTTATTGAATATTATTCTACAAACAATAAAAACTAATATTGCAGTGCAGAGGTTGCTGAAATTCAGGATTACCAGGGGAAACAGTAAAATGGATGCAAAAAAACAACGCAGGTTTATCCAGGGTGTTTGCTTGATTTGTTGCCTGTTCATTTTGGGTTGTGGCGGTTGCAAAATGTTTCCCGGCCACGGTACATCTGAAAGAGGAGAAGGGCCTGAAATACCCGCGGAGATCAGAACGGGTGCACGGGAAGAGCCGACCATCAAAGTATTCATGCATGAAGATGACGAGATCGAAACGATGGATTTTGAAAAATACATCGAAGGCGTGGTTGCCGCGGAGATGGACAATCTCTGGCCGCTGGAAGCTCTTGCAGCCCAGGCCATCATTGCTCGTACATACACATTGCATAGAATAGCTGCAGGGGAAAAGGTGAAGGGGAAAGCTGCTCATGTCTCCACGGATCCCGAGGGCTTTCAAGCTTACGATGCGGACAAGATAAATAGCAGGGTACGCAGGGCGGTCCGAAAAACACGCGGCAAGGTTGTTACTCATGACGATCAGTTTATCCGAGCCTGGTTTCATGCCTATGCCGGGCCCCGTACAGCATTGGCCTATGAAGGACTGGGACCCAAGGAAGGGAATCCTTCCTATATTCATATCGTGGAAGGGAAGGGACAGGATATTATCGATCCCGAAGAAGGAAGTTGGAAGGCCAGATTCCCGCTAACCGAGATAAGAACAATTGTAACCGGAGAAACGGGTCATGACCCGGGTGCAATCTCTTCGGTAGGGATTCTGGAAAAGGGTCCTTCGGGGAGGGCATTGAGGATCGGTTTCAATGAAACAGAAATACTGGCCCCGATCTTGCGGCTCAAATTGGGCTCCACGGAGATGCGCTCAACGTTTATTGACAAAATTGAAATTGATGGCCCTGACTTGCTGATGGCAGGTACGGGCTATGGGCATGGGGTGGGAATGTGTCAATGGGGTGCAAAAGCCATGGCCCAGAAAGGCAAGGCAGCGGAAGATATCATCAGCTACTTTTACCGGGACATTCGCTTTCACAACCTCTGGTGATTCCAATTCAAAGGGTTATAGTTGACATGGAATAAACTGTCTTCCCGGACATAATATATTATATGGGAGAAGATAAAGGGGGAAGGAAGCGATGGAGGAGAAATACGGAACACGAGTGATTGACCATCGTCTAACCCTGGAAAACCGGGAGGAGATGGAGATAACCGGGGTAATGAATGTTGATAGTTTTGATGATGAGGAAGTCGTCATGGATACCGAACAGGGATTGTTGGCGGTACGCGGTGAAAATTTAAACATCAAGCATCTAAATCTTGACCAGGGTGAGGTAAGAATCGCGGGGATGATTCTGGAGTTGGCCTACTCGGATCAGAAACCAAGTGCAAGGGACCGGGGCAAGGGATTTTTTGAAAGACTGTTCAAATAGTGACCATGAACAATACCTACTTCATCTCTCCAGCGGGGTATCAATTTTTTCTTTTTGCCAAAGCATTGCTGTTGGGGTTTGTCCTGGGTTTTTTGTTGGATTTTTATCGTTCCCTGAAGGCTCTGATCAATATGTCTTTCAGAGCTACTTTTTTTGCAGACCTATTTTTCTGGATAGCAGTTTCGGCAATCAGCGTGTCGGTACTGCTTGTTATTTTATGGGGAGAAATTCATTTCTATGCTTATGCAGGGATCACGTGTGGATTTCTGGTCTATCATTTTTTGTTGAGCCGCTATCTACTTATTTTCTGGCGCCGGGCATTTCATCATGGTGGCAATTTGGGCAAGTTCCTGGTAAAGGGTTTTGACCGCTTCTCCGGATCGTTCAAATCTGCGGGGCAGGCCATTTTCAATATGTTGCGAAGAAATAATGATGTTTGAATATGTTTAATGGAAGAAATCATTTATGATATGCAGGACTTTGGGGCAACCGGATAGAAATAGTAAATGAATCAGGAAATTCTGTCACCAGGGGAGCAAGATGAGGCGAAAGAGATCTGTGGTTACCTTTCCGGGGAAGAAACAAAAGGTGTGGAACGGGCGCCGTTCTTTTGCTTTTGCAGCCCTGTTGTGCATCCTTTTTCTTTTATTTGTTGCTGTGGCATATTACTGGCATTGCCATTGTTTGGCCCTGGAGAGAGACCGTTACAACGGCGAAGTGCAGAAGATGGAAGATGAGAATGATGAACTCAAAGAGGAGATCATCCGCCTGCAAGATCAGGAATACATAGAATTTTTGGCCCGCCGTTATCTGGACCTGGCCAGGCCCGGTGAATAGCAGGTTGGCTTTTGAAGATTATCATTATTTCAGGGAGGAATATTCTTAGCATGTCGTTGAAAGTTGGACACATTGTTGAGGGGGTGGTGACGGGTATTACCAATTTTGGAGCCTTTGTCCTCCTCCCCAACGGGGTGACCGGGCTGGTGCACATTTCCGAGGTTGCTCACACATACGTAAAAGATGTCAATGATTATCTCAAGAAGGATGACGTGGTAAAGGTCAAGGTGCTTTCAACTGCCGAGGGAGGCAAGGTGGCCCTTTCGATCAAGCAAGCAAAGGAAAAAAAAGAAGTCCCTTCCAGAAAACCGGACCATTCTTTCGAAGACAAGTTATCCCGTTTCTTGAAAGAGAGCGATGAACGCCAGCAGGATATAAAAAGGAGCAATGACCCAAGGCGTGGGCACCGTTCCTACCGCCATCATTCTTGACAATCAACAACCTCCAGGACATTTTCCGCGTTACCACTGTCTGCCCCCAAGGGGGTTTTTTTGTTGCCTCTCCATTGTTTCAGGCCAGGAAGAAATGGTATTGCCGCGTATCATCACCTGCAGAAAAAATGTTTTTCAAAGATTCCATCCTCTATTTTCGTAAAGTATTAACCGATATTGCCAAAAAAAATGGCCATTGTTGAATCGGCTTCCATAAAAAATGGCACTATCATCACCATTACGATAAAAGCAGGGAATTATTGTCGGAAAAAATTATTTTGGACCCGCCCTATTGTGACATTAAAATAGATGGCGGTCATTTATAATGAGGTTCCAGGCGTTCAGGAAAGGAGGTTGTTTGCTTGAAGGAGGAGTCCTTGTATACAGGATCTTCGATAACGGTAGATGAACGATTGAGTTTAAAAAAAATCCGGTGGCGTTTGTCCGAGCGCCTTGCCGGTTTGAAGGAAATGGCCCTGTCCAGGGGAGAATTGCTCCTCCTTGGCATGCTCGGCTTTCTGCTCGGCAGGGCAACCCTTATGGGAGAGGTAGCCACCTTCGGGGCCATCTTCTGGCTGGTCCTGTTGCGGGAAAAACCGTTACAAAGCTATCTGGTAGCGGCAACGGTATTGCTCGGCAGGGCAACTGTGCTGGGGTGGTTGTCAACAGGACATCTCCTTGTAGCCATCTTCCTGATCTGGGTCTGGGAGGCTTTGTGCCTGCGCCTGTGGAAGAAAAAAAGCCCCCTGGTTGTTTCGGTGGTGTTGTTGATTGTACTATCTTCACCCATACTGGTTTCCGGAATTACCGGGGCTTTCGATGGTGCATTCCTGGGATTGGAAGTGCTAATCGGGTTACTGGTGTCCATAACCTTGGTGCCGGCCGTGCACGTAGTCGGGCAGTTGCCCAGGATCAGGGATCGTCCTGATTTAACCTCGGAAGAGATCCTGGCCATGTTCCTGTTATTCTCCCTCGCGCTGATAGGAATCGGAACGGTGGAGATCGCCGGGATTTCCGTAGTCAGTCTGTTTAGCAAATTGTTGTTGCTGGTGTCCGCTTATCTTATCGGTGCCGGTGGAGGAGCCGCTATGGGCGTAATCGTGGGGATAATCTTGGGGTTGGGGAACCCCTACCTGTACCTGGTAATCGGATCCCTCGCTTTTAGCGGGTTCTGGGCCGGCTTTATGCGGCAATTCGGGCGCTTGGGTTCGGCATCGGGGTACATTCTTTCATTTCCTTTTTTCGCTCTGCTGGAGCCGTCTGCATTTTCGGAGGTTTACCAGCTGGACAATCTGTTGGCATTGGGGATATTTCTTCTGATTCCCACGGTGTTCTACCGGTGGGCTTCCGGGAAGCTACCGCGGGGGACGGCCATACATGCGGGTGAAGTGGAGAAAGAATACCTCGGCAAGGTTGCTACAAAAATTCAACGCCTGTCCAACCTGTTTTCCGAGCTTTCGGAGAATTTCAGCCAGATCACCGGTAATGAGCAGCGTCCTATCGAAGCTGAGATGGCACCGTTTATCAATGATATCGTGAATCGTGCCTGCAAAACATGCTTGATGAAGGATCGTTGCTGGGGGAAAGACTTTTACCGGAATTTTCGCTGGATCATCGATCTGTTGGCCCGGACGGAAGGGGAGATCAAGGAATACCACCTTTCTCCCGACTTCAGGGTGAAGTGCCGCAGCCCGGCATCATTGCTGACGGCCATAAACTGCAGTAGAGAAGTGTGGAAAGCTAACCGTTACTGGGTAAACAAATTGACGGAGGAGAGGAATCTGGTCTCCAGCCAGCTGGAGGGAGTGTCCCTCATCATGGAGGAGATGGCTGAAGAAGTCAAGACCAATCCCTTGCAATCCGCAAATGAAAGGGTTTCCCCGCTCTTTACTGTGGAGGTCGGAGTAGCACAGAAGCCGGGAAAAGGTCAGAAAGTCTGCGGAGATTATTACAGCGTTTTCGAGTTCGGGGAAAACTTGCAGGTGCTGGCCTTGAGCGACGGCATGGGACAGGGGCCACGAGCCCAAGCCGAGAGCAAAGCAGCGGTCAAGCTGATCGAGAAGATGCTGGAGGCCGGTTTTGGCAAAGAAATGGTCATCCGGGTGGTAAATTCTCTGCTCCAGCTCCGTACACTGGAAGAGTTCTTTGCCACCATGGATCTTGCGCTCATCAATCTGGGCACAGGTGAGATCGAGTCAATCAAAATAGGTGCTGCTCCCAGTTTCCAGAAAAGGGGGAAAGATGTGAATAAAATAGGCGCGGCATCCTTGCCTCTGGGCATTCTTTCGCATCTGGAAATCGAACAGAAGAGTATCGGGATCCAGAGCGGAGATCTTTATGTCATGGTCTCGGATGGTGTGTATGGAAATTCGGACGCCTGGTTGTCTAACTTCCTCAATCACTGTGAATACAATCACCCCGAGATCGTGGCCGGAAGGATTCTGGAAGAAGCCATGCTCCGCTGCGAGATTGAAGACAAACATGACGACATGACGGTGATAGCCTGCCGTATAATCCCCCTGAATCGGCAGGTGGCCAGGAAAGGAAGCGGCTTCAAAAAGGAAAAAGTGGGGATTATATAAGCATACAAAAATATAAAGAAGGAATTTCGCTTGACTCTAATTAAATTAATAAGCAATCTCTGCCAGTGATTGCTTATTTTTTTTTCATGCAAGGGGAATATAGATTTTGATGGTCAAGGACAAAGTGCGTGAATTAATCGAATATGCCAACCTTTTTCAAACAGGGGACAGGGTTCTGGTAGGCGTTTCCGGCGGTCCCGATTCCATGTGCCTGCTTCATGTTCTGCTTCGGCTCCGTTCGGAACTGGGTATCAGGTTGTTTGTTGCCCACCTGGATCATGGACTTCGTCCGGAGGCCTCCCGGGAATTTGTGTTTGTCCGTTCGATTTCCCGCAAATGGGGGCTTCCTTTCTATGGTTCCCGGGTCGATACCGCATTGTACCGGCAGGAGAAAGGTTTGTCTGTCCAGGCCGCGGCAAGGCTTTGCCGCTATACATTCTTTGAAAAGGCGGCTTCTTTTTTTGAAGTCAACAGGATTGCCACCGCCCATCATCGTGATGACCAGGTGGAGACGGTCCTGATGAATATCATCAAGGGAACCGGATTGGATGGCCTGGCCGGTATCAAGGCCATCCGCCCCTGGAGGGGTATTGTTCTGGTGCGTCCCCTGCTGGAAATAAGCAAGGACGAGATCCTGGATTACTGTGAAGAAAATGGAATAGATCATGTCAGTGACCCCAGCAACCTGGAGCCTTTGTACTTGCGAAACAAGATCCGGCTTGAACTTGTTCCTGTTCTGACCCGAGAATACAATCCAAGGGTGGGCGAGGCTATTTTTCGCCTTTCTGTCCTTGCCGGGGAAGAGGGGGCATATCTGCAACGGAGAGCCATACATCTGTGCGAAAAATATACCCGGGCACGGGAGCGGGAAACAGTTGTAATCGATGCATCGGAGGTTCGGAAATTGCATCCCGCTCTCAGGAGACGGGTTTTGAGAGTTGCCTGGGCGGGAATAAGCCGAGGTGTTGGCTTCTACCCGGAAAGCAAACATATCGAAGCTCTCGAGCAGCTGCTACTTGATTCCCGGCCGGGGAAAGAAACACAGCTTCCCGGTCACGGAAGGGCTTACATTTCAAAGTTGGGATTGGTGATAACCAGAAAGCCCCGGAAGAAAAAAATGGCCGCGAAGACGGTTGTTCTGAACGTGCCAGGCGACACTTCCATTCCCGGTGGCGGGGGGGTTTTCACGACAACGATTGCAGATCCCCGGGGATTGAGGTGGCCCCCCGACAGCAGCAAGGAAGCTTACCTGGATTATGACAAGCTTCGCTTGCCCCTTGTCGTTACTTTTCGTTGGGCAGGGGCACGTTTCCGGCCCCTGGGTATGGATGGCAAGCAAAAAAAACTGAAAGATCATCTGATCGATCGCAAAGTGCCCCGGCAGGAGCGGGACTGCCTGCCCCTGGTAGTCTGCGGAACTGATATCGTTTGGGTGACAGGGTTGGATATTGCTCATCCTTTCCGGGTTACAGCGGAAACCCGGCGGGCGCTGACAATAAAGTTCAAACCTGATCGGAAGATTGGAAGGATGAAAATTGCCAGGTAAAGAAAACATACTTATCGGGCGGACAGAAATCAACACCAGGGTTCGGGAGATAGCCCGGGCTATAGATGAAGATTACCGGGGAAAAGAAATATTGTTTGTTGGAGTGCTGAAAGGTGCGGTGGTTTTTCTTGCCGATCTGATCAGGTATATCCAAACTCCCTCGGAAATAGATTTTATCGCCGTGTCCAGCTATGGGGCCTCGACAAAATCTTCGGGGGTGGTACGGATTATCAAGGATCTGGACAGGAGCATCGAGGGCAGGGAAGTCATCATTGTGGAAGACATAATTGATACCGGCCTTACACTGAAGTTCATCGCTGACAATTTCAGGCAGCGCAGACCCCTTTCGATCAAAATCGTGGCGTTCCTGGACAAGCCTGCAAGGCGCCTTATCGACATCGAGGCGGATTACCGGGGTTTCGTCATTCCGGATCATTTCGTGGTTGGTTATGGCCTCGATTACAACGAAAAATATCGTCATCTGCCTGATATCTATTTTATCTAGCGGGGAAACGTTTTCCGGGGGCTTGATGGTGATTGAATTTCTGTATTGCAATCAGCGCATGTCCTGTGTGGAGCTCCCGGCCCGGAAAAGTTTGTTGACGGGATCTGCCGGTTTCAAAAAGGCCACGATCCAACATGATGGAAAAGGGGTATAAAAGTTTGCATGGCGGTGTTTATATGTTAGAATAAAACAGATTTTAAATATCCAGGATGCACACATTGAGGAGGACATTATTTGAATCCATTCATGCGCCACGCCACATTTTATCTTCTTATCGCCATTGTGGTTATAGCCCTGATAAGCTATTTCCAGGGCCGTGAAGAAATACCGCGTGTAGATTACATTCCCAATTTTATCGACATGGTCGAAAAACAGGAGATCAGGAAGGTTGTCCTCGAGGGGATGGATATCAAGGCAGAGCTTAGAAAAGAAACCGAAATTGATGGCAAGGTGGTAAAAAAAATAAAAACCACCAAACCTGACGATGACAATCTGACCGAGCGGCTCGAGGCAAAAAATATCCAGTTTGAAGCTCGTGAAGTTAGCACTCCCTGGTGGAGCGCCTTGACCTACATGATTCCCTTCGTACTTCTGATCGGACTTTTCTTTTTCTTCATGCAACAGACCCAGGGTGGCGGCAGCCGGGTCATGAATTTCGGCAAGAGCAAGGCCAGGTTGCATGATCCTGACCGTACCAGGGTTACTTTCAATGATGTTGCCGGAGCTGACGAGGAAAAAGCCGAGCTTGAAGAGATTGTGGGATTCCTGAAGGACCCGAAGAAATATATCTCTATCGGGGCAAGGATACCCAAAGGGGTTTTGTTGGTTGGCCCACCTGGAACGGGGAAGACGCTTCTGGCACGTGCTGTTGCCGGTGAAGCCGATGTCCCTTTTTTCAGTATCAGCGGTTCTGATTTTGTGGAGATGTTCGTCGGTGTGGGGGCATCAAGGGTTCGAGATCTTTTCGAAAACGCACGAAAGAATTTCCCATGCATCGTCTTTATTGACGAGATCGATGCTGTCGGCAGGCAGAGGGGTGCGGGCCTGGGGGGTGGGCATGACGAAAGGGAGCAGACCCTCAACCAGCTCCTCGTGGAAATGGATGGTTTTGATGTCAATGAAGGTATTATCATTCTTGCCGCTACCAACCGCCCCGACATTCTGGATCCGGCCCTGTTGCGCCCCGGCCGTTTTGATCGGCAAGTGACCGTCAATTATCCCGATGTCAGGGGTCGTGAAGGGATATTGAAGGTTCACAGCCGAAAAAAACCCCTGGATGAGACGGTGGACTTGAAAGTTATTGCCCGCCGTACTCCTGGTTTTACCGGGGCTGATCTTGAAAATGTCATGAACGAGGCGGCGCTGCTTACGGCGCGAAGCAACAAACAGTATATCGGCATGGAAGAAATCGAAGCGGCAATTGACCGGGTGGTAGCGGGAACAGAGAAAAAAAGCCGGGTTATCAGCGATTTTGAAAAAAAGCTGGTTGCTTTCCATGAGAGCGGGCATGCACTGGTTGGTTATCTTCTTCCCAACACGGACCCGGTACACAAAGTTTCCATTATACCCCGTGGCCGTGCCGGTGGGTTTACGCTGATGCTTCCGGAGGAAGACAGGTATTATATGACCCGTTCGGAACTTCTGGATCGTGTCAGTACTCTCCTGGCGGGAAGGGTGGCCGAGGAAGTGGTGTTGAACGAGGTCAGTACCGGAGCGCAAAATGATCTGGAACGGGCCACATCCATCGTACGTCAGATGATCATGGAATACGGTATGAGCGATAAACTGGGCCCCATTACCCTGGGCAAGAAAAATGATCAGGTGTTTCTGGGAAGGGATTTTGCCCATGATCGAAACTTCAGTGAAGATATTGCCAAAGCGATTGACAAGGAAATACGCTTGACCGTTGACCGTTGCTACCATCGTGCCCGGGAGATCATCGAAGAGAACCGGGACAAACTGGACGAACTGGCAGCAGCGTTGATCGAAAAAGAAACGCTGGATTCTGACGAGATTGCCGCCATCATAGAGGGAAAGACCATCGAGGAGATAGAGGTGGAAAGAAAAGCAAGGGAAAAAGACAATTTTCAGAATGTCAAGAGCTCCTTCAGAAATATCTCCGGGGGAATCGGGCAGGATCATCCCCTCGAAAATACGGAACACACCGAAGACACGATTTCCCCGTCGTTTGATCCCGATGATTGATCCACAATTCATCACCGCTTTCTTTTTTGCATGGTTTTTGCTGCCCGGGACAGAGGGTTTTTTTGTTTTGGGATGCCAGCAATATGCAACAAAATATCAAAAGTATCTTGTTTATTAGCAGGAATATTAATAATTATGAAGAAATTAGAATTATGAATCAATATTGCCCACATTTGGTATGAAATCTTAATAAATATGGGATAAAGACCTGAAGGGAGGCGTTTGGAAAGGCAAGCAAGGCAAAGTAAAGGCGACATCTTGCAAAGATCAAAAATCGGAAAAATTTGTTCTTAATAAAGGAGGAAATTAAATGACACTTGATCCTACCAAATATGCTGACTGGGAAATTGCCGAGGAAGCAGAATCAAGGATGAAGACAGTTTACCAGCTGGCAGAAGAGATGGAGTTGGAAAAGGAAGAATTGCTTCCACATGGTCACTACGTGGCCAAGATAGATTTCAAAAAGGTTCTTGATCGATTGGCGGATCGGCCCGACGGCAAATACATAGATGTTACTGCCATCACCCCGACTCCCCTTGGCGAAGGAAAATCCACTTCCACAATGGGGTTGACTCAAGGAATGGGTAGGCGGGGGAAGTCGGCCATCGCTACCATTCGCCAGCCTTCGGGCGGGCCAACCATGAATGTAAAAGGGTCTGCTGCCGGTGGAGGCCTCGCCCAGTGTATCCCACTGACTCCTTTTTCCCTAGGTTTGACCGGGGATATCAACGCAATCATGAACGCTCACAACCTGGCCATGGTGGCCCTTACATCACGAATTCAGCATGAATTCAATTCTACGGATGCATTTCTGGAACGTAGCAATTTGAAAAGATTGAACATTGACCCGCGCAATGTGGAAATGAAGTGGATCATAGATTTTTGCGCCCAGGCTCTGCGCAACATCAATATCGGCCTTGGAACCAGGCGGGATGGATTCATGATGAATTCGGGCTTTGCCATCGCTGTTTCCTCCGAAGTCATGGCTATCCTTTCGGTGGCCCGGGACTTGAAAGATATGCGGGAACGCATGGGTAAAATCGTGGTAGCTTACGACAAACGTGGGAATCCGGTTACCACGGGGGATCTCGAGGTTGACGGGGCAATGACTGCCTGGATGGTCGAGGCTCTCAACCCCAATCTACTGCAGACGCTCGAAGGGCAGCCGACATTTGTTCACGCCGGCCCCTTTGCCAACATTGCTATCGGGCAGTCCTCGATCATCGCGGACCGCGTTGCCCTCAAGCTGAGTGACTATGTCATTACGGAATCAGGATTTGCTGCCGATATCGGGTTCGAGAAGTTCTGGAACTTGAAATGCCGCATGTCGGGGCTGAAGCCCAACTGTGCCGTCGTTGTGGCTACCATACGTGCGCTCAAAGCTCACGGTGGTGCCCCTCTGCCACTTCCGGGCCAGCCGTTGGATCAAGCATATCTTACGGAACAACTGGAGTGGGTTGAGAAGGGTTGCGAAAACCTGATTCACCATGTCCGTACCATCAAGAAAGCGGGAATCAATCCGGTGGTCTGCATCAACGCATTCCATACCGACACCAAAAATGAGATCAATCTGGTGCGCCGTATCGCGGAGGAAGCCGGAGCCAGGGTAGCTCTTTCTGAGCACTGGCAGTACGGGGGGGAAGGTGCCCTCGAGTTTGCCGATGCCGTTGTTGATGCCTGCAATGAGCCCAACGACTTCAAGTTTCTGTATGAACTGGATACGCCGCTTCGCAAGCGCATTGAACTTATTGCTACCGAGGTTTATGGCGCCGATGGTGTTGAATACTCTGCTGAAGCGCTGGAGAAAGCAAAGCGGATGGAGAAAGACCCCGAAATTCAGAAATTGGGCACTTGCATGGTCAAAACTCACCTGAGCCTGACCGATAACCCGATGTTGAAAGGTGTGCCCAAGGGCTGGAAACTCTATGTGCGAGATATCCTCACCTATGGCGGGGCGGGATTCGTGGTTCCCGTGGCGGGAACGATCTCGCTGATGCCTGGAACGGCAGCCAATCCAGCCTATCGCCGTGTGGATGTCGATGTTGATACAGGCAAGGTAAAAGGTTTGTTCTAAAACCTGTTCAAAAATAAACAAACAGTTATGGAGGACGCTAAGGGCCGGGATGCGAATCGGCAGTAGCGTCCTTCTGCTTTTGGGGGGTTGAAAATGCCGTTGATAATTGATGATCGTGATCCATTTGTATATGTCCTGGCCGACCTTTTTTTACAACGAGGTTGTAACGATATCCGGCTCCTGTGTTTCGATGATATCAGCATGGAAGAAATAGCCGGGTTGGCGCCCCGGGCAATGGTGATCTCTTCGGATCGGGGATGTCCGGGGGAAGACAGGAATGTGGTTGCATTGGCCGGGGGGGTAGCCGGATCGATTCCATTGCTGGGTATCGGTTCCGGGTACCTGGCACTGGTTGAATCTTTTGGGGGAAAGGTCAGGCAGGCGGATGTCCCCCGGCATGGAAAGACAGCGGAGGTCTACCATCACGGGGAGGGGCTCTTTGCAGGGGTACCCCTGCCCTTTGAAGCAGCATGTTATCATTCTTTGGTCGCAGATTCTCGCACCATGCCTTCGGATCTGGAGGTCACGGCTTTCAGTGGCGAAGGAGAAATGATGGCTCTGAAATACCGCCATGGGCCGGTCTACGGTGTTCAGTTTCATCCGGCATCGATTTTGACTGAATATGGTCAACGGATCCTGGACAATTTCATAAGCCTGGCCGGCGAATGCAAATGCTCTGGCAGGGAAGGAGGGATGGATGATGGAACCCATCGTTGAGGTCTGGCCAGACACCCTTCCATTGGATCGGCTCCACGGCATTTTTGAAGGCAACCCCTATGCCTTTTTGCTGGAAAGCGGCGGCAACCAGGATGCTCTGGGCCGTTTTTCCATCATGGGCGGGGATCCTTTTCTTGTTTTCAGTTCACGGGGCGACCGTTGTGCAATCCGTTACGCCGGGGGATACAACGTTTTCATTGAAAAAAATCCTTTCTCATGTCTGGGAGAATTGCTCGCTGGACTTTCTACTCTTTCCAGGCATGAAATACCGATGGTAGGTGGCGGGGCTGTGGGTTATCTTTCTTACGATATGGGGCGTTCCCTCGAAAGGCTACCGAGGTGTATTCCGGATGACACAGGGATACCCGAATGCATCATGGCCTTTTATGACCGTGGAATAGTCGTGGATCATCATCAACATGAAACCTATCTTTTTTCAACGGGGCAGCCGTTCCGGGATCCCCCGGCAAGGCTCGCTCATCGTGACCGGCGTTTCCGGGAATTGCAATACAGATTGAAGGATACGATGCGTCGACAGGAAGCAATGCCTGCTGTCGAGATAAAGGGAAGTGGCCCTTGCAGCAACTTTTCCCGGAAAGAATACATGGACATGGTGGAAAAAGCCCTCGGTTATATCGGACGCGGAGAGATCTACCAGGTCAACCTGTCCCAGCGTTTCGAAGCCCGGCTGGAGAGCCCCCCCTGGGCGCTTTATCGTCGGCTTCGGTCGATCAATCCTGCTCCTTTTGCTTCTTTCCTGGATTTTCCCGAAGTGAATGTTGTTTCATCCTCGCCGGAAAGGTTTCTCAAACTTGACGGGCTGGATCTGGAAACACGGCCCATCAAGGGGACACGTCCACGCGGGAAAAACGTGGCGGAAGACCTGTCATTGAAACGGGAGCTTCTGGAAAGTGAAAAAGACCGGGCAGAACTGGCCATGATCGTGGACCAGGAAAGGAATGATCTTTGCCGGGTGTGCCGGACAGGCACGGTGGAGGTTCCATCCCTGGCCACCCTGGAGGAATATGCCACGGTATATCATCTGGTGGCAACGGTAACGGGGAAAATCCCGCAAGAAAAAGGTATAATGGAAGTGTTGAAGGGGGCATTCCCGGGAGGATCAATCACCGGTGCGCCAAAAATAAGATCCATGGAAATCATAGAAGAACTGGAACCGGTCAGGCGCGGTATCTATACGGGTTCGATCGGGTACATTGACTTTGCCGGGAAAGCGGATTTGAATATTGTCATCCGTACATTTGTTATCAAGGGCCAACGAGCTTTTTTTCAGGTCGGGGGCGGCATCGTGGCTGATTCGTCTCCGGAAGCGGAGTTCCTGGAAACGCTGGACAAGGCCAGAGCGTTGTTTGCAGCGTTGGGCCTTTGATGCAGGGAGGGTGTATCGATTGCAAACTTGCTGTTTTTTGAACGGTGATATTGTACCCATCGGGGAAGCGCAGATTTCCATATTTGACCGGGGCATATTCTACGGGGATGGCCTTTTTGAAACGATGAGGGTGTACGGGGGTATTCCCTTTCTTCTGGACAGGCATGTTGAAAGGCTTGAGCGGGGCGCTGACCTGCTTGGCCTGAAAATGCCTGGTAAAAAGGACAACATATTTCGGGCGGTGGAGAAGGTCATAGACACCAACTCCCTGCATGAAGGGGTATTGCGCCTGACCCTTACCAGGGGCTTTTCCCGGCGCGGGCTCTGGCCCCTGGAATCTGGCCCATCAACTTTTTTCATCACATCGCATGCCGGGATTCCATACGCGCCGGAACAGTACCGGAGGGGTTTTCGCGGGGCATTGATCGGTTTTCCCCTGAACGAGTACTCGCCGCTCGCAGGCCTCAAAACATTGAACCGCCTCGATCATGTGTTGGGAAGAAAGGAAGCGACAGGCAGGGGTTGCGATGAAGGCATCTTCTTGAACCAGAAACGTTATCTGGCCGAAGGGACGGTGAGCAATCTTTTCCTGGTCAAGGGCAAAGAGGTGTACACTCCACCTGCAGAAGCCGGTATCCTGCCGGGAATAACTCGTGCCCTGGCTATCAAACTGGCCGAAAAAAAAATCAAAATACATGAACAAAATATTTCCCCGCTTTTTCTGAAAGAAGCCGATGAAGCTTTTTTGACGAATTCCCTGCTACAGGTCATGCCCCTGATTGCGATCGAGGGAAAACCGGTTGGTACGGGTAAACCCGGCCCGGTGACGGCAGATTTCCAGCATCTCTACCGGGAGTATCTGGAAAAATATCTTGACGGCTCGCGGTGATGTGGAATAGACTGCCCGGGGCAGAAGATCTACGGGTTTTGGTTATTCCCGGCCATGAGATGGCTGTACTTGCCCCAGGGTTTTTCCCCTTCATACCGATCAATGCCTTCCGGGGGGCCAAGATCGTGCAGAAGAGCGGTCACGTTCCTGGAGTAGCCCGGCGGGACAAGATCCGGAGCAATCTCAACCAGGGGAACAAGGACAAACCAGCGCTTGTCCAGCAAGGGATGGGGGAGCGTGAGTGTCGTTGTCCGCATCACAACACCCGGGAAAACAAGGATATCGATATCGATAAAACGTGCTTCCCAGTGGCCTTTCCGTCTGCGTCCAAGGTCATATTCTATTTTTTTGGTGGCGTTCAACAGGGAGATGGGCGACAGAGATGTTGTGATCGCGCATACCGCATTGAGGTACCTGCCCTGTAACGGGCCGCCGACCGGATCAGTTTCGTAGACAGAGGAAAGTTTCGACATTTCGGTGTTTTGAAGCCGGTCCATTTCCTCGACGGCACGATTGAGAAAGTCAAGCCTGTCCTTGAGATTCGATCCCAGACCGATGTAAACCGTGGTCATTATTTTATCACCTGTTTGTCAAAAAAGATCGGTTTCCCGGCAAAAATTATTATCTGGAACGGCTGATGGTTGCCGATACCCCGCCGCTCAAAACCGGCAGTGGCGGCCGTGGTTTCTCCACTGTTACGGTAACGTGGTTTACTTTATTTATTTTGATCAGTTCCCCGGCCAATCTGTCCGCAACTGACTCGATCAGATCGTATCTTTCTTTCAGCATGATCTCTTCGATCAACAGGGAAATATCCGCATAATCTATCGTTTCCCCGAGGTCGTCGGCCCGGCTGATTCCCTCCAGATCAGCATCCAATTCCACGCTTACCAGAAATTCCTGCCCGCGTTCTTTCTCCTCCGGCAGAACACCATGGTAAGCAAAAAAAGATAATCTATTCAATCTTATCTTTCCCATGCATTTTCAGCCTTTCTGACGCCTCACGATCGCGTCGGTCATTCTGACTACACGCCCCATTTCCCTGACATCATGAACCCTGACAATATCCACTCCGGCAGCGATTCCATAAGCTATTGTAGCAGCAGTTCCTTCCAGGCGGTCCTCCACGGGCAGATTCAGTGTTTTGCCGATCATGGATTTTCTTGAAGAACCAAGCAACACCGGAAACCCCAGTGATTTCAACTCATGCAGATGATGCATGGCTTCCAGATTCTGATCAAGGTTTTTCCCGAATCCGATACCCGGGTCGACAATAATTTTACTCTTTTCTATCCCGGCAGCCAATGCCAGATCGACACTCTCTTGCAAGTCCGAGATGATGTCGGGGATGAAATCGCGATAAACAGGTTCTCTCCGATTATGCATCAGGCAGACGGGAACCCCTGCTGTGGCAACAATCCCGGCCATTTTACGATCAGCCTTCAACCCCCAGATATCGTTGACCATATGGACACCTTCATGCAGGGCCGCGGTTGCAATTTCTGCCTTGTAGGTGTCTATGGAAAGGGGAAGATCGATTTCTTTTTTGAGGGTGCGGATGATGGGGATAACCCTGTTTAGCTCCTCTTCCAGGGAGATGGGCATATATCCGGGACGGGTTGATTCCCCCCCTATATCGATTATATCCGCTCCCTCTTCGGCCATACGCAGCGCCTGGGCAATAGCTTTATCAAATTGGTGGAAGAGGCCCCCGTCTGAAAAAGAATCGGGGGTGACATTGAGGATTCCCATGATCAATGTTCTTTCCCCCAGGGGGAGATCGTATGGTCCCAGTTGTAAAATAGAGGTCATTACTGTTTACCGTAGCCTTATCGATTCTCTGGATTTATCTTTTTGAGTGCCGTCATCCTGTTTTGTTTTATCCTTTTATCAGGGTAAAAGCTTCTTCCCTGGAAACGGGACTGTGGCGGAAGAGTCCCCTTACTGCCGAAGTGACTGTTATTGAACCGGGTTTCTTTACCCCGCGTATGGTCATGCAAAGGTGTTCGGCTTCCACCACGACAACTACCCCCTTCGGGGCCAATTTTTCCATGGCTACATCGGCAACCTGGCTGGTAAGCCTCTCCTGCAACTGCGGGCGGCGGGCAAATACTTCGATCAATTTGACCAATTTGCTCAGACCGATGATGCGCCCATCGGCAGGAATGTAAGCGATATGTGCCTTGCCATAAAAAGGGAGAAGATGGTGTTCGCACATGGAATAGAAAGAGATATCTTTGATCAGAACCATCTCTTCATGGTTGTCGGTAACGAAAAATTTATGCAGGATGTCGCATGGATCCTGGCTCAATCCGCTAAAAACCTCCTTGTACATCCTGGCCACTCGCTTTGGCGTTTCACGGAGCCCTTCCCGTTCAAGGTCCTCGCCTATCGCCTCCAGTATCATTTTTACTGCTTCTTCTATCTTCTGCTCGTCTACCATATTCCTCTCCTTTGAGTCTTGATTCTGTTCATAAAGCTTTCAAATGTGGTGATGCAACGACGTTTTTTTCTTCTTCATGTAGATTGTACTTAGCAAGATTCTACTAATTTGCCGATTTTCCTGCCATGATGTCAATTTTTTACCCGACAAAATCATTTCCTTTGATTGAATTAAAATATTCACTCTGTTATTATGTTGTAGGGTAAATCGGGAGGGAAGAGAAAAATGTTGCTGGCCATCGATGTGGGCAATTCGTATATCATGCTGGGGGTCTTCGAAAACAACAAGATGCAAATCTGTTGGCGGATGGCGACAAAACATGAGCGCACCGAGGATGAACTCGGCATCATGATCAAAAACCTTTTTCTGCATAGCAACCTGGAGTGGAAAGCGGTTACGGGGATAGCCATTTCTTCCGTTGTGCCTCCCCTGATGCATACGCTGGAAAAGATGTCACAAAAATATTTCGAACTGTATCCCCTGGTTGTGGGCCCGGGAGTGAAGACCGGTTTGAATATTTTGATGGATGACCCCCGTGAAGTTGGGGCCGACAGGGTGGTCAATGCCGTGGCGGCTTATACCCTCTACGGGGGGCCAACGATTATTGTCGATTTCGGCACGGCCACAACTTTCTGTGTTATAAATGAAAAAGGAGATTATCTCGGTGGAGCCATAGCCCCGGGAATTGGAATCTCCACCGAAGCCCTCTTTACCAAAGCGGCCAAACTTCCCCGGGTAGAATTGGCCAAACCCAAACGGGTAATTGGCAAGAATACGATCAGCAGCATGCAGTCAGGAATTATTTATGGCCTGGTGGGCCAGGTAGATGGCATTGTACGGCGCATCTGCAGGGAACTATCTTCCAAACCATTTGTCGTGGCCACGGGGGGCTATGCGGAATTTCTGGCCAGTGAATCGGAAACCATCGAAGAGGTCAATTACAATCTAACCCTCGAAGGGTTGAAAATCATTTACAACCGGCAGAAGGAAAGAAATTATTCGGCCAAATCTTAAACAATATTTCAAATATATTTTATTTTGTTGGTTTTGGCGGAAGGATTTTATGATTGCCATATAGAATACATGCATGTCAGTTTAAGGTATCTTCTTTTTGACAAACTTTTTATTGATGAACTGAACGTACAAACATAAATAAATTCAGCAAAATTGATTGTTAAACAATATAATAACAGGCGGGTTTATCGTTGAAAGATTACATTGCCAAAACAATATTTCGTTATGTGCTTGTATTTGTGATGATGTACGGGTTCTATGTAATTTTCCACGGCCATCTTTCCCCGGGCGGGGGTTTTGCAGGTGGCACGGTTCTGGGCCTCGGGGTTCTTCTGTTTTTCCTCATTTTCGGTCCGACATGGAGGAAGCGTCTGGGTAATATCCCCCTCGATGTCGCTGTTGTTCTGATCACTATAGGAAGCCTCATGGAAGGCATCAAGTATCTGTTGCCTGCGCACAAGGGCCCGGTCGGAGAGGTGGGCACTCTATTCAGTGTCGGTATCATCTCCGTGGTGAACCTGGGAATCGGGCTGCTGGTGGCCAGCACCATCATCAGCATATATTATCTGTTATCCGGGGAGGATTAGCCGTGAGTTGGAAAATATTGATGGTCAACTATCCCTATTTCATCTCCATAATAATATTTACGGTAGGGTTGATGATTGTATTGACCCAACCAAACCTGATCAAAAAAGTATTTGGTTTGAACATCATCAGCAATGCCACCTTTTTATTCTTTATCTCGATGGGCAGCATTGTCGGTGGGGAAGTACCCATCGTCGAAGTCGGTGCCCCCGCAGATATAGTTTATATCAATCCCCTTCCCTCCGCGCTGGTCCTGACGGGGATTGTGGTAGGGTTCAGCACGACATCTTTTGCCATGGCCTTGATTGCAAAACTTTACACGCTTTACGGCACTGTATATGCTCCAAATTTTATGAAGATGAGATGAGGTGAACGGATTTGGTCTATGGGCAGAACAACCTTCCTTTTATATTGATCATAGGCAGTTTGATATCCGCTTTTGCGATGCCCCTGCTGGCACGGTGGAAAAGGGAATGGTGTGCCCCTCTGGCGATCGTAACCTCGGCCGGTGCCTTCATCCTTTCTCTGATTTTTGTTATCCAGGTTTCGCAAGGGCATACCATTGATTATGCTGTTGCTGCCTGGGATCCCCCATGGGGAATCGAGATTGTCATCGATCCGATCACCAGTCTCATGGCTGCGCTGGTAACAGGAATTTATTTCATGATCTCCGTTTATAGCCTCAGAGCTTTGCCCGCGGAGATCGGTGAAGAGATGAGCGGCTGGTATTACGTGGAATACATGCTATGCATGACGGCGATGCTGGGCCTGATCGTGACCAGGGATATTTTCAACATGTATGTTTTTATCGAGGTGGTGGGAATAAGTGCCTGCGCCCTGGTCATTGGCAAAGGAAGTCGTATAGCCATGGAAGCGACGCTCAAATATCTTATTCTGGCCACTATCGGCTCCGGTTTTATACTGTTGGGGATAGGATTTGTCTACATGATGACCGGATATCTGAACATGGTCTTTGCCGGCGATATTCTTCAACAGACAGCGGCCCAGTATCCTCATCTTGTCTGGGTAACGATGGGTTTTTTCGTGGTTGGTTTCGGGATCAAATCGGCGCTTTTTCCTCTACATCTATGGTTGCCGGATGCTCACTCCTCCGCACCATCACCATCAAGCGCCATCCTTTCCGGGCTGGTTGTCAAGGCGTATATCGTCAGCCTGTTCAAGGTTTTTGCGATCGTCTTTGGTGTAAAAATGTTTCTGGGGACTACGAATATACGCGTCTTGATTCTGATCATGGCTTCCGCGGCAATACTGATCGGATCATTTTTCGCTTTTGTGCAACTGGAACTTAAACGGCGCCTGGCTTATTCCACGGTTGCCCAGGTAGGCTATGTTTTTCTGGGAATTTCGCTGGGTACGCCGGAAGGAATCATGGCCGCCTTTTTCCACATTATCGTTCATGCCGTGATGAAGACGGTACTATTTCTATGCGCCGGGGCCATCTACCGGCAGACCGGGAAAAAGAAAGTCACCGAACTTGCCGGTATAGGCTACAGCATGCCGGTCACGATGGGGGCCTTCCTGATAGCCAGTTTTTCCATGGTGGGGATACCCGCCACCGGTGGTTTCATCTCCAAATTTTATCTGGGTCTGGGAAGTCTGACTGCCGGGCAACCATTTTTTATCATTCTCATCGTGATCAGCGGGCTGCTCAACGCGGCATATTATTTCCCCATTCTCTGGCAGGCATATTTTGTACATGAAGGCCGGGATGGCTCCCCCCGCCGGGCACCCGTTTTCAAGATGGACAGGGTGCCGGTAACGATGTTGGCTCCTATCAGCATCCTGGCAGCGGTTATTATTGCCCTGGGTTTTCTGTTCAACTACTGCTTTGATTTTCTGGGATTGATAGTATCGGGATATTTTTTGTAGCATGACGGGAGGTAAGTATCTTGACCGGTCAAAGAAAAGGATTGGATTACAAGGGCATGATATTCATGTTCATATTGCTCCTGGGATTCTGGTTGCTGATGTCTCTTGATTATGATTGGCAACATCTCCTGGTCGGATCCTTGCTGAGTATTTTTCTCGTTGCTTTCTGGAACAAGCTTAACCGGGAAGACGCACCACATACAAAGTTCGTATTGAAACAGTGGGGATGGGCCTTTATCTATGTTATCTGCCTGATATACGAGATCATCAAGGCAAATATCAGCGTGGCCATCATTGTTCTCCATCCCAAATTGCCGATTTCACCGGGGATGATTATTTTGCGGGAGGAATTGAACCGGGACCTGACCAGGGTGCTTTATGCCAATTCAATCACGCTTACTCCCGGGACCATCACTGTTGAAATGGAAGACGATCGCCTGATGGTTCATGCGATCACCCGTGATGCAGCCGAGGGTATCCCGGATTGGTATCTTCATCGCATGATGAAAAAGATAGAAGGGGGCGGATAGAATGCTGGAGAAGTATCTCGCCGGGGTAGTAATTTTTCTGATAGCGATTGCCGTGCTGGCCCTTATTCGGGCGTTCTGGGGGCCTTCGGCGGTGGACCGTATCATTGCCATGAATATTATTACCACGGAAATCATCATGATCATCCTTATCTATGCCTATCTTCATCACAATATCAATTATATCGATGTAGGGCTGGTATTTTCACTTGGATCATTTATTGCCACGCTGAGCATGTTGAAATTGTTAAGCAAAGATAGACTTGAGAAAAAGTCATAGAGGAGGAATGGCCGGGTGGCTTTTCGTGAAATACTGGGGATGATATTTTTTGCAGGCGGGGCCTTCTTTCTGATGGCAGGTGTGATCGGGTTTCTACGTTTACCCGACGTATATACAAGGATGCATGCTGTCGGTAAATGCGATACGCTCGGTTCCGGTTTGATCATTTTGGGCTTGATGATGATTGCGGACAGTTACCTGGCCATCATGAAACTGGCGGTTGTTCTGTTGCTGATTGCCGTGATCAACCCTGTCGTTACTCACCTCATTGCCAAGGTTTCTTACGAGCGAGGCGTGAGGATGACCGAGGGGAGTTTTATTCTTGATCGCTACAATGGGTCAGGCGACAGGCAGGATGAAAAGATGAAGACAGGGGAGGGATCTTGAATGCAGGAACCAATCATATTTTTTCTTTTTCTGGTGCTGCTGGTAAGCACACTGGCCATATTTTTTTTCGAAGACCTCCTTTATGTGGCAATCATTTTCGGTGCATTCAGCATGACCATGGCTTTGATCTGGCAACAGCTGAATACGCCTGACATAGCAATCACGGAGGCCGCCGTTGGTATCGCGGTTACCTTCATTACCATTACGATAGTGACGAAGATCGGGAGGAAGCCTTCATGAATCGCAAACACCGTCTGATTATTGTAATTATTGGCCTGGCTGTGGCCGGTATGGTTTTTTATATGCTGTTGCAGGCGGTTTCCGAGATGCCCCCTTACGGGCAACCGGACAATCCTACAGTGAACGATGTTGTGGAAAGGTATGTTGAAAAAGGGGTCGAAGAGAGCGGCGGCCTGAACCTGATCACCAATATTATTCTGGATTACCGTGGTTATGACACCTTGCTGGAAACGACGGTGCTATTCACGGCCGTGATGGCAATTATCCTCGTGCTAAGCAGCAGGGGCGAATCCACGGAATAAAAACTGCTGCCAAAACCTTTAAGGAGAGAAAATTATGCCGGATGCATCTCAGTTGATAGTTTGGTCAATATTTTTACCGATTGCAGGTTCCATATTGCTAAGCCTGTTTCCCGAAAAATCCGATCGGCTGAGAAATGCAATGTCTTTTTTTATCAGCATTGTTACTGCTGCCAGCGTGATTTTTATCCTCATGGCCGTTCTCAATGGTCGAACCCCGGAGTTTTCCATCCTGACCCTTGCCCCGGGGCTGGAATTGTCTTTCAAGGTCGATCCTTTTTCCATTCTTTTCGGAACCATCGCCTCGGTGTTGTGGGTTTTTGCAACGCTTTATTCGTTCGGTTACATGGCGCATGAACATAAACGCAGACGCTACTTTGTTTTTTTCATGATGTCTCTGGGTGTCACGGTGGGCATTGCTTTTGCTGCCAATCTGATCACCCTTTATCTATTCTATGAGTTTCTGACAATCTGTACCTATCCCCTGGTCATTCACTCCGAGAACGAGGAATCGCAGGCTGCCGGCTTCAAATACCTGGTATACAGTTTTATCGGGGCGGCCTTCGTTCTTCTGGCCATGGTCATGACCTATCACCATACGGGGACGCTTGATTTTACCCAGGGGGGTATAGTTGCCGCCACTTCGGAAAGCGCCTTTTTGTGGCAGGCCATTTTTGTCTGTTTCATTCTGGGGTTTGGTATCAAAGCCGCTATCATGCCCCTGCACGCATGGCTGCCCGCCGCCATGGCCGCACCCACTCCCGTGAGTGCCCTGTTGCATGCAGTGGCGGTGGTGAAGTCGGGGGTATTCTGTCTGATCAGGGTGATGTATTCCATTTATGGAACGGATACCCTGGCTCATCTTGACCTGGGCTTATTGCTGGCCGTCATCGTTTGTATTACCATCATCATTGCATCTATCATTGCTTTGAAGCAGGATGTATTGAAAAAACGCCTGGCATATTCCACGATAAGCCAGCTGGGTTACATTACACTTGGCGGTGCCTTGCTGACATCCATGGGGTTGGCAGGAGGGCTGCTGCATATGATCAATCATGCTTTGCTCAAGATCACCCTCTTTTTCTGCGCCGGGGCTATTATCACCGTTACCGGCAAGGAAAAAATCAGCGAACTGCGTGGGGTGGGTAAACGAATGCCGTTGACCATGTTGGCCTTTGCCATAGGGAGTATAGGCATGATAGGAATTTTACCGGTGAACGGTTTCATTTCAAAATGGTACCTTATTGTAGGCAGTCTGGACCTGCGCTACTATCTGGTGGCCGTCGTGCTGCTGGCCAGCGCACTGCTCAATGCCGCCTATTTTGCCCCCATTGTCATCTCTGCATTTTTCCGCAAGGGGGATTTCGAGGAGGCACCCGGCATGGAAGCTCCTTTGAGCATGTTGGTACCTATAGTTATTCTTGCAATTACCTGTATCGCTTTCGGTGTTCAGATAAATTTCTATGTACCTTTTGTAGAAAAGATAGCCGCTTACTTGTTGTAGCCAATTCTGATCGGGGAAGCTTTTCAACAGTTTCCTTGAACCATGATAGGAGGATGGTTGATGGGCGGGCAGGAAGTATTTACCTCGGTGTTGCCGATATGGGTGGTTGTAATACCACTCCTTACAACATTGTTGCTTGTTGTTTTTTCACGCCTGGCCTGGGCACGCCATGCCGTTGCCCTGGTAGGAACGGCGCTTACCATGGGTGCCGTTATCGGTATGTGGCCCCGGATCATGGGAGCAAAACAGGTTCTCGTTTTCGAGATACCGCTTTTCATCTCTCCGCTCAACCTTTTCTTCAGGGTGGATGCGCTGGGCCTCATCGTGGCTCTCATAGCCTCGCTGGTCTGGTTGGCTGCTACGATTTACGCTGTCAGTTACATGGATCATGAGAAGAACCAGGGAAGATTTTTCGTATTCCTGGCATTGACCCTTGTTGGTACCATCGGTGTCCCGCTGGCCGGCGATCTGCTGACATTGTTGTTGTTTTTTGAAATCATGACTTTGGCATCATACGTCCTCGTGGTTCACAATCAATCCGATGAAGCGGTAAGCGCCGGCAACCTCTATCTGTACATGGGGATCTTCGGGGGATTATCGCTCCTGATGGGGATCGGGATAATTTTTCATATTACAGGTTCAGTTGCCATCAGGCCGATGATGGAGCCTTTCGGCGCTTTCTCCACTTTCCATCTGATCGCCATGGTCTTGTTGATACTGGGTTTTGGTATCAAAGCGGGAATGGCCCCGTTGCACATCTGGTTGCCGAGAGCACACCCCATTGCTCCTTCCCCGGCAAGTGCACTTCTTTCGGGGATCATGATCAAGACCGGGGCTTACGGAATTATTCGTACCGTGAACATGCTCTTTACCCCTTCAGCCGACCGTTTTCAACTGGCCCAGCTGGGTGAACAGTTTGCTGCACTCTGGCCAGATCTGGCTCGTGTGGGCATGATCATGATCTGGGTGGGGATCGTTACCATGTTTTTCGGGGCGGTTTCCGCCATGTTGCAAGACAATATCAAAAGGATGCTTGCCTGCAGCAGCATCAGTCAGATGGGATACATCATCACGGGGGTGGGGGCTGCGGCATATCTTGGCTACAATGGAGCGATGGGGTTGGCCGGTTCTTCTTTCCATATACTCAACCACGCTCTTTTCAAATCATCACTTTTTCTTGTAGCCGGGGTGATCGTCTATGCGCTGGGGGAACTGGACATGCGTGAATTGGGGGGACTGGCCCGCAGGATGCCGTTCAGCATGGCCGTGGCGCTGATTGCTTCTTTTGGCATTGTCGGTATACCTCTTTTCAATGGTTATTCAAGCAAGACTCTTTTGCATCATGCGCTGGTAGAAGCACACCATCTCGAAAACCTTTTCGCCTTGCAGGTTGCGGAATGGATATTCATCCTGACAAGTGCCTGCACGGCCTGCTATTTTATCAAATTCCTCTATTATACATTTTTCCGTAAAAGTGGCCGGATCTATGCCGGGCTCAAGGAGCCCCCGTTGATGAAGGTGGGGATGGGGATGCTGGGTATAACCATGTTGGTTTTCGGGGTTTTCCCCAACCTGATTCTGGATAAATGTATCTTGCCGGTTCTTGATGGCTTCATGTTCGATCCGATCTACATCGAACAACATCTGAAGGGGATAAATTTCTGGGTGCTTGAAGATATCGGGTCTGTAGCGATTACCCTGGGTTTGGGGATCGTCATCTACTGGCTGGCATCGAAAACGAATTTTTTCCGCATACGGATTCCGCAATGGTTGACCCAGGAATATATCGGCTACAATATTGGCCGCGGAGCAGTGGCAATATGGGGATTGGTGACTATTGTTGTAAATTTTGTGCTGAATATCTTCGCACGGATTTTTGGTGCTATCTATAGAGCAACATTCAGGCTGCTTCAAGGGCTGGATTACCGGCCCCGTTTGCCGATTTATCGTGCTATCAATTTCGGGAATATTGACTTTGACATTTTCCTGGTTCTGCTTGTTCTGGGAGCAGTTCTTTTCTGCCTGTTTTACCTGCAATTTGGCATATGATTCCTTGATTGATATAACAGGCTGCTTTACGATCATGGGTATCGCCTTGACATGCCGGGGAGAAGACAAGGCAGTTTGCAAAGTCGATAACCGGTGATTGTTGACCCACTTCTTCAAACCATCAAAGAGGAATATTCCCAGCACTTGTTGAAATCAAATAGCGGTATTTTTACTGTTCAGGGGGTGTTTGTTTTGGGGTCCGGCGGGGTAGAGGCAACTCCAATAAAAAAGTCGGAGCGGGTACTGCAGACTTTGAAATTGATACAGGAGAAAGATGGGATCAAGGCCAGAGAGATTGCCCGGGAATTGCAGGTCGGGACACGGACAGTTTATCGTTACATAGAAGACTTGCGCAAGATGGGTATCAAAATCGAGGCATCCAGCGGGGCAGCCGGAGGTTATATCTCGAAGGGGCACCCGGCTTTGAAGGCGTTGACTTTCACTGGATTGGAAGCTACGGCCATCCTGCTCGCTTCACATGTATTGGCCAGAACCGATGGCATTCCCTTGAGAAAAGATCTGGAGAATGCCCTGGAGAAGATAACCGGGGCTACAAAACCGGAGGGCAAGAAATATCTGCGTTTGTTGAAACCAAAAATAAGTATTCTTGTAGATTATATAAAAAATTACAATCCGTGGGAAAACATTTTCTCCATGCTCAATGAGGCGATGATGTACCAGCAGACCGTCAACATAAAATATCATTCATTCTCTTCACAAAAATTTTCGGAACGGAAAGTAAATCCCTATCACATTTTTTTCCGCGACGGGGCATGGTATATCATTGCTTACTGTTTCCAGAGGCAGGAATTGCGCACTTTCCGTCTGGATCGAATCCATGGGGCTGAATTGACCGAAGATAATTTTGAGATAGACAGGGATTTCAATATCGACAAGTATTTTGAACATTCATGGAGGTTGGCTAGAGGTGAGGCCATAAATGTCAAGGTTAGAATTTATTCCCCCATCAGTTTTCTTATCATGGAATCCGAGTGGCATCCCACCCAGAAAATCAAGCACCTTGATGATGACAGCTTGATATTCGAGGTAACGGTGGAAGGCACCTGGGAGATAAAAAAATGGATTATGGGGTGGGGGGAACATGCGGTGGTTCTAGAACCGCCGGAATTGAGAGATGAGATAGAGGCTGAATTGCGGAATATGGTCAAAAATTATGAGCGTCAGGATGGCTGATATTTTTTGTCAGGACATCATGATTTTATTCTTTACAGGGGGAAAAGACATTGGAATTGAAGGAAATAATCCGGAGAAGAAGAAGTATCAGGCGTTACAAAGAGGAACCTCTACCCCATGATGTGATTGAAGAGCTGCTGCTGGCGGCGCGGGCGGCCCCTTCGGCTACCAATCGTCAACCATGGCGTTTTGTTGTCGTCAGGGACAAAGACCTGAAGAACCACCTCGGCGAAGCTATCACCCAATCCTTTGTTACCAGAGCTTCGGTGATCGTGGTTTGCTGTATTGACCGCCGTTCCTTTACCCGCGGTGTTCTTCAAAAAAGGGTGGAAGAATTGGTTTCCGCCGGAGTCATGGAACGAGAGGTGGCCGAATTGTTGTATCAACGGAAGATGCCGGAGAAGACGGAGGAAGTTGGCATACCGGTTTCCGCTTACATCGATATGGGTATCGCCATAGAACACATCATACTGCTTGCTGCCGACATGGGAATAGGGAGTTGCTGGGTGCGTATGTTCGATGAAGAGAAATTATCTTCCATCCTGAATTTGCCATCCCGGTTGACTCCTGTGGCGATTATTCCATTGGGCTATCCGGCAGAGGACCCCCCGGCGCGGCCTCGCCTTCCCTTGCATGAGATCGTCTGGAAAGTGGGAGAAAAAGGGGATATGCCGGATTGAATGTACACGGATACCCCCCCATCAGGCATGCTTTGTTTAACTGATCCTGCATGTCCAATCGTTTCCGCTGTTGTTGTCCCAGTTGTCAGCACTGTCCTTGAAACAGAAGTTCATCTCGCGTTTACCCTGTATCTTTGCATCACAGGAAAACGTTTTCTGCATGGACTGGTTCATGGGGATATCCATTGCGTTTTTCCATCCATCAAAACCGCAGTGCATCCAGATGTTGTCGGCACCGCTTTGCGCCAGCAGTCCACGGTACTCGATGCTCACTTTCTGTCCACGGCGGGGGTTGCCCGGTTCCATGGAAATACGATCGTCCAGGTGCATCGTCAAATCATGCCTCCTTTCTTGATTGGGTCATTTTTATTCTTCCTCGGCACACCCGAATTATTTATGTAACAGTTCAATATTGATATTTATTCAACATACGCTGTGTATTGAATGGTTTGAATAAAGTCAAGCGGTGAAGATAGTTCCAAGAAAAATGGTAGAAAATCGAAAAACCCGGGCCGGACGAAATTTCAAATAAAATATGTTTGAGAACTTTACTGATTATGGATATAATATTGGAAAATCAACAGGAAGGTAATGTCAGATGATAAATATCACAGAAACAGCCAAAAACAAGTTGAAAGAAATTTTGAAACAGGAAGGAGTGGAGGAAGCATATATTCGTATTTACTTCCGTAGAATTGGGTGAAGGGGTTCCCAACTGGGGCTGGCTCTGGAAGAGCCTGTAGCAAATGAAACGGATATCGTGGAAGAACTGGATGGCCTGTATTTTTTGTATGAACGGAAAATATCCCGGCATATCGCCAACAAAACGATAGATTACCGGTCCGGGTTCAACAAAGGGTTTGTTTTCAAAGAACATGGCCCTGAATTCAATACTGGCAGCGGTTATTGCGAATTATAAGCCGGGGGTTTTACCCCCGCTGACAGACAAGGGATCGGTCAATGCCGATCACGAATAAAATATGTCGAAACAGGCATGCTTCAAACTTTTCAATGCGCACGTGATTTTTGCAGGTAACGCATCTTGCTTCATATCATAAGAAAAGATCCTGTAAAGTAACCCACGGATTTTTTGACGGCCTATTGACAATCTGCACGAGCCCATTCATGCAGGGGAAGAATAAAAATAGAGGTGGTAAGATGGAAAAAATAAAAGTAAAATGGTTCGGTCATGCCATGTTCATGATTGAGCAGAAGGCTTTCAGGATCGTTACCGATCCGTATTCACCGGAAATAGGTTATCCTTTTCCCGATATAAATGTGTCGCTGGTTTCTGTAAGCCACGATCATTATGACCATAACAATGTTGAAGGCCTGAAAGGCAACCCCGTGATTGTCCGTGACATCGCACCGCTCATATACGGACCGGTCTCATTCGAGGGGCTGGTTACTGATCACGATGAAGATGGCGGATCCCGGAGGGGTAAAAACATTGTATTCAAGTGGCATATCGGAGGGATTACCTTTGCTCATATGGGTGATTACGGGGAAGCAGAACTGACTGATGAGCAGCGCCTTTTCCTTGAGCCGACTGATGTGTTGATGATCCCCGTGGGCGGGGTCTATACGATTGATGCGAAGAAAGCTCGTGACATAGTGAATGCTGTTTCACCAAGGGTAGCCATTCCGATGCACTACAAGACCCCCATGTTAAATATCGAAATAGACTCGCTTGACAACTTTATCAAGGGTCTGAAGAACGTTAAACATATGGGCAAAACGCTTTCACTCAAGAAGGAAGATCTCCCTCCCGCCACAGAAATCTGGGTCATGGAATCGAGCTAGTACGTTTTTTCTTGCAAATCCGTTCTTTTTTCTGTCCACTTCAATGAAATTGCAGAAGCTTTATGACGTTTGAAATAAAGAGGCCATACCGGAATGGGAAGGGTGTCGGTTATTTCGTGATCAACGTTGCGGGAATATGAATTTTTCTTCCCGGTTGGCATGATCGGGAGCAGGTTTTGTACAATAGTCAAGAGATCCCTGAGCATAACAAAGATTGGCCCGGAAGGATCGTCAAGAAAATCAGCCAGTTCTTTTCCTTGCAAAAAATATTCCATCTCCGGTTTTTTCCCTGAAACCAGTGTGGCCAGTGCCTGGTAAAATTGGTTCAAGATTTCATGTTTGGCCACATTACGTACCCACGACTCCACCGTCCAGGCCACACGCCAGTTGCCGTTGATGACGTTCAAATCTCCTTCAAAGAAGAGCAGATACCGATCCCCCGTGCCGGTAAGTTGAAAAGAAAGGAGGTTATCTTCAGCCTGATGTTTGAAATCGACATTCTTGAAAAATGCCAGAAAACGAACCGGGCCCGAGAGGTCCAGTCTGTCTTCTTCAGACTTGACGGTACCGTCCGGGGAAGTTTTTTTACGGCGTCGCCTGGTTGACCCTGACCAACCTTCCTGCGAGCTCTTGTCGATTATCCGCGATATATCTTTCAACATAGCCCGAACCCCCAAAAACACTTTGCCCTGTCCATAGTATATATCGGTAGGGTATGAAAAAAAGTAAATGGCACCTTTCACCATGATTGTTCTCTGCTGGCAATATGCCATCGATGCAGGAAATATGATCCTGGTATCGAAAACAACAGATAAGTATCGAGGTGTATTGATGGGCCGCCTGAAATTTATTGCCCTTGTGGCTCTTGACATGTTATCCCTGGTAGCCGTTTTTTTGTTGTTTGTTTATCTGGGGATGGGGTACGCAATTCTCTTATGTGTGGGCCTGTTATTTCTGATCCTGGGGCTTTATGATCTCGGGACAGGGCGTCTGTCAGGGTTGATTCATATTTTATTTTACAAGCGGAAACCTGCCCTGACGCAACTGCGGCGGGGAGGGGTCTGGAATATCATTCCGCTTCTGATGGCGGGTGGGATTGTATGTTACAGTTTGCCGTCTGTCATTGCCCATGGTTTCGTGGATCCGGATTGGATCCCGATCACCGGAGAGTATTTTCTTCAGTTTTCCTTCTGGCTGGTCGGTTTTGGTTTATTTATCATAGTGGTGGCTACCGGTCTGTATCCGGAAGAAAAAATCAATGATGGGGGGAGTTTGTTCATGAAAGCCGGTAAGGCGGTAATAAAAATATTGGTGGCGTTGATCCTGATTGTTCTTTTTGCTGCCGGGATAATCATGATTTCATTCTGGTGCTGGACTCCGGATCCCATGGAGGCATTCTACGGTGATAGTAAAGTTTTGAATTTTGGCCATCGGGGTGCTTCCGGGGATGCACCTGAAAACACGATACCTTCTTTCCAGAAGGCAATGGAACTCGGTGCAGATGGGATTGAACTGGACGTCATGTTCAGCCGTGACAGGGAACTGGTAGTTATTCATGATTACAGTGTTGACAGGACTACCGATGGGATCGGGGAAGTAAAGAACCTGACCATGGACGAACTTCGCCAGCTGGATGCTGGTGCCTGGTTTTCTGCAGATTATTCCGGAACAGTTATTCCCACGCTGGCCGAGGTGATTGAGGCGCTGGACGAAGATGTTCTCATCAATATCGAGATCAAGAGTGAGTCTCCCTTCTCGGATGGCCTCGAGAAAGCTGTGGTTGATCTCATAGCCCGGTATGACCTTTATGGACGCACCATTGTATCCAGTTTCAATCCCATTTCTTTGATCAGGGTCAAAAGAGCGGACAGCCGTATTGGCACGGGGTTGATTTATTCCCCTGATCTTCCTTCTTTCCTGAGCAAGGGGATGCTCATTCCCATCACCAAACCCGATGCGCTGCATCCGCGTTACGACATGGTGGATGAAGATTATGTAGCCAGGGCGCATGCAAAAGGATATCGTATCAGTGCATGGACGGTAAATGAAGTGGAGGAAATGGAACGCCTGATTGAACTGGGGGTTGATGGGATAATCACCAACTACCCCGGCGCATTGGAGGAACTGAACCGGGGGCAAATCGACTAGTCAGTGGAAGTTGGTTCTCCCCTTTTTCCCTGTAGAGCAGAACGAATTTCTTCCTGAACACGTTGGTCAGTTTCCCGTTCGAGGCCGCGGCTCAGTATCCGTTCGGCTTCCGGGCCTCCCAGTTGCCCGATGGACCAGGCAGCGTGCAATCGTATCAGTGGCTGGGGGTCGCGTGTGAAAACATCGGACAGCGGTTTCAAACCCCTGTGATCGCGGCTGTTGCCGAGGGCAATGATGGCATTTCTTCTTATCAGGTCAATGCCGCGCCAACCGGCAGCGGTCTGTCCAAAAGTGCGGGAGAATTCCCGCCGATCTATACCGAGCAGCGGGATCAGCGGTGTATGATCGTCAAATACCGCTGCGGATATTTCCTTCAGCGGGGATGGCGGTATTTCTTTGTTGAGGGGGCAGACTTCCTGGCAGGTATCGCAACCATATATCCTTGACCCCAGGGATTCCCGGAAAGAAAGGGGGACAACGCCCCGGGCCTGTGTAACGTAGGACAGGCAACGCCGGGGATCAAGCAGGTAAGGAGCATAAAGTGCTCCTGTAGGACAGGCCTTTCTGCATCGCCCGCATTCGAGACATGACCTTGATCGGGTGGTTGGGGGCCATGCAGGAAGAGGGATATCAAGAAGGATCAGCCCTAAAATTACCCATGAACCGTATCTGTGGCTGATGAAAAAAGTATTTTCACCAATTATTCCATCTGTCTGGTAGGCAAAAGCTCTTTCCATCAGCGGCTCCCTGTCGACAAGGAGCCGGTACTGGAAAGAACGAGGAAACAGGCGACCCATAAAATTGACGAGAAGCCTGGCTTTATTTTTTGCAATTTCATGATAATCCCGGAATCGAGCTATCCGTGCCACCTTTCCGCAGGGCCCTTCATTATCGGAACGGGGGGCTGACGATTCTATGAAATAAGGCAGTGCCAGGCAGATGATACTTTGGCATCCGGGAAGAAGGAGCCGGGGATCGATTCTGGCTGACAGGGAACTGTTTTCAAAAGGTGAACGCAATCCTGTCCGTGCCCGTGTGGCCAGGAAAGATTTCAGCCCAGCAAGGGGCAATGCTTCAATGATACCGGTTATTTCAATTCCTATCTGGTTGGAATAGTCGATAAGATCATTGACAGGGCTCATCGTATTTTAAACTGCTCCTTTCCGCAAAATAAATACTAAGGGATAAGTACAATGCTGTCAAACGGGGGTTGTGTCAAGGATGACGGGAAAGGATTGGGTTCTTTTAACGGAAGCCTACAATGATACAGAGGCTGATATCATATGCAGCCTCCTGGCGACCTTTGATATTCCTGCTCGCAAGGAATACACCGGGCCGTACAAAGGGTTGAAAGTTGTTTTCGGGCAGGAGATCGGGGTTGAAATCATGGTTCCCGAAAATTTGCTGATATCGGCCAGGGAAATTATAGCTTCCGGTACAGAACCCCGATCGGGCCAATAATATTTTGCAGCTTCCCCGATGGCCCGAAGGGAGCCATTGAACGGGAAGCAACATTCTGTCATGCATGTCTTTTCAGCCGGACAGGCGCACCCGCACGTTTCCAACATTTAAACATTGGAAATATTGTTTAAATGTATTGCTTTGTATATAATTGATGTGATGTGCGTATGCAATTGAAAGTTTTGTTTAAAGGATTTGTTCGTTACAACGTAGAATAAAACATCGGAAAGGCTAGCAGTCAAAGGGTCGAGGGCTGTTGCGGGGGTGTGTTGATTGGGTAAAATCGGAATATGGGAGATAGTAGTAGTGCTGGTAGTGGCCTTGATTGTCTTTGGTCCAACCAAGTTGCCCGAGATCGGCAGGGCAATAGGAAAAAGCATCAATGAGTTCCGGAAGGCAGCAAGCGATATCAGAAAAAGCATAGATGTTACCGGGGTGGATCTGGAAGAAGACGATCAGGGCGAATAAATGATTGAGGATACCTGTACACTTATTTTATATCGAAGGGGGCCTGGAAGAGGGTGCAGAAACCCTGCCGGGCCCGGTCAGTCAGGTACAGCCTGATTTCCAAAATGTTTAACTATATTTGATCATGTCAAAGGAGGTAATGACAGATGTTGGGAGGAAAGATTGGCCCGTTGGAACTGGTGTTGATTCTGGCGGTGGTCCTGCTCATATTTGGTCCCGGGAAATTGCCCAGTTTGGCAAAAGCCATTGGTCAAAGCGTTACGGAGCTTAAAGATGGGTTGCGCGGGAAACCAAAAAAACAGGCCGCCCCCGAGACATCGGGTGAAGAACAGGAAATTAACGACTAGCAGTATTTCTGAGGGATTGATTTGAACAAACACCGTAAAGATTCCATGACGGTATTGGAACATCTGGGAGAATTACGGCTGCGCATTTTAATTTCTGCTGCTACTTTTATTGCGGCTGCCATTTTTTGTTTTACCCGGGTCGACTATCTCCGTTATCTTCTGGTTAAACCCGGCGGGGGCATGAAGCTGTTCTTTTTTTCTCCCCCGGAAGCATTCATGGCCAATATGCGCCTGGCCGCGGTTGCGGGTCTGGCCCTTGCTTTTCCGGTATTGATCTATGAACTGATGGCTTTTATTTTCCCGGGTTTGTACCGTCATGAGAAAAAATTTTTGCTGGGGCTTACGGGTGGTGCGGTAACCCTTTTTGCTGGCGGGGCCCTTTTTGCTTACTATGTTATCGTGCGGTTGGTTCTTCATTTTTTTATTCAATTTGAAACCGAGCGGCTTACACCTTTGTTCAACATCGGTGATTATATATCTTTTACAATAAATTTAATATTGTGTTGTGGCCTTTTCTTTCAGCTGCCGTTGGCGATGTGGATACTGAGTAAAATTGGTTTGATCACCGCAAAGACCTTGAAGCGCAATCGGAAGTACGCCTTGTTGATCATTCTGGTTGTAGCAGCTATTCTCACGCCGCCGGACATCATTTCCCAGATACTTCTGGCCATTCCGTTGCAGGGATTGTACGAAATCGGGATCATGGTCGTGGTATTCTCGGAGAGGAAGGGGATCAAGAAGGGGGCTGCGGAAGAAATCAATACACCCGGAATTGGAGAAGAATATGACTGAGAAAACAGCGGCGATTATTTTAGCCGGGGGAGAAAATAAAAGACTGGGACAGCCAAAAGCCCTGCTAAGATTCGGCGATAAATTGATTGTCGAGATAATGGTAGAAAAACTGCAAGAATATTTCTCTGAAATTATCATTGTAACCGATCTTCCCGATCCGCTGCGGCACCTGCCGGTTATTTTAACCGGGGATGTCTTCACCAGTTACAGAAAATCTTCCTTGCGGGGGCTGCATGCCGGGCTTGAAAGATCGACAGGCACTCACAATTTTGTTATTGCTTGCGACATGCCTTTTGTAAATATATTGCTGATCGAATACATGCACAGTATGATACCCGGGTACGATGCGGTTATTCCCCGTGTAGGGGAATATGTACAACCACTTCATGCTTTTTATCACAAGAGGAGCATTGCTACCATTGAAAAGCATCTGCTTGCGGGTAAATTCAAGGTTGCTGAGCTGTATTGCCACTTGAATATCAGGTATATCGAGGAAGAAAAAATCCTGGAAGTTGATCCGGAACAGAAGGCATTTTTCAATATCAATACCGATGTAGCTTTCAAAACTGCCCGGCAGATATATTTTGAGGAAGAGCAAACAAGAAAGATCTTGGGGGGGTAATCAATGGGCAAGTTGCCAAATTACCTTGGTCCGATGGCTTTTGGAATCAAGATGGGGGTGATCGCTCCCGGGATGAATCTGGAGGAGCTGATCCTTGAGGCCCTCGAAAAATGCAGCAGGGATGGGCTGATCGATGACAATGACATTATCTGTATTACCGAATCAGTCGTGGCCCGTGCACAGAACAATTTTGTGACCATCGACGATGTGGCCCGCGAAGTAACAGAAAAACTATCCTTGCCATCCGATGGGCGTGTCGGTGTTGTTTTCCCCATCACCAGCCGCAACCGTTTTGTCCAGGTTCTCAGGGGTATTGCGCGGGCAGTTCCACGGGGAGAGGTGGTCATCCAATTTTCATTTCCATGCGATGAAGTTGGAAATCGCCTTGTTGATCCTGAATTTGTCGAGCGATTGGCCAAGACAGAATGTGACACCATTACCGAGTCGGATCTGGAAGGATACAAGCCACGGCACCCTGTGACCGGGGTTGATTATATATCTCTTTACAAAGACACGGTCAGGGAAGCGGGAGCGGTACCGAAAGTAATATTGTCCAACGACCCACAGGCCATCACGGCCTTTTCCTTGCACGGGGTGATTGCTGCCGACATCCATAGCCGGGAAAAAACAAAGGCGGCTATCGGCAAAATCATCAAAAACTGCATAACCTTGCAGGAGATTTGCAACAGCGGCAAGAGCCGGTCCGAATGGGGGGTTCTTGGGAGTAACATAAGCTCGGGAGACAATATCAAACTGGCACCGCGTGATGGACGGCAATTTGTCCTTTCTTTGCAGAATTCGATTGCCACCGAACTGGGCCGGAAAATAGAGGTTTTGATTTATGGAGACGGGGCTTATTGCGATCCCACCAGCGGAATCTACGAGCTGGCCGATCCGCGCCCTGTATTTGCTGCCACCGACGGGTTGAATCGTCTGAGGGAAGGGATAAAATACAAGTATCTGGCCGACATGTATTTGAGCAAAGGGGCCGATATCGAGTCAGTGGAAAAGATGCTTGAAAAAAAGAAAAAGGAAGAAACAGTTATTCAGGGCACCATTGAATCCGAGGGTACCACGCCCAGGCCTTTGGGGGATGTTCTGGCCAGCCTGGCTGATCTGGTCAGTGGTTCATCGGATGCCGGAACACCGATAGTCCTGATCAAGGGTTTCTTGAAGTAGCGTTGGTTTTGCGGTGCAGGAATATGTTTTTCGCGATGGAAAAGAAAACATATAGACAGCCCAGGATGATAAAATAATCCCCGCCCACGCGGTAGACGGTATTGCGCCCGGCAAAGTCGGTTTCCAGCCGGAGAATCTTCACCTCATCGATATTTGAACGTAGAAGTTCCTTGCCGGTAAAATCGGCGGAGATGGTTATACCCGAATTGGCAACCTGTGTTACGCCCACGCCCATCTCGGCAGCGCGGATCATGACCATGTGGGCATGCTGGTCCAGGCCATTGCTGTTTTTGAGCCAGTTATCATTGCTGATAATGAAAAGGTGTTTTGCTCCCGCGGCGGCAAATTGCCTCGTGTAGCTTCCAAAAAAACTCTCGAAGCATATCACTCCGGACAGAGGCAGGCTATCCAGATCAAAAACATTGATCCCTTTCCCCCGTTCGTAGGTTCCCAGTATAACTCTTAAATTCAACCAACGGTTCAAAAAATCGTTCAGCGGGAAATATTCCACAATCGGTACCAGGTACTTCTTGCTGCATGATTGAAGATCTTCCCGGCCGGGGATGAGCAGGATCATGGAATTGTAAAGTCCATCATCCTTCCGGACCATGGCGCCGTAAATAATAGGAACCTGCAGATCCTCGGACAGTTGCCTGACCTCGGGAAGAGTATCCCGTCCCCCGGCCAGCGCCGTGGAAAGGACGGTTTCTGCCCAGACGATCAGGTCAAGATCCCCATATTGTGCGGCCGCGTCCCGGGAAAGATTTTCGTATCGTTCCAGATTCTCACGTGCGCCTTCAAGCAAATTGTTTTGGCTGATGTTGGCCTGAATCAGGGCGATGTTTCTGGTCTGATTTTCCCTGGTTACAGGGAAAAAAGAAGGCAGCCCCAGGCCCAGGCCGGCTATGATCATCCACACCAGCAAAACCTTGCCCAGGCTTCTGTTACTCAACAGGTTCTTGATCCAGAGAGCGATCATGGCCTGCAAAGCGAACATCAAAAAAGGAAGCCCCCAGTAACCGTAAACGCTGGCAATCCTGAGGATAACAGGGATGTTCCACTGTGTGTACCCGAGATACCCCGCGGTATACCCGAGAAAACCCGCGGAACGCAGATATTCCATAAGTACCCAAAGAAATGAAAATAAAAAAACCATGGAAATCGGCGATACAATATCCTTGATCCGGTTGAGCGCATAGAAGCACAGTCCATAAAACAGACTTAAATAAGTGATCAGCAGCACGAAGGCCAGTAGGGCAAGATTGCGTGGCAAGAAATCGAAAAGTGCTTCATTGACAAAGAAATTGATGTAAAAATGAAAGATGGCCCCGAAAACCAGGCCGCCCCAAAATGCTGTTCCCGGCCGGGAACCCAGCAAAAAAACAATCGCGGGGATCAGAGCAAACCAGGCCATATACCAGAGGTTGAATCGGGGAAAAGCCAGAATCAACAAAAATGCGGAAAGCAACGGAAGGGAAAATAACAAAAATGTTTGTTTCTTCATCGTCATACCCCGGTGATAATATATTTGCTACCGATTCAGTATATACAGCACTACCTCCATACTCCCCGATAAATATTAACACTAACATGCAATACACTTCAAGTGTACCTGCATCGCCGGATATTGTACAAGTAAATGGTTGTCGGGGAGAAGATTTATATGGGGATTGGATTGGCAGAAAAGAAAGGCCTTACTCCTTGAATATTGATTTGTGCATCGAAAAAAGGAGAGGAGAAAAGTTCCAACATGGAATGGGCATGAAAAAGGCACCTTTTTGGGGAAGACGCCAGTTAAACAATTGAATAATGGCTAATATGTACTATTTATTTTCATAAACCTGTCAGCAGCTTCTATTACCAATCTCACTGAAAAATAGGGTTCGGCGCCATTTATCAAGTAACCTTCCAGATAATCCTTGTTGTCATAAGCCATCCCCATAGCTTTGCATATCAACTCACATACCTTTTCGGCTTCAAATTCCTTTTGCTCTTTGGAGAGTTCTTCTTTTGATCTGTCGGGCACCCTCAGCATTTTATTACCCTTGTCCCTGGTGAGGTGGCCGCATAGGATATGTCCTATCTCATGCAAAATAGCGGTTACTTTCCGGTCATCGTTAAAATGCTTATTTACTGTTATAGCCAAATGAGTAGATAACTCTACTTTTTTCTCCTTTTCAAAGATTTTGATCTTCATAGCTTTTTCAAGATATTCCGCTTGGCCAGCCTGTCTAGAACCAAATGTAGCTTCACCATAGTAAATTCCCAGTTGGTTAACTGTACGTATCAAGGCGGGGAGAAACTTGCCAACCCTTGGATCTGGTATTGGAAGTTGAAAATCATCACGCATGATATCAGGAACCATTTCACCGTAAGTGTCAGCAAAATCGTATACAAAGTTTATGGGCCCGAATGGCTGCAAGATTACTATGGGAGTAACGTCAGGTAGTATGTGCCTACAATATTTCTCTCTCCAAGTTTCTTCGGTCTCGATATGTACAGCTCCAGGCCTTTGAAGAAGGATAAGGGCAGAATTAAAAAATGAATATCTCCTTGTCCACCACATGAAAGTTGCAAAATCAATAAAATCTTCATAGAGACCTTCTTTGCAAATACGGTCAAATAACATAGATTTACGCAGAGCCATAAAATCAAACCCCCGATTTTCTAGCTAAAAGTTAGCCTGTTTGCCTTGAATGCATATCAATTCAAAAATAACTATTTGTCCGCTTTGATTCTATTTTCGATCCCATTGAAAATAAGTTTCGGTTGAAGACAGGAACAAGCAATTGTTTATTTGGCATATTGGCTATATATTTTTCCATATCCAGGCTGCCTTTCCCTTTCCAATATTATATCATAAGTGTATCAAGGAAATGATTGTAAGGATATTTTTAAGACGGTGTCAACCTACTTTAGGAAAAAAGAGAGAACCCCGTAATTTTTAACACACTTTTTTATCTATCAAACTTTTAATAGCTTCCCTGGTGAAACTGAAGCCTCCCTGCAGTAACGGCATGTTTCC
>FZPS01000099.1_pt312 | contig 49870 bp, 45 predicted proteins | sample 1817821 | NCBI WGS metagenome assembly FZPS01 (sample SAMEA104158645, study PRJEB21678) | metagenome | place: Germany | collected 2015-04-21 | reverse complement strand
AGGATGACACAAAAAAAGCTCAGGATGACACTAAAGGTATTTTGCTTTAAACCAGGTATTTGTGTTGCTTTCCGGTACGTTTTTGGGCGGCTCATGAGCCGCCCCTACAACTGTTCCGGCTTGGCTATGCCAGCAGGGCGCGGGCAAAATCGGCGGCGTCAAAGGGCAGCAGATCATCGAGCTTCTCGCCAACTCCCACGTAGCAGACCGGCACCTTCAGGACATCCTGGATCCCTACGACAATGCCGCCGCGGGCGGTCCCGTCAAGCTTGGTCAGCACCAGGCCGGTTACCGGCACCGCATCGTTGAAGTAGCGCGCCTGGGCAATCCCGTTATGGCCGGTGGTGGCGTCGATTACTAAAAGGACGCGGTGCGGCGCTCCCGGCTGGACACGCCCGATGACGCGGTTGATCTTTTTCAGCTCTTCCATCAGGTTTACCCTGGTATGCAGCCGCCCGGCGGTATCGCCAATAATCACATCGATTCCCCGCGCCCGGGCGGCATTGAGGGCGTCATAAAATACCGCCGAAGGATCGGAGCCCGGCTGCTGCTTGATCAGCCCCGCTCCGGCTCTCTCAGCCCAGATCTGCAGCTGATCGATAGCGGCGGCCCGGAAAGTGTCTCCGGCAACCAGGAGCACCTCGCGGCCTTCCTGCCGGTAGCGGTAGGCCAGCTTGGCTGCGGTGGTTGTTTTTCCGGAGCCGTTTACCCCCACAAGCAAGATCACCAGCGGATCCCGGCCAGGCTCCGGCCGCTCTTCTGGCAGTGAGAGCATGGCGGCAATCTCCTCCACGAGAATTTCTCTGGTCTCGACAGCGCTGCGCACTTTGCGCCGCCCGGTCTCGCGGCGAAGCTGCTCGACAAGCTTTAGCGCCGCTTCAACGCCCACATCGCCCAGGATGAGGGCTTCCTCCAGCGACTCGAAAAATTCTTCGTTCAGCTCCCCTTCGCGAAAGAGATGATCGAGCCGCCGCAGAAAACCCTCTCTGCTTCTGGCCAGCCCGGCCTTTAATCGTTCTACTAAATTCAAATTAACGCTCTCCTCAACTTACTTTCTGATCCAGCTTCAGGGAGACCAGCCTGGAAACCCCTTCTTCAGGCATCGTCACCCCGTATAAAAGATCCGCTTCTTCCATCGTCCGCCGCCGGTGGGTAATCAGAATAAACTGCGCATTCCGGGAGGCCTGCTTCAGATAAGCCGTAAAGCGGGACAGGTTGACATCATCCAGGGCCGACTCCACCTCGTCAAGAAGGTAGAAGGGCGCCGGTTTATAACGCAGAATGGCGAAGACCAGCGCCACCGCAGTCAATGACTTCTCTCCCGAAGAAAGCAGCGAAATATTCTGCAGCCTTTTCCCCGGCGGTTGGGCCACAATTTCAATTCCCGCCTCCAGCAGGTTCTCCGGATCGGTCAGCCTGAGTTCCACCCGGCCTCCCTGGAAAAGCTCCCTGAACACTTCCTGCAAATTGCGTTTGATCTCCGCGAAGGCTTCTTTAAAGAAATGAGCCATCCTCTCATCGATTTCACTGATAACGCGGTGCAGTGAAACCTCACCCCGCCTGAGATCATCCTGCTGCTCCTTCAAAAAGTCTATCCGATCCTGCAGCCGGGCCAGCTCGTCAATGGCGCCAAGATTGACCGCGCCAAGAGCGTCGATATCTTCGTTCAGGGTCTCGATTAATCCTTCGCATTCCGCGGCGTCAAAATCCGGCTCCACCGGAACCGGCTCAGCGGGGCCGAAAAGCTCATTAAAGCGCTCCAATTGGTAAGCGATCTCTGTTTGAAGCCGGCTCTGTTCTACGGCATACTGCCTCTCTCTTTTTTCTTGGCCGGCCAGCCTGCTCCTGCTCCGCAGCTGCTGCTGCTCCAGATCCACCAGCGCCGCAGTCAAGGCTCCGGCCTCCTTCTTACGCTCCTGAAGCTCGAGTGTCAGGGCGGCGCTTTCTTCGCGCAGCTGCTGCAGGATGACAGAGCCTTTCTCCCGGGCGGCGTCGATCTCCGCCAGGGCTTCTGCAAATCTGGCTGCTTCACGCTTTATTTCCGCCTGCTCCTGCAGGGGCCCGGCCAGGTCTTCAGAGAGCTTCTCCAGGTTCTTTTGTAAAGATTGCTCCTGCTCCTCTAAAGAGTTAATCCTGAGCATCGCCGCCGTCAACTTGGCGTCAAGCTCTTTCTTTTCAGATAGGCCCCGCCTGTAAATCTCTTTTTCCCCTTCCAGTTCCGCTTCAGCCATGGCGATCTCTTCGGCACAGGTTCGCTCCTCTCCGGCAAGAGCTTCCCGGCGTTTGCCCAGTTCTTCCACCTCGGCATCCAGTTCCCGTAGCGCCGCAGCAGCGTCCTGCCGGCGCTGCTGCAGGATGCGGAAGGCGGTGGCGTTCTCTTCAACCGCTTTTTCAGCCTTCCGGAGAGCCCCGGCCAGCTCTGCCTGCTTCTGCCGCAGCGCGGCCGCTTCTGCCTCAGCCTGCTCTATTTTTTGCCTCGCCCCTGCGATCTGCTCTTCCCAGCTGCGCTTCTTTTTATGCAGCGAGTCCAGCGCCCGCCCAAGGTCTTCGATTTCACGGCGCCTTCCCAGCGGCATACCAGCGCTGCGCCGGGGCATACTGCCCCCCCGGATAGCCCCCCCGGGGTTAATCAGATCGCCTTCCAGGGAGATAATCCGGCAGCTGTAATTGATCATGCGAGCCGCCTCTGTCGCCACCTCCAGGTCGCGGCAGATAAGAATGGAGCCCAGGAGATAGCGGACCACCTTTTCGTAAGCCGGGTCGACCTCCACCAGTTCCGAAGCTTTGCCAAAAACACCGTTCAGCTGCCGCCAGCCCGGATAGCGCTCCAAACCCGATTCAGCCGGGCGGATCGTATCCAGGGGCAAAAAGGTGCACCAGCCCAGTTTCCTCTCCTTAAGAAAGCGGATCGCCTCCAGAGCGGCCTTTTCATTATCGACAACAATATACTGCAGCGCAGGCCCCAGGGCAGCCTCAATGGCCCGCAGGAAACGCTCTTCCACCGAGATCAGGTCTACCACAGGGCCGATAATCCCGGGCAGAGAAGCCCGGTTCTGGATTATTTCCCGCACTCCCCGGTAATATCCGCTTAAGCCGGCTTCCTGGTCTTTGAGCAGCTGTAAACGGCTTTGCATCCCGCCAATTTCTTCACGGCAGCGCTGCTCCTCTTGCTGCAGGCCGGCCAGTTCCCGGTTGATCTTCTCCAGCCGCTGCTGTATTCCGGCCGCCTGCGCCGCCGCCTCTGCCGCACGCTCTTTGACCTCCCCGGCAGCGGTGTCCAGTTCTTCCTGCCTGGAGCCAAGCCGTGCCGCTTCTCCGGCAAGAGAAGTCTCTTCCTGCAATAGCGCCGCGCGCCGCCGGCTTAACCGTTCCTCCTGCTGCTGCAGCTCCTCCAGCGAGGCCTGAATCCCCTTCTGCCGGGCTACCGCCCGGTAGAGGCGCTGCTGCTGCTCCTCTACATCTCCGGTTAAAAATTCCTTCTCCAGCTGCTCTTTTTTTTGCAGGAGCAGGCGATAGCTCTCTTTTTCGCCGGCCAGGGTCTCTCTTTTCAGATGGAGCTCGCGGGCATAATCCTCTTTTTCTTTATTTAACCTCTTGATCCCGGAAGTAAGCTGCGCCAGGCGCCGCTCATTCTGAGCCATCTGTTCCCGGTAGCGGTTTTCCCGTTCTTCCAGCAGCCGCAGCTCGTTTTCCTGCCGCTCCATCTCCCGGGAAACACGGTTTGTCTTCTGCTCGAGCTCTCCCAAGTGTCTCTCTTTCTCTTGCTGCTGCATTTTCAACTGCTGCAGCTTCTCTTCCTGCAGCCCGCTGCGAGCCGCCACAGCGCTCAGCGAATCGGTGATCCGCTGCAGCCGCCGCTCCACCCCGGCCAGATTCTCCCGGGTAAGGTGGAGCCGGTAAGAAAGAAGTTCCTTCTGGGCGCGATCCAGCCTCTCTTTCAGATCCCGGTATTGCCGTGCCGTCTCCGCCTGCAGGGTAAGCGGTTCAATCTGCGACTCCAGCTCAATAATCAGGTCTTGAACGCGCACCAGGTTTTCCCTGGTCTCTTCCAACCGCCGCTGCGCTTCGCTTTTGCGCAGTTTATACTTTAGAATGCCGGCGGCCTCTTCGAAAATTTCCCTTCTGTCCTCAGGCTTGCTGTTGATAATTTCTTCAACGCGGCCCTGTCCGACAACAGAATAGATTTCCCGGCCCACTCCCGTATCCAGGAAAAGCCCGGTAATGTCTTTCAGACGGCAGGGTGAGTTGTTGATCAGGTATTCGCTTTCGCCGGACCGGTAAATCCGGCGGGTGACGGTAATCTCCTCGTAATCGAGATTCAAGGCCGGCCCGGCCTCGCCGAAGGTCAGCGAGACCTCGGCGTAATTAAGAGCCTTGCGTCCGGCGCTGCCTGAAAAAATTACCTCTTCCATCCGGTTGCCGCGCAGCGCTTTTACACTCTGCTCGCCCAGGGCCCAGCGGACAGCATCAACCAGGTTGCTTTTACCGCACCCATTGGGGCCGATAACAGCGGTAATGCCCTTGCCCAGCTCCAGTTCCGTCCTGTCGGCAAAAGATTTAAAGCCAAATATTTCGATGCGTTTTAGATACATTGCTGTTCTCCCAAGATAAAAATAAACCTGCCTGTTTCAGCAGGTTGAGACTTTGAGCCGTCCAAGGCCTATCTCGGCTCCACAATAAACTTTAAAGCCGTTCTCTCTTCACTATTGATCTCTATTTCCACAAATGCCGGTATAACTACAAGATTGATGCCGTTGGGAGCCAAAAACCCCCGGGCAATCGCCACTGCTTTGATCGCCTGGTTTACCGCGCCTGCACCCACCGCCTGTAGCTCAACTGAACCTTCGTTCCTGATCACCGCCGCTACTGCACCTGCAACTGCTTTTGGCTTCGAGTCCGCTGACACTCTCAAGGTCTCCATCCTCTAGAGCAGCTCTCCCTCCTTAAGTGGTTGGGTAAAAGGCAAGTAACATTTTTATGTTCTTGATTAATTAAGAAAATACCTGCTCCGGTCCGGATTTTCCTTCTTTTCAACAAAATTGCTCCGCGGGATAAGATGATCAGTTTAGCCTTAACCAGGCTTCTTTGGCCGCAGCCTGCTCTGCCTCTTTTTTGCTCCGCCCGCAGCCGCGGCCCACCCCGCCCCGGCCGCCGACGAGCACTTCCGCTTCAAATACCTTATCGTGATCGGGGCCGCTTTCCCGGACAATGCGGTATTCGGGAGTAACCCCATCACGAGCCTGGATTAGCTCCTGCAGCAAGGTTTTGTAGTCGCGGGACAACACCCCTACGGCAAGTTTATCCAGGGCGGGACGGTAAAGCCGGATGATATATAAACGGCATTTTTCCAGCCCGCGGTCTATAAATAAAGCCCCAAAAAGCGCCTCCAGGGCATCGGACAGCAGCGAAGGGCGGCCGGCGCCGCCTCCCGCTGCTTCTCCTTTACCCAGGCGTAGATAGGAACCGAGTCCGAGCTTCTCTGCCAGATCGGCCAGGGTGGCTTCGCAGACCAGTTGGGCGCGAAGCCTGGTCAGCTTTCCTTCAGGGAGGTGAGGGTATAAAAAATAAAGATGATCGCTGATAACCAGCTGTAAAACAGCATCTCCCAGAAACTCCAGGCGCTCGTTATGAGCGTTGGCTTTCCCTTTTTCATGCGCAAAAGAAGAGTGCGTCAGCGCCTGTTCGTAAAGCTTGCTGTCCCCGAACTCCCAGCCAAGAGTTTTCAGAAACTCCTTTACCCGGTCTGACCAGGAAAGAGCTTGCTCTTTCGCGTTATTCACCAACATAGCGTTTCACCACCAGCGTGGCATTGGTTCCACCGAAGCCAAATGAATTGTTCAAAGCAACATCAATCTTCATGGCGCGCGCCCGGTTGGGCACGTAGTCCAGGTCACAGTCCGGATCTGGAAACTCGTAATTGATCGTCGGATGGACCGTCTGATGCTCTATGCAGAGGAGGGTGGCAATAAGCTCCACCGCTCCCGCCGCCCCCAGCAGGTGGCCGGTCATAGATTTGGTCGAACTAACCGCCAGGCTGGAGGCATGCCGGCCAAAGGTCTTTTTTATGGCCAGCGTTTCTATGCGGTCGTTATATTCGGTAGAAGTGCCGTGCGCATTGATATAGTCAACGGCCTCCGGCGCCAGGCCTGCGCTTTCAAGGGCACGCTGCATGCTTAAAACGGCCCCGGCCCCTTCAGGATCCGGCGCGGTAATATGGTAAGCATCAGCTGACATCCCGTAACCGGCCAGCTCTGCGTAGATATGGGCACCGCGTTTTAAAGCATGATCGAGCGATTCGAGAATGACAATACCGGCGCCCTCGCCCATGACAAAGCCGTCTCTCTTCCTGTCAAAAGGGCGGGAAGCCTGTGCCGGTTCATCGTTGCGCGTCGAGAGGGCCCGGGCAGAGCAGAACCCGGCAAAGGCGATCTCGCTGATGGCCGCCTCGGCCCCGCCCGCCACCATGATCTCAGCCTCTCCGCGCTGGATCACGCGATAAGCGTCGCCGACGGCATGATTGGAGCTGGCGCAGGCGGTGGCAGCGGTCGAATTGGGTCCCCTCAACAGGAGCAGGATGGAAATATAGCCGGCGGCCATGTTGGCGATGAGCGCCGGAACCAGGAAGGGGCTTACTCGCCGCGGCCCTTTCTCCAGGAGTAAGCTGTACTGCTCCTCAATTGTTCTGATCCCGCCAATGCCCGAGCCGACGAACACCCCCGCCGCATCCCGGTCGATCTCGTCCCGATCCAGGCCGGCATCGCGCCAGGCCATCAGGGCGGCTGCAGCGCCAAACTGGGTGAAGCGGTCCATCTTTTTGGCTTCCCTTTTTTCCATGTAGCGGGCCGGGTCAAAATCAGGAACCTCACCGGCTATCTGGCACGGGTAGCTGCCGGCATCAAAAGCGGTTACCTTCCGGATGCCACTGCGTCCCTTTAATAGGCCCTGCCAGAATTCTTCTTTGCCTGACCCGATGGGGGTGACCATCCCCATTCCGGTCACCGCAACTCTGCGCACGTTCTCACCTCAACCGGCTAGAGCTTGGATTCAATATACTTGACGATATCGCCAATGGTTTTGATATTTTCGATCTCCTGGTCTGATATTTCCAGATCGAACTCTTCTTCCAGCGCCATCACCAGCTCGACAATGTCGAGAGAATCGGCATCGATTTCTTCGAAAGTGGTCTCTGCCGTAAGACTTTCCAGCGCCACTTCGAGCTGCTCGGAAACTATGGATTTAACCTTCGCCTCAACGTTCACCCGGAACACCTCCTTCCCGTTATTACTATTCAACCTAGATCATAATACCACCGTCAACCGATATCACCTCTCCGGTGATATAGCTGCCGGCGGCGGCAAGAAACAAAATTACTTCGGCCACATCTTCAGCTTTGCCGAAGCGGCCTAAAGAAATATTTTTCAAGGCTTCTTCTTTCAGCCCTGCAGGCAGCGCCGCGGTCATCTCGGTTTCAATAAATCCAGGGGCTACGGCGTTAACCGTAATCCCGCGCGATCCCAGCTCCTTGGCCAGTGAGCGGGTAAAGGCGATCACCCCGCCCTTGGCCGCGGCATAATTGGCCTGGCCGCTGTTCCCGTGAATACCCGCTGCGGAGGCAATGTTTATTATCCGGCCGCCGCTTTTCTGCCTTAACATGGGCCGCAATACCGCCCGGGTGGCGTTAAAAATGCCGGTTAAGTTGACATCAATTACTTCCCGCCATTCTTCCGGTTTCATCCTGATCAGTAAATTATCTCTAATTATCCCAGCATTATTTATCAGTATATCGATTTTATGAAAATGTTCAAGTGAAAGCCGGACCATTTTCTCGCAGTCTTCAAAAAGAGCCACATCGCCCCGGACAATCAGCCCGCACCCCCCGGCGTTCTCTACTTCGCCCAGCAGCTGCTCCGCTGCAGCGCGGCTGCGGTTGTAATTTATGACCACTGCCGCCCCGGCCCGCGAGAGGGCCAATACCGCTGCCCTCCCGATGCCGCGCGAGCCGCCGGTAACCAGGGCTACTTTTTGATCAAGCTTCCACATATTCAGGCTGCCCCTTCAGATGATGCAGATGATGCAGCGCCCGCTCCAGTGAGGCGCAGTCTTCCACTGCAAAAGCATGTACGTGAGAATCGATCTTTTTCATCAGCCCGGTGAGCACTCTACCCGGTCCCAGCTCCACAAAAGTATCAAAACCCGCCTCTATAAGCGCATCCATGGACTGCTCCCAAAGAACGGGATTGCTCAACTGACGGACCAGCGACCTTTTGATCTTTTCCGGGTTGCTCTCAAAAGCGGCAGAAACATTGAGCACTACGGGAATGGAAGGGGGACTAAGCTCCAGCAGGGCCAGCTCCCGCTCCAGCCGGGGTTCCACCGGCTCCATCAGGGAGCAGTGGAAAGGAGCGCTCACTTTCAGCCTGATAATCCTTTTCGCGCCCGCCTCTCTGGCCAGGGCGGCGGCGCGCTCCACCGCCGGAATTTCTCCGGAGATTACCAGTTGCCCGGGGCAGTTGAAGTTGGCCGGCGATACAACGCCTTCAGCCCGGGCCGCCGCGCAGAGCTGCTCCACCTTCTCGCGCTGCAGCCCCATCACCGCGGCCATGGTTCCCCGGCCCGGTGGCACCGCCTCCTGCATAAAGCGGCCCCGCTTCTGAACCAGGGGGAGAGCATCGTTAAAATCAAGCGCTTCTGCCGCCACCAGGGCGCTGTATTCGCCAAGGCTCAAGCCGGCCGCCGCCTCCGCCGTGAAGCCCAGCTGCGAAATCACCCGGTGCAGGGCAGTGGAAACGGTTATCAGAGCCGGCTGGGCATATTCTGTTCTTTGCAGCTTCCCTGCGGGGCCGCAAAAGGTAGTCTCCAGAAATTCATCTCCCAGCACCCGGGCCGCCTCATCAAAAACAGCCCGCGCCGCCGGGTAGCAATCGTAAATATCCCGCCCCATGCCTATCTTCTGGGCTCCCTGGCCTGGAAATAGATAAGCCAGCTTCAAAATCTCACCCCATCCCGGCTTCTTCCTCTACCATCTCATCAAGATGCCGCCCCAGGTAAGGCCTGCGCCGAAAGCTACAGCAGCCAGGAGATCTCCCTCTTTGAGCCGGCCTGACGCCGCTTCTTCAGTAAGCGCCACCGGGATCGCCGCCGATGACATGTTCCCGTAACGATCAATATTCACCGGCACCTTCTCCCGGGGCAGCTGCAGCTTCATGCGGATTGATTCAATGATCCGCAGGTTGGCCTGGTGCAGGAAGAGGTAATCCAGATCGGCATAGCTTAATTTACCTTTTTCCAAAAGGCGATCCATGGTTTCCTGAACGATGCGCACTGCGAACTTGAAGATCTCGGGGCCGTTCATTTTGACATAATGGAGCTGCTGCCTCACAGTCTCGGCGCTGGCGGGACGAGCGGTTCCCCCTGCCGGAATATAGAGATACTCCAGCCCTCTGCCGTCGGCGCCAAGCTCAAAAGCAACCAGGCCCCGTTTGTCTCTTACAGGTTGTATCACCACCGCCCCGGCCCCGTCGCCGAAAAGAACGCAGGTGCTGCGGTCTGTCCAGTCGACGATCCGGCTGAGGATCTCCACCCCCACTACCAGGGCATTGCGGTAGGCGCCGGTGCGGATAAATTGATCCGCCACCGTGAGGGCATAGATGAAACCGCTGCACCCGGCGGCAAGATCCATTGCTGCAGCGCGAAAGGCCCCCAGCCTGGCCTGAAGAGAGCAGGCTGCGGCCGGTAAGGGATAATCGGGAGTAACCGTAGCCACAAGGATAAGCTCAAGCTGATGGGGCTTTATCCCGGCGCCTTCCAGGGCGTCGCGGGCGGCGCGTTCGGAAAGATCTACGGTAGAAAGTCCTTCTTCAAGGATACGCCTTTCCCGGATTCCGGTCCGATCCAGGATCCATTTATTGCTTGTATCAATCATTTTTTCAAGATCATGATTTGTGATCCGGCGCCCCGGAAAAGCCGCACCGCAGCCGGTTATGGCAGCGCCATTATGACCCATTCTGGGATTCCTCTCCTTTGACCGGAAGGGGGACTTCGCTGAGAGCTTCCTGGAACAGATCCTGGAGGCGCAGTTGCACGAAAGGATAAGCCTGCTTCAGAACAGCCCGCTCGATAGATTTGGCCCTCGAAGAACCGTGGCATTTAATACAGAGGCCCTTAACCCCGACCAGGGGGGCCCCGCCATACTCGGTGCTGTCAACCTCATCGCGCAAACCCAGCAAGGCCGGACGCAGCAGGAGGGCGCCGGCCCGGTGGCGGAGATTAGCCTTGAGCTCCTCTTTCAACCGGATCATAATCCCCCGGGCAAGTCCTTCCGAGATTTTCAGCAGGATATTTCCCACAAAACCGTCGCAGACAACCACATCGGCGGCGTTGAAAAAAATATCCGTGCCTTCAATATTACCACAAAAGCCGGAAACATATTCCTGGAAGAGGGGAATAGTTTTTTTTAGCTGGCTGTTGCCCTTATTCATTTCCGCGCCCACATTGAGCAGGGCTACCCGCGGGGAGGCGCATCCCAGCAGCTTCTGCGAATAGATCCGGCCCATGAAAGCATACTGGACCAGCTGCTCGGGCCTGGCATCCATGTTGGCGCCCACATCGAGAACGACAAAGGGCGCCCCTTTAAAGCCGGGCATTACCGCAAGCAGAGCCGGACGGGTCACCTTGGGCATTCTTCCTAAAAAAAGAAGCGCCCCTGCCATCAGCGCCCCTGTATTTCCGGCGCTTAAGACTGCGTCCGCCTGGCCGGAGCGCACCAGCTGCAGCGCGGTGACCAGGGAAGACTTTCGCTTCCGCCTGATAGACAGGCCCGGATCATCGCTGCCCTGGATAACCTCATCGGCATGAACAAGCTCCAGCCGCTCTTCCGGGTAGGCCAGTCCGGTGAGGGCTTCTTCAACCTGCTTCCGGCGGCCGACCAGGAAAAGTTTTAAGTCTGCCCGGGCCCGCAGGGCCGCTACGGCTCCGCAGACTATTTCCTGCGGCGCATGGTCGCCCCCCATGGCATCTACAGCCAGCCTGACCATATTTAGTTACCCCTTCCAAAAGCTGCAATCACCAAAGAAATACGCCCCTTTGTTAAAAAAAGGGACGTCAGCGCATAAGAAATCCGTTACTCGACCTTAATGGCCTCGCGGTTTTTATAATAGCCGCACTTCAAGCAAACCCGGTGAGCCGGTTTTAGCTCGTAGCACTGAGGGCAGGGAACCAAATGCGGCGCCTTCAGCTTCCAATGACTCCGCCTCTGATCCCGCTTGGCTCGAGAAGTCCTTCTCTTTGGAACAGCCATGAATCTACCTCCCTATGGTATCAGGCTTGGTTGCCCGATTGAAAATCTTTTAGCTTTAGCAAACGGAGATCGATCTGGGCTTCCTTCTCGCAAGAACAGGCGTTGCGGTTTAAATCGGCGCCGCAGCCGGCGCATAGACCCCGGCAATCCGGCTTGCATAGCGGATTATACACCTGGCTGAGAAAAAAGAGCTGGCGCAAATATTCGTTCAGGTAAAGAAAGTCGCCGCTCACTGTAAGCTGATTCGCCGTCTCCAGAGCCAGATCTTCAGGAGTGCTCTTTTTATCCAGAAGAGGCGTTTGCGTGAATACCTCGCTAAAATCCGAGTTTATCCGCTGCTTAAAAGTCCGCAGGCAACGGCAGCAGTTTGCCTCGATCTCCGCTTGAAAATCTCCCTCTACCATGATTTTATCGCCGATGCTGCGCACGGTCACTTCCAGGACAAAGCTGCTTTCATCATCCGCTTCGGCATCAAAATAATCCTTAATCTTGCCTTGAAAACTGTATTTGCAGGCTTCGCCTTTTTTTTGTTTCACCCCGGGCAGAAAAATCCTCATTTTCCTTCCATCCTTTGCAAAACTAAAACAATTATACTGACACCCATTTTCTTTGTCAACAAAAGGCAGGGCGCAACCAGGTTGGCAGCTAATAAGTGATGCCGTCAATATTACCGCCTTCTTCCGGCGGCGTGTGCGAAAAAACAATCATGATCCGGTTGGGCAGGCAGACAATGCTTTCATAAGAGCGGCTGATCCACCCGGTATGGGAGCATATACCCTTTGGGCAGAGCTCTTCCGGCAAGGGGAGCAATCTGGCCCTGCCGCCTTCGATCTCCAGGACCGCGCTGTGCCGCCCCCGTGCATAGGGAAAAGAATAGGAAAAATGATCATCGGGGGCAAATGATAGCTCGGCAACCAGCTCATTATCCACATAGATGGTTAGATATTTCTGCGGCGAAGCGCCGCTTTGCTGCAGATTCAGCCACAAGCCGGCGCACCCGGCCAGGATCAGGACGGCGATGATGATATAGTCGGCCATTTTTAAGCGAAGTGTCTCCATTACCTTAGCTGCCTCCCGTAGAATTATAACATGAACGAAGCCCCGGATCAGCAAGACGGCCCCCTGGAAAGAGAGGCCGTCTTGATGGGCAACAGTCTATGGTTCTAGCCCATGGTTTCCTGGTTCATCGGAACCTTGTACCAGCCTTGATCCTGCATGTAGCGGAAGATCTTTTCCTGCGAAGCAATACACTGGTTTTGGTAATCAAAAAAAGCCTGGCGGATGCTTGGATCCTGCGCCTCCATTACCGCATGCAAATAGCCGGCGGCGTTGAACTTAAAACCTGATAGAATGTCGCCGGCAATATCCTTATCGGTCAATTGATGTGCCATCGAGCTGCCTCCTTATTATGAAGTGATGTACGGGGTGCCTCCGGCTTCGCTCAGTGTGGATGAGAGCCATTGAGCGCGCTGCTGGCACTGGGTGTTGAATTCATTAATCAAGTTGCGCAGCCGCGGATCCTGGACTTGAGCGGAATACATCTGCAGCTTTTTGCTGCAGAGAGATTCTGCCTGGTACTGCTGAAACAGCGACATGAACTCGGCCTTGCCCACATTGCGCATAGTTGCCCGCATTGATAAACCTCCCTTGGCTGTGATTTTAGGCATTTTATTTTTACCGGATGGAAGGGAAGCTATTCAGGAGGCAGGAGACATGATAATAGAGGCAGGAAAAAAGAGGTGAGAAGTAGGAAGTGAAAGGTGTTCGCCGGAGCTTGAGATGCCGGGATTAGAAGGCGATTGGAAATATTTTGTAGGGGCGGCTCGTGAGCCGCCCCTACACCTCTGGCGGAGCTTGAGTGCTGAGTAAAGTCATCGTTTCTCTGGCTTCCGACTTTCTGTACGCGTATTCCGGGTAACATCACCTTTCATTTGCCAGAACGATGAGTGCGTCGGCGGCGACGGCTCCTTCACCTTCAGGATAAAGGATCAGGGGGTTGATATCGAGTTCAGCAATCTCCCCGCTCAGTTCTACCGCCATCCGGGAAAGCCGCATCATGATTTTAACAAGGGCCTCCCGGTCCCGGGGCGGCTGCCCCCGCACGCCGTCGAGGAGGGCCTTCCCCTGGATCTCTTCGACCATTTCCCGGGCGTCTTCTTCTCTCAAAGGAGCAGTCCGCAGCGCCACATCCTTGAGCAGCTCGACATAGATACCGCCAAGGCCAAAGAGAATTGTTGGACCAAAAACAGGATCCTTCTTCGCTCCCAAAATCACTTCCAGGCCCGGTGAAAGCATCTCCTGCACCAGGACCCCGTCCAGCCTGGCCTCAGGGTTATATTCCCGGGCCCGCTTTATGATGAGATCATAAGCCTTTTCCACGGCTGGTCCATCTTCGAGATTCAAAATAACCCCGCCCGCTTCAGTTTTGTGAAGAATGTCCGGGGACTCTATTTTCAGGACAACGGGGTAGCCGATTTCCTCCGCCGCCGCCACCGCCTCGGAAGCCGAACGGGCCGGCCTCTCCCTGGTGACGGGAATCCCATAAGCTTTTAAGATCTCCTTGGAACAGGATTCGGTCAGGCTGCAGTCCTTCGATTGGCTGATTATCTCCCGGGCGCGCTGCTGTTCAATACCGGGCCGGTATTCCGGAAAGGCGCCGGCCTTTTCCGCTTTTTTGACCCAGTCGGCCAGGGCGGAAAGAGCCCACAGCCCGCTGGGAACATGCTCAATTACCGGCACGCCCGCCCGGATCATCTTCTCCCTGGCTTCGACGGCAAAATCCTGGCCGGTGGGCCAGGTGAAGATTACCAGCGGCTTCTCAACAGAGTAGTAAACATCGATGATCTTCTGCGCCGCCTCGGTATCAGGCATCTGCAAGTTATAGAAAAATGCCCCCACATCGACCAGCGGATCCTCCATAACAGTGCGGATAGCCCGCTGGAAAAGAGTCTCGTTCACAAAAATCGCCGAGGTCAGGTCTACCGGGTTGGCCACGGCTCCGTAAGAGGGGAAGAATTCGCGCAACTTGTCTTGTGTTTTCCCGGTTAGCCGGACCACTTCCAGGCCAAACTGGGGGCATTTGTCCGCCACCACTACCCCGCCGCCGCCGGATATGGTGATCACACCGATATTTTTCCCGGCAGGCATGCGCCCGGCGGCGTGCAGGGCAATCAGCGCATTCATTTGCTCAACATCATCGGCGCGCACGGCCCCGAACTGTTTGAACACCCCGTCGTATACCCGATCTTCACCAACCAGGGCTCCGGTATGTGAAGCCGCCGCCGTGGCGCCGACGGCGGTACGGCCTACTTTTTGAAAGGCGACCAGCCTGCGCTTTTGCAGCGCCCTGTGGCAAGCGTCCATGAAGAGGCGCCCGTCCCGCTGCAAGCCTTCAATATAGCCGCCGATGAGCCCCACTTCCTCCCGGCCCACCAGGTAGCTTAAAACTTCGGCAAAACTGATATCGGCTTCATTGCCTGTGCTGACAAAATAGTTGAACCCCACGGAGTGCTGCAGCACCATCTGGTAGATAATCGCTCCAAGGCCGCCGCTTTGGGTGATGTATGAAAGCTTCTCGGGGTAAAACAGTCCTGTGGGTTTATCATGATACATAAAACTTGGCACGCTGCCGTTGTATAAGTTCAATACCCCAAGACAATTGGGCCCAAGAATACGCATACCTGAAATTTGGGCCAGGCGGCGCATCTCCTCCTGGACTCTCCTGCCGCTCTCATCTACTTCGGCAAATCCCGAGGTAAAGACAATGGCCGCTTTAACCCCCCCGGCAGCGCATTGCCGCAGCGCTTCCATGGTAATGGCAGCGGGCACCCCGATGATCGCCAGATCCACCGGACCGGGTATATCAGCCAGGGTGGGGTAGCATTTCCACCCGCCAAGTTGGTCGTACTTTGGATTGACCGGGTAAACTTTACCTGCATATTCAAACAGGGTCAAGAGAGCTAGAGGAATACCGCTGGGTTTGAGCAGGTTTTGGCTGGCTCCAATAATGGCAATGGAGGAAGGATAGAACAGGGGATCGAGCTCTATTTGAAGATCCCTGTGCAAGTCTTGCATCGACCTGGCAGCCATATTAAAATTACCTCCCTTGTTTATGAGAATGGGATTCATGCATCACGAGAGCAACGGTACAGATATTTTACCTGATTAAATCAGTTTTTGGTATCTTTTTGTGTAAAATTAACAATTACTATGATTAATTAGCATAATTACAGTAAAATATACTAATGTATATTATGTGAATGGAATAATGTATCTTAATATACATAAATTTAATTGTTAAACTTAGTAAAAAAGCTTATAAAGCTAAATTTTATGCTATAATAATTTTATTGTAGAACCAGACTGAGAGGAGGCGCTTCAAGAGTGGCCGAAAAAAAGGTTCCGCTGGACAGTTCTCAAAAAAGCGCTGATCGAGAAGCTAAAAAGTTCGGGTTTCCGAAGTTAAAAATTAATCGGAAAACTCTCAAGACAGTCGCCCTGGTAATTTTAATCCTGATTGTGGCCGCCGGCCTCAGTGTTGCCGGCGTACTTATTAGCTATGCCGCTTCCGCGCCGGAGCTGGATCCGGCAGCCCTGGAGGCGGTGGAGGCATCTTATATTTTCGACCGCGAAGAACGCGAAATAACCCAACTTCATGCTGCCGAGAACCGGGTAATCGTCCCCATCGAGGAGATCCCGGAGCAGCTCCAGAAAGCCTTTATTGCCATAGAGGACGAACGCTTTTACAAGCACAGGGGTGTCGACCTGCTGAGTCTTGGACGAGCCGTCCTGGTTAATATTCGTGAAGGAAGTTTTGCCCAGGGCGCCAGCACGATTACCCAACAGTTGATCCGCAATGCCATGCTTGACCCCGGGAAAAGGATTGAGCGCAAGGTCCAGGAGATCTGGCTGGCCTTGCAGCTGGAACGCCGGTACAGCAAGGAAGAGATCCTCGAGATGTACCTGAACCGGATCTTATTCGGCCATGGGGTCTACGGAGTGGAAGCAGCCGCCCGCTTCTATTTTGACAAGAGCATCGACGAACTCAGCCTGGCCGAATCGGCCCTGCTGGCCGGGGTGGTACGAATACCCGAATACGACAATCCCTTCTACGACGCAGAGGGAGCAATCAACCGGATGAAGCTGGTGCTCGGTAACATGAAGCGGCTTGGATATATCAGCGCCGAGGAGTACGAAGAGGCTGTCTCGGAGGAGCTTAGCTTCGCCGAACCTAAACCCATAACTTACCCTTACCCCTATTTCATCGATTATGTGGTTCATCACGAACTGATCGATATTCTCACGGAAATGCCAGAATTCGGCTCCATCGAGGATGCTTACGAGGCCATCTATAATGGCGGACTCAAGGTCTTTACCACTATGAACACAGATTACCAGTCTCACCTGGAAGATGTGCTCAACCGTCCAGGACTTTACCCCCAGACTATCTACATCAACATGACCAAACTGCGCGAGGCGGTCAATGCCAACAACGGCCGGCTGCCCTCCGATTATCCGAATGCGTATATTGACGAAGAAAACGGGATCCCCCAACCGCAGTCGGCGCTGGTGCTGGCCGACCCGAAAAGCGGTGAGGTGCTGGCCCTCGGAGGCGGCCGGGAATACAGCAAAAACCGGAATGAACTGCTGCGCTATCTCAGCCCGCGCCAGCCCGGTTCGTCTATCAAACCGGTGATTGCCTACTGCAGCGCTTTTGAAAGAGGTCTTTTGGGGGCCGGCTCGGTGCTGGACGATTCTCCTCTAATTGGACCGCAGGGCTGGCGCCCGGAAAACTATGCCGGCAATTTCCTCGGCATGGTCACTGTCCGCCGGGCCCTCTCCTGGTCGTACAATATTCCGGCGATCAGAGCTTACACGGAACACACCGGACTGCAAGAAGGAGCAGAAAAAGCCTACCGGATGGGCCTTAATACCTACAACCCTCAAGAAAGTGTACCGCTGCCAAGCTGGGCAATCGGATCCCGTGAAGTGACCGCACTGGACATGGCCCAGGCCTACAGTGTCTTTGCCAATAACGGGATCAGGATGAATCTTCATACCGTGCGGCGAATTGAAGATCGCAACGGCAATGTTATCTACGAGCATGAGGCCGAGCCGGAACAGGTGTTGTCTCGCGAAGCAGTCTTTATCACCAACAGCATCCTGCAGGACGTAGTCACCTCGACCACCGCCCGGGGCCTCTCGGGGCTGGGGCGGCCCCTCGCCGCCAAAACCGGGACCACCGATGACGCCCGGGATATCTACCTGGCGACCTATGCGCCGAACCTGGTCGCTACTTTCTGGATGGGCTACGACATTAAAGATATGGGAAAGATAACCAGCGGGTGGAATTGGTCCTCCGGTCTAATGCGCGAAGTCTTTACAGAGGTTTTCAAGACCCTGCCCCGGGAAAACTTTCCTGCTTCGCCTGAAGGGGTGGTCCGAGTGGAGGTATGCACAAAGTCCGGCCTCCGGCCCACCGAGCTCTGCCGCGAAGCGGGAACCGTGGGGGCCGATTATTTCCTGAGAAATCATGTACCGCGGTTAACCTGTGACCTGCATGTCGAGGTAGAAATCTGCGAGGCCTCGGGGCTCCTGGCCGGGGAGCACTGCCCCCCCGATCAGGTTGTTAAAGAGATACGTTTTAACCGGCCGGAGTTTATTGTCACCGACGGAGGATGGCCCAGAGGAGCCGGGCGAAAGCCGCTTGATGCCGAGGAAATGCCGCCCGAGGAGACCTGTGATATCCACTTTGAATTCCCTGCAGTATTTTTATATTTTACCGCTTCGACCACCGCTGGAAGGCATGTCCTTTTAACCTGGGAATATAGCGGCGAAGCGCCGAAAGAGTTTCACCTTTACCGCCAAACTAAAAACAATAACGGCGATGAAGCAGAGCTAATTAAAAAGCTGGGTAAAAATGCGAACTCCCATCATGACAGAAACGTACCGCCCGGAACATATATTTATACTCTCTATGCCGTTGACAAACATGGCAACCGTTCCCAGCCGGCGGTGGTAGAGGTAACCTTGCATGAACATCAGCCACAGCTGCCGGGGAAGCCGGAGATTAGGGAGTGGAACGTTGAAACCGACGATAGTGGCTATAAAGTAACAATCAAATGGGATTACGAAGGCAGCCCGGTGGATTGGTTCAGGGTTTACCGGGACGGCAGGCTTATACATACTGTAAACACTTCAGAAGATGACCGCCGTGAATATACTGATACGAATCTAGAACCGGATACCTACAGGTATCAGATCGAGGCGGAAAATGACGACGGAATTTCGAAGTCAGATGAAGTGAAAATTACGATAAAAGATGAAGAGCCTTCCGGGAAATCCGGAGATGGCCATTTCTTTGGCGGGAGCCTCTTAGACCGCCTGCGCGGCTTCCTCTCCGCATCTTTCTGGCGCCTCACCATTTAGAGGTGAGAAGTTAGAAGTGAGACGTATCTCCCGGGGTATACGGGTATAATATGCCGGGATTGTTGTAGGAGGCTGTCCCAAAAGGGCGGCCCCTTTTTTGTCATGCAGCAGCCTTGTTTTGAGATCCTTCGCTTCGCTCGGGATGACATGAAGGGGCGGGCTTCCATTCCCGCACGGTGTATTAAACCTAAACGAATTTGGAGACAGCCCCAACCTTTGAGAGGCGAGAAGTGAGAAGTTGGAAGTGAGAGATATCTGCCGGGGTATAAGGAAAAAATAAATAAAGAGTCCCCGAAATTATGTTGGCGGGGGAGCGCTCCAGATGTATCCATTTTCCTCCCGCCGCCGGAGGCATTTGTCCGGTGGCAGGTTATAGAGGGCTTGCACGATCCGGGTTGCCGGCTGCTGGTAAGCGCCGCAGCTGCCGCCGTAAAGTCGCCGCCCTTCCTTTTCCAGCTCTCGCCACCTCTGAGGAAACTCCATCCGGAATTCCTGCACCAGCTGCCCGGTGGTTTTAAAAACTCCCGGCTCCAGCAGCGTTAAAAGAAGCTCTTCCAGTTCGCGGCTCGCCAAGGTTTAAATCCCCCTAAATCCCCCTTTAAAAAGGGGACTTAAAATTTACCGGCTGTTTCCGGGGGCGCCAACAAGGCTAACAATAGTCACGCCGCTGCCGCCTTCCGCAGCGCCGCCGCTGCGCTGCGATTTCACCAGGGGGTGCTCGCGCAGGTAGGCGCGCAGCCCTTCCTTCAGCTTCCCCGTCCCCTTGCCGTGGATCACCGTGACCTGCCCCAGCCCGGCCCATAGCGCATCATCGAGAAGCTTATCCACCAGCGGGATCGCCTCTTCCACAGTTTTGCCGTGCAAGTTAATCTCTGAACGAATATCGAGCTCTTTCTGAATCGTGTAGCTGCTCCGCTGCGGCAACCCGGCTTCCTCCGGACGGCCCTGGCCCTCCCAGCGGCGGAGCTCGCTTTGCGGCAGCTGCACCCGCATAGTGCCCACCTGCACCAGCGCTTCATCACCGGAGAGGGAGAGGATCTCTCCTTTCTGCCGCAGGCTCTGCACGTAAACTGTTTTTCCCACGGCCAGCTCGGCGGCAGGCAGAACGGGAGCCTCCTCCACTTCAAATTCGGACTCGATCTCGCGGCGCAATTGATGCAGCTCGCGGCGCAGCTCTTCAGCCTTTTCCACAGCCTCCCTGCCGCCTCCGGCCGCATGCAGCCGCCGCAGCTCGCGGATAAGCCCCTCTGTCGTCGACCTGGCCCGCCGGACCAGGGCGCGGGCTTCGGCGCGCGCCTCTCCGATAATCTTTTCCCGCTTCGTGCGCAGCTTCGCGCGCTCATCTTCCAGTTCGCGCCGCAGCGATGCCGCTCGCTCCCGCTCCAGGGAGATCTCATCGCTCTCCCGGGCCAGCCGCTGCCGCTCCCCCACCAGGCTGGCAATAACCGCTTCAATATCCTCGTGCCCCCGCGTTAGATAGCTCCTCGCTTCGGCAAGCACTTCCGGGGGCAGGCCCAGCTTCTCGGCGATAACCAGGGCGTTGCTCCGCCCGGGAATCCCCTGCAGCAGCCGGTAGGTCGGGGCCAGCGTCTCCTCGTCAAATTCCATGGCCGCGTTTTGCATCCCCTCCTGCGCCTGGGCAAAGAGCTTTAGCTCATTGATATGAGTTGTCGCCACAGTGAGCCCGCCCCTGCGGGCCAGCGCAGAGAGAAGGGCCATGGCCAGGGAGGCTCCCTCAGAGGGATCAGTGCCCGCTCCCAGTTCATCAAAAAGGGCCAGCGACGCGGAACCATGCTGCTCCAGGATAGAGATAATATTTTTTAAATGCCCCGAAAAGGTGCTCAGCGACTGCTCTATGCTCTGCTCATCGCCGATATCGGCGCGAATGGAATCAAAAACATAAAGCAGGCTGCTGCGCTCCGCGGGGATATGCAGGCCGCTCTGGGCCATCACCGCCAGCAGGCCAATTGTTTTCAGCGTAACCGTCTTCCCGCCGGTGTTGGGGCCGGTAATCACCAGGACACGGCATCTTTCATCCATGGAGACAGTCAGCGGGACCGCCGCCGCTCCAAGAAGAGGGTGCCGCGCCTGCTCCAGGTAAAGCTGCGGTTTGTAGTCAAGCAGCAGCTGCGGCGGGGCCGCGTTCTGTTCGAGGCTAAGCCGGCCGCGGGCGAAGATCAGGTCCAGCCGGCCGTAGAGAGCGCAGTCGCTGCGCAGGGCGGCGCCAAATTCCGCCACCCGGCTGCTGAGCAGCCTTAAAATGCGCTCGATTTCCCGGGCAATCTCATTTTGCACTCCGGAAAGCTCATTCTGCAGCTGCACCACCGGCAGCGGCTCGATAAAGAGAGTGGCCCCGCTGGCCGATTGGTCATGCACCACGCCGCTGATCTGCTGGCGGAACTCCTGCTTTACCGGAAGGACAAAGCGATTGCCGCGGATGGTAATGAGCGGCTCCTGCAGCAGCCGCCGCTGCGCGGGGTTCCGCAGGTAGGAATCCATTTTCTCGCGGATCGCCTCCTGAAGCCGCCCTTCGCGGCGGCGCAGCGAAGCCAGCTCGGGAGAAGCGCTGTCGAGGACCTGCCCGTCAGGGTCAATGGAGCGATCCAGCTCGCGGCCCAGGCCGCCGCAGCCGTCCATCAAATTGGCCAGCCCGGCCAGGAGAGGGTAAATTTCGGCATTCTTGCCGTCCTTAAAAAAGCGACGGCATCGCTCTACCCCCCTGATCAGCCTGCCTACTGCGGCCAGTTCGCCTCCTTGGAGCAGGCCGCCTTTTTCAGAGCGCGTTACCAGGGGAGCGATATCATCAACGTTTGCCGGCGTAAAAGATCCTTTAGTGCAGAGCAGCCGCCCTTCCCCCGTTTCCAGCAGGAGCCGCTCCACCACCGCCCGGTCTGCGGTGGGCAGCAGCGATTCCGCCGCCTGCCGCCCCATGGGGGTAACTGTCAGAGCGGCCAGCCTCCGCCTGATGGCATCGAACTCAAGCGATTTTATTTCCCGGTCGGTGATCACATTTTGCATGTCCACCCGGCTATCTCCTTGAAACATACTTATTATCTTTAATATAAAAGCGAAGAAGTTTATCCGCCGCCCGGTTAATCCCGATCCGGGGCGCCCTGGCCACCTCTTCCTCCTTAACTGCAGCGCCGGCGGCGATCCACAGCGGGGGGCGGCGCAGATCATGTTCATTGAGAGATCTGTCGATGGCCAGGGTCTGACAAAGCCTGCCCGGCCCCCCGGCCAGGTGCAGCGCTCCTTTGCCATCGCCGCGGCGCTTTTGCATCAGCTCAATCCCGTAAAGCGGCTCCAGAGCCCGCACCAGGACCGCTTCACCGCTGCCGGCCGGGCCGGTAACCACGTTAAAGCAGTAATGAATGCCGTAAATTAGGTAGATATAGGCCCGCCCGGGAGGGCCGAACATGGCCGCGTTGCGCCTGGTCTTCCCGCGGGAGGCGTGGCAGGCAGGATCGTCCCTGCTCAAATATGCTTCAGTTTCGACGATTATTCCCGCGGCAAGGCCTTCAGGCGTCTCGCGGCAGAGTATCTGCCCCAGCAGGGCGCGGGCTGCGCTTACAGTATCGTGTTCCCGGTAAAATGAAGCCTCCAGGGGCAGCAAAGCCAGCAACGATAGCTCATCCTCTCAAGCGGCGTTTCCGGCTTAAGGCTTCCCGCAGCTGCTCCAGGGGCAGGGTATTAAGAATGTCTCCGGCCTCAAGCCAGCCGCGCCGCGCCGCCGTTACTCCATAAATCATATCGTTCATCGTAGCCGTGGAATGGGCGTCGGTGTTGACCAGCAGGGGCACTCCTTTACTGCGGGCCAGCCGGTGGTATCTTTCGGAGAGATCGAGCCGCTGCGGCGAAGCATTGATTTCAAGAATAGTGCCCGTCTCCGCCGCCTTAGCGATCAACCGCTCCACGTCTACTTCGTAACCGCCGCGGCTGCCGATGAGGCGGCCGGTGGGATGGCCGATTACCTGCACTGAAGGGTGCTCCATGGCCCGGCAGATCCGGGCGGTCATTTCGTCGCGCCCCTGCCGGAAATTGCTGTGCACCGAAGCAATGACCACATCGAGCTCGTCAAGGATATCGCCGGGCAGATCCAGGCTGCCGTCGGAGTGAATATCCACCTCCGCACCCGTAAATATGTAGCAGCCGCCGTTTTGCCGCAGCTCTTTAATCCGCTCCAGCTGCCGGGCCAGCTGCTCCAGGGAAAGGCCTCCGGCGATCTTTAGCGAAGGAGAGTGATCCGTAATGGCGATATATTCGTAGCCCATCCTCCCGGCGGCAGCGTGAATCTCTTCAAGGGTGGCATTGCCGTCGCTCCAGCTGCTGTGCAGGTGGAGGTCACCCCGGATCTGAGAAATTTCAACCAGGCGGGGCAGCTTTCCGGCGGCCGCTCTCTCCAGCGCTGCGCGCCCTTCCCTTAATTCAGGCGGGATAAAGGGCAGTCCCAGGGCCCGGTATAAGTCCTCTTCCTCTTGCAGCTCCTCCCGGCGCCCCTTTTTCACCAGTGCGGCGCCGCTTAGCTGAAAGCCCGCCTCTACCGCGTATGCCTGAAGCTGCTCCCAGTGCCCCTGCGAGCCGGTCAACTCGGCAAGGCGGGTAGGATATTCTTCAACTGGGCAAGTCACTATTCGGACGGGCATCCCCACCAGGGTGTCGAGATTAAAATCTCCGCCGGCAGATTCCAGGCTGCCAACCCCGGGCAGCTGCAGGAGCTGCTCCGCCAGGAGTTCCCGCGATCGCTCCTTTAGCGCCGCCACGACAGCCACTTCCGAAGCGGTCTCCGTGCCGCGCCGGACCTCGCCGGCGGGTGAGCAGCAAATAACAAAAGGCAGCTGCGCCAGGAAATCATGCAGCTGCTCCGCCAGGGGAAGAGCCACGCCGCGGTGAAAGCGCTCCGGCTCGCCCGCCCGGTGAGAGAAGAATTCAAGCACCTTGTCCTGAAGCGCCTTCCCCAATCCGGGCAGCTCCGCTATCTTGCCGCGCCGCGCCGCCTCTTCCAGCTGCTCCAGCTTTTCCAGCTTTAGCTCCTGGACCAGCTTCCCCGCAGTTCTGTAGCCCACGCCGGGAATGGAAAAGAGGGTCAACAGCTCCGGCGAAATCTCCTTTTCAAGCCGGGCCAGGAAGACGCTCTGCCCGGTGGCTACCAGCTCCTTGATTTTCAAGGAGAGCGCCTTACCGATTCCGGGGAGTTCATCAAGGCGCTTCTCTTCGATTATCTTAGACAGGGGCTCGGGCAGGCGGATCACCTGCCGTGCCGCCTGGCTGTAAGCCCTTACTTTAAAACTGTTTTCTCCCTTTAAAGCCAGCAGCCCGGCCATCCTCTCCAGGGCTGCGGCAACTTCCCAGTTGTCCAAATTCCGTCAAGCGTCCTTTCTCAAACCCCTCCGCCGGCCCGGTTGCCCAGGAGAAAATCAATTAATATCTTTTTGCAAGCGGCAAAAGCCGGCGGCAGGTATTGTGCCAGATATCCTGCAATCACAGAGCCGTCAAGTGCATCGTTCAGAAAGGGTACCGGCAACAGCGACACTGCGTTGATAATGGCAAAATTGACCAGCAGTCCGATTAGCAGGCCCAGCAGGGCTCCACCCAACCGGTTAAAAAATCCGATAACCGGAATCTTGTTTGCCGCGGTGAGCCAGTGGAGCAGCAGCCGGAAAAGAATCAGCAGGACGGCCAGGAGCGCCAGAAAAGTTATGGCTCCTCCCGCCAGATCCATCATTTCTTGGTGTGTCAGGGTCACCCCGACGCGCTGCAATACTTCCTCATAAGGCATGAAATATTCAGGTTTCAGAAAAGCGGTGCAATAACCGCTCAGGTAGCGGCTGCCTAAAAAAGCCAGGGCCAGGGCAATAATAAATCCAAAGAGGTTGAAAATCTGTTTCAGCGCTCCCTGGATCAGCCCCCCGATAAAATAGAAAGCGGCAATTCCGATGAGCAGAAAATCAAACCAATTCATCTTCTCCCTCCCTCTCCTTGTCTTCAATATCAAAGCGGGGGTAGTCATGTTTTGCTTTCAACAGTTCGTCAGCCAGGTTGAGCGCCGCCAGGACAGCAATTTTATATCCGCTCAACTGCCTGTTTTTCTCCGCCAGGGAGCGCATCAGCCGGTCAACATGCCGGGCAGCTTCTTCCAGCGATTCCGGCGAACTGCTTCCCCTGATGGTATATTCATCTCCCATTATGGTTACCGTTACCCGGTTTTTTGGCCTGGTATCCACAAATATACTTCCTCCTGCCCGGCAGCCGCGTTTTGCTCATCTATTTCGTGAAAAGTCCCCGATATCCTGCCGCCTAGCGGCGCAGCTCCGCTCCCAGCCTGGAAAGAGCAGCTTCTATATTCCCATGGGCGGCATTGATTTCAGCTTCGGTTAGCGTCCGGCCGGGATGGCGGTAGGTAATGGTAAAGGCGAGGCTGCGACAGCCCGCCGGAATTTGCGCTCCCTCATAGAGGTCAAAGAGGGCCACCCGCTCCACCAGGCCGCCGCCCGCTTCATAAATGCAGCGCTCCAGCTTGCCGGCAGGCAGTGACCGGGGAACAAGCACGGCGATATCCCGCAGCCCGGCAGGATAGCGGGGCAGCGGGGCCACGCGCGGCAGGGGGTCAGCCCTCTCGATGAGCAGCTCCAGGTCCAGCTCGGCAACCGCGGCCGGCTGCGGGTAATCCCACTTTTCAGCCAGCTGCGGCCGCAGTTCGCCCAGGAAGCCCGCTTCTTCTCCTCCAATCATAATCACGGCGGCCCGGGTGGGATGGAAAAAGGGCAGCTTCGCCGGGAGATACTGAACCTCCTCTATTCCAAAGCGATGCAGGAGGGCTTCGACAGCCCCCTTCGCCACGAAGAAGCCGGCAGGCTGCGAGGAGCTATACCAGTTCGCTTCGGGAAACCGGCCGGTAGCTGCCAGAGAGAGGCGCAGCTTCTCCTGCGGCAGTTCTTCCAGGGGCAGCTGCCGCGGCAGGTAGACCGCCCCGATCTCAAAGAGAAGCTGATCCATTTCACGATGGTGAAAGTTATACTGCATCGTCTTCAAGAGGCCCGGCAGCAGGGTGGTGCGCATGATGCTCTGCTCTTCGGAAAGGGGATTCCGCAAGGGAATGGCATGGAGGCGGAAATCGCCTTCAGGCAGCCGCAGGCTGCGCAGCTCAGCGGGGCTGATAAAGGAATAGGTTATGATTTCAGTAAATCCGCAGGCAATTAATGTATCCCGGGCCAGGCATTGCAGCCTCTCCGGCAGCTCTTCGCGGCTTTCCAGCATTTCGCCGCGCGGCAGGGTTGCCGGGATCTTGTCGTAGCCGTAAAGGCGGGCCACCTCTTCAACCACATCCTCTTCCAGGAAGATGTCGCCGCGCCGGAGCGGCACCGTCACCTCAAGGCTGCGTCCCGCCGGTTTCACGGTAAAAGCGAGCCGGCGCAGGATATGGCTTACCTCTTCCGCCGGTATCTTCATGCCGAGAATCTCGTTGATCCGGTGCGGGCGCACCGTTACCCGGCGGGGTTCAGCAGGTGCGGGATAGCTGTCGATCAGCCCGCGGAGCACCTTCCCGCCGGCCAGTTCCGCCATCAGCAGCGCCGCCCGCCCGGAGGCTTCCGCCACCCATTCGGGATTTACCCCCCGCTCAAAACGCTGTGATGCCTCGGAGGGGATACCGTAGCGGCGGGCCATGCGCCGGATACTGACCGGGTTGAAGAGCGCCGCCTCGAGCAAAACTGTTCTGGTGGAAGGGTTGATCTCCGTGCTCTCGCCGCCCATGACTCCACCCAGGGCCACCGGGCCTGAGGTATCGGCGATAACCACGACCTCTTCATTAAGAGAGCGTTCCACCCCATCGAGAGTAACCAGGCTTTCACCGGGTTGGCCCCGGCGGACAATAATCCTGCCGCCCCGGATCAGGTGAAAGTCAAAGGCATGCAGCGGTTGGCCGTACTCCCACATCACGTAGTTGGTGATATCGACAATATTGCTGATGGGGCGCAGGCCGGCCTTAAGCAGGCACAGCTGCATCCAGAGAGGCGATGATCCCACGGCAATATCCTCGATCAGCCGCGCCGTGTAGCGGGAGCATAACGAGGGCGCCTGCACTTCCACCCGCAGCGCTTCTGATGTAAGCTCTTCCCTTTCCGGCGGCGCCGCCGGCGGATGCTTCACCGCGGCGCCGGTCAGCGCAGCCACCTCGTAAGCTATCCCCAGCAGTCCGAGGCAGTCAGCCCGGTTCGGGGTTAGATCCAGGACCAGGATCCGGTCGTCCAGGCCAAGGGCTTCGCCGAGAGGAAGCCCCGTTCTGGTATCAGCGTCGAGAATAAGAATACCGTCGGGCGATCCCAGCTCCAGGCCCAGCTCCTCTCCCGAGCAGAGCATTCCTTCGGAAATTACGCCGTAGAGTTCCGCCGCTTCAATACGGCCTCTTCCCGGCAGCACGGCCCCGGGAAGGGCCAGGGGCACCTTCTGCCCGGCGGCAATATTGGGGGCGCCGCAGACTATGTTTAGCAACCTGCCGCTCCCGGGATCGACTCCGGCAACCGAAAGCCTGCTGTTATGGGGGTGGGGCGCCAGCGTGGCAATCTCTCCCACCACCACGCGGGCCGGTATTTCAGCAAACCGTTCCACCGCTTCAACCTCGATGCCGGCATGAGTCAAGCTCTCTGCCAGTTCCTCCGGTGAAAGCTCCAGGTCGATATATTCTTTCAACCAGTTGTAAGGAATGCGCATTTCTGTCAGACCTCCTCCGAAATGGAAACTCTAACTCGGCCGCGAAAAGTAGAATCATGCCCCCAGCTCCATTGCTTCGCTTTCCTGCCGGGAGCTTCCCTCGAGCTCGCTCTCAGGATAAACCTTCGGCTTCAACGGGCGGGGATGGAACCCCGCCCCTAGGTCCGGGATGACAGCAGGGGGAGCTTTCACAGCCCGGGACCTAGCGAAACTGTCTTAAGAAGCGCAGATCATTGGAAAAAAGAAGACGGATATCGTCTATGCCGTATTTAAGCATGGCGATACGTTCGACCCCCATCCCGAAGGCAAAGCCGGTCACATCTTCGGGATCGTAGCCGCTCACCTCGAGCACCCGGGGGTGAACCATGCCGCAGCCGAGAATCTCCAGCCAGCCGGAATGGCCGCAGGTCCGGCAGCCTTCCCCTCCGCAGATGATGCAGGCAATATCAACCTCGGCGCTCGGCTCGGTAAAGGGAAAGAAACTGGGCCGCAGGCGAATGCGCTGTTCAGGGCCGAACATTTCCCGGGCAAAGAGCAGCAGCGTCCCCTTGAGGTCGGCAAAGGTAACCCCGCGATCAACCGCCAGTCCCTCAACCTGGTGGAACATGGGCGAGTGAGTGGCATCATCGTCGCGGCGGTAGACCTTGCCAGGGGCGATGATTCGCACCGGCAGGCGCGGCGCCGTCAGCTCCATGGTCCGTACCTGCACGGGCGAGGTATGCGTGCGCAGAAGTATCTGCGGCGTAAAATAAAAAGAGTCCTGCATATCCCTGGCCGGATGATCTGCAGGGAGGTTTAAGGCCTCGAAATTGTAATATTCGCTCTCAATTTCCGGCCCCCGCGCCACCTGGAAACCGAGGCCGGTAAAAATGGCGGTGATCTCTTCAAGCACCAGGGTAAGAGGGTGTTTGCGCCCCAGCTTGAACGGAGCTCCGGGCAGGGTCACATCAATCCGCTCTTCTTCCAAGCGGGCTGCCGCGGCCGCTTCTCTTAACTCTTCTTCTTTGCAGCCAAGCAGCTCCTCAATCTTTTTCCTGAGATTGTTGGCCTTCCGGCCGGCAGCCGGCCGCTGCTCCGGATCCAGTTCTCCCATCCGGCGCAGCAGCGCCGTAAGCGCTCCCTTCTTGCCAAGATAGCGCACCCGCAGTTCTTTTAAAGCTTCCATGTCTTGCGCTGCCTTGATCTCGTGGAGAGCTTCTTCTTCCAGTTGAGCAATCCTATCGAGCAACCCTCTACCGCTCCTTTCATTTTTTCTTTAAAAAAAAGCTCTCGCCATGAGGGACGAAAGCTTTCCTTCCGCGGTACCACCCGCCTTAGCCGTAAACGGCTCCGCTCAAATCGATAACGGGATGACCCGTCGCAGGCCTACAGGGCCTAAACAGGCCGTTCAGCCGGAAGCTCCGGAGCGAACTTCAGCGGGTAGCGCCGGACAGGGCTTGCAGTCGCGGCCCCGTCTCCCTGGGCGGCCCTGAGGCCCGCCTACTCCTCTCCTTCATCGCGCTGGCAAATATTTTAAGTGAATTATAGCACACCCTCCACTCAAAGACAACAAGCGCCGGCACGGCAGGGGCTGTGTAATATCTAAACCGGCCGGGCCGGGAAGCGGGCATTTGGCGCCTGCCGGGCGCACTGCCGTTGATGGCTTTCAATAAGGTTTTTTACTCCCCGCTGTTAACCCGCCTGATGACAATGAGCTCTTCTCGATCGTCTATTGATTCGAATATTTTTCTCTCGCCGAAGTGGAGGATTGCCTCCATGGCCTTGAAAGAAGACTCTTTATCTCCCTGCTTCAGCGCTTCTAAAAGCTTCAGGTTCAATTCCAGCGAGGCCTGCGGGACCCCGGGAAGTGAATAGTAAAACTCAGTGAAAAATGAATAGATTGGCTTAAAAGATTGGAAAACAAGCTTGCTGATAATATTTCCGGATACAGAGACAATTTTATAGTGAAAATCATAGTCGCATTCCGTTAACGCGGCAATATTGTCTAAGTTTTCTCTCTTCCTTTGCAGGTTGGCGGTTAAATAGGCAATATCCTTTGAGTTTATGCGGAGAGCCGCTTCGGCCGCGGCGTTCGTTTCAACGGTAGCCCTGAACTTCAAGAGGGATATGAGAGTTTGCCTCTCGATAACCCGGCGGATACGCAGCGTCTGCACCAGGGTATCGAGGGTGCCGTCACTGTAAAAATCCTTCACATAAGTGCCGCTCTGGGGTAAAGTTTCCACAAATCCTTCCTGAGAAAGCATGGCCATGGCTTCTCGCACGGCAAAACGGCTGGCTCCATACTGTTCGGCCAGTTCACGCTCCGTGGGCAGTTTGCTGCCGATGGGGTAGATTTCATTGATTATGGCGGTCCTGATTTCTTCAAATATCCTGGCGGAAAGCCCGGTTCTCATAGCACTACCCTCTTTCTCTGGTATAGCCCGCTTATTAATATCATAGCTTATCGGATGCCATTTGAGCAAGAAAAGACTTGACAATTGGTTATACCAAATATTATAGTTGGTATAACCAATTGTGAATTTTGATTAGTTTTAAATGATTAAAAGGGTGGGTGAAGATGAAAAAGCGTACTGCTTTATTCCTCGTGTCCTGCAAGCGCGCTTCAGTTGCTCTCGGTGTGGCTTTGCTGCTGCTGCTGGGCACAGCAGCAACCGTGTCTGCCGGAGAAGAGCTATACCGCGACCTTTCCAGGGCTGCCCGGGAGGGAGAGCCCGGGTTTTTCAAGCTTCTGGCGGAAGAGGGAGAGAGTATTGACTGGGAAAGAGCGTCACCGGTTGAGTTTGAAGGCAACCTCCGCTTTCTCCAGCTGGCAGGGACGGAAGCCTTAGAAGATGACCCGGCGGGGCTTTTTTTGGTCCGCCGTCTCGACGGAGAACTCTACCTGGTATCCTTCCCCTCTGCGGCCGAGCTGGAACAGACAGATTCCGAAGCCGCCTATTCGGACCTGAAAAGCCTGCTGGGAGACAAACTTGTATTTAAAGCCCTGCTTGCCGGGGCCAACGTCGATGGAGAGAGCTACACCTTCATCCGCTTTGTAGAAAGGCCGCAACAGCTTCTGCTCGATCGCATTTTTAAAACTTCAATCATGTTTATGTTTTTCTTCGTCATGCTCGGCATGGGCCTCACCCTTACCCTTCAAGATTTCATCCTCGTTTTTAAAAAACCGAAAGGGATCATCACCGGTATATTTTTGCAATGGTTCCTCATGCCCCTGTTGGCCCTGGGTATGGCCTATGCTCTCGGTTTTTATCAAAGCTTTCCCTTTATTTATGCCGGCATGGTTTTGATCTGCGCCTGTCCCGGAGGCGTCACCTCAAACCTGATGACCTACTACGCCAAAGGCGATCTGGCCCTATCGGTATCGCTAACCTCAATTTCAACGGTCCTGGCCCTCTTTTTCACCCCCTTTGTCCTGACCCTGTTTTGCTCGAATATACCTGATATCAATGTGCCGGCTGATTTAATCGTGCAAACCATCATCGGCCTGGTCCTCGTGCCGCTGATCCTGGGGATGCTCATCCGCAAAAAGTGGCAGACCTTTGCCCAAAAAGCGATGCCCTTCTTCTCAGCGCTGGGAGTATTGGCCCTGCTTCTGGTTATCGGGGTGGGCATCGTCACCAATGCAGAGAAATTTGCCGACACCGAGCGCTACAGCTTCTTATTTTATGTCATGGTGATCCTTCTCTCAATTCTGGGCATGCTGCTTGCCCTGGGAGCATCCAAGCTTTTCAGGATTGACAACGTTCAATCCAGGGCCATCTCCATAGAGGTGGGGCTGCGCAATTCCACCCTGGCTGTAACCATCGCCCTGTTAATCCAGGATTTGATGGGCGATTTTTATAGCTCCATGTTTGTTACTACGGCCATATACGGCATCACCATGTATTTGACCGGTTTTCTGATGATTCTTCTATACAAATATTTGCTTCCCCTCGGGCAGAACAAAAACGGAGCTCATATCACCGGCAGGCCCGGATTGAGCAAAGAGCGCCAATAAAATACACACCAAAACACTTAACCAAAAGGAGAGGAGAAAATAGAAAATGAAAGTTAACAGAATCGAGCTTTACCATGTTTCCATTCCCCTTCCCGCGGATTTTTACCCCTCCTGGATCCCCGGATATCCGCAGAGATTTAACCGCTTTACCCTCATCAAAATCACCACCGATGAAGGGCTGGCCGGCTACAGCGCCGGCATGGCCATGGAAGAAGAGCGCGAGGGGCTGGGCACCCTGCTGGGCCAGTATTTAATCGGGCAGGATGTAGAAAAGATGGACGAAGTAAGGCACCTGCTCCGCGAAGCCTCTTACCTGGGCTGGCGGAACAGCTGGATTGAGGCCGCTTTTTGGGATTTGCTCGGCAAAAAAGAAGGCAAACCGGTCTACGAACTGCTTGGGGGCAAAGGAGGCCGCATCCAGGCCTACTGCTCCACGGGCGAAGTGCATGAACCCGCCCGGCGGGCTGAAGAGGTGCTGGCCTTCAGGGAGATGGGCTTTAAAACAGTCAAGCTGCGTATCCATGATCATGATATCAAAAAAGATATCGAGCAGATTAAAGCTGTGCGCGAGGCTGTTGGGGAGAGCATGAACATCGGGGTGGACGCCAACCAGGGCTGGCCGGTAACGATCATTCAGAAGCCTCCCATCTGGGACCTGGAGCGGGCCGTTGAGTATGCCAAAGCCTGCGAAGAATATAATATTGCCTGGCTGGAAGAACCGCTGGATATGTACGCTTTTGATGAAATGGCCGAATTGCGGCGCCGCACCAAAACACCCATCGCCGGCGGGGAGCTGACCCCGGGCTGGCATGAGCATAAAATCCTGCTGGAAAAGGAGTGCCTGGATATTTACCAGCCCGACTCCACCTTCTGCGGCATTGACACCGCAGTTAAGGTGATGCGCGAAGCGATCCGGCGCGGCCTGAGCTTCAGCCCGCACACCTGGACAAACGGCATCGGCCTGGCCATAAATCTGCAGGTTGCCGCGGCCTGCCCCGGTCAAAAGCCCATCGAATTTCCCTACGAACCGCCGGCCTGGATCCCGCGCTACCGTGACGGTATCTTAAAAGAGCACTTTGAGATCGACAAGGAAGGTTATATCGCCCTGCCCGATAAACCGGGACTAGGCTTCGAGATCGATGAGCAGGCCCTGAGCCGGTACGGGCGTAAATTCTTTGAAATGACCCCGCGGGGTCTGGCCATGAAAACAATCCGGCAAAGAGGCCTTATCAACGCCCTCAAGCTGGCTAAAAAGAAAAAACAGGGGTAAGTATAAAATAAACGATTGAGCATTAAGAAACTGGGACAGCAGGGACGTACCTGTTTGTCCCACTTTTTTTAAGCTGCGTCCATATTGACATTATCATTGTCCGTTGACACATACAGGTGCCGGGGCGGTTCCGGGAATCTAGAGGGATTCTGTCACCCGGAGCGCTGGCGGAGAACCTCGTAGACGAGCACGGCGGCGGCGACGGCGGCGTTCAACGAGTCAAGTGGCGCCAGCTGGGGGATTGTAACATCAAGATCCGCCGCCGCAGCCAGCTCCGGCGAAAGACCGCCGCTTTCGCCGCCAATCAAGAAGGCCGTTTTCCCCCGCAAGTCCATCTCCCAGTAAAGCCGCCCGCCTTGCGGCTGTGCGGCCAGGACCAGCATGCCGCCGCTCTGCAGCAGCTTCAGCAGCCGCAGCGGCTCTTCTACCGCAACCGGCGGCAGGTGAAAAATAGCGCCGGCTGAAGCCCGCAGCGCTTTGGGGCTGTAGGGATCAACAGTGCCCGGGCCGAAGAATAGAGCGTCGACACCGGCGGCGGCGGCGGTCCGGACTATTGTGCCCATATTTCCGGGGTCCCTGAGAGAATCCAGGATTAAAACCAGGGAAAGAGGCCGGGCCATTACAGAAGAAAGCTCCGGTGCTCCGAAGGGAATAATCGCGGCTATTTCCTGGGGAGTTTCGGTATCAGCCAGCCTTGCAAAAAGCGAAGAGTTAACCAGGTACTGCCTGGACCCTCCCGGCAAACAGGAAAGAATAGCAGTACCGCCGTCATCAATAAAATTGCGGGTAAAAAATACAACTTCAGGGGCCAACCCTGCGGACAACGCCTCTTTTACCGCGTTCGGCCCCTCCACCGCCAGTTTGCCGGCGGCGCGCCGGTATTTACGGTTGCCGGCCAGGCGGCGGTATTCTTTTATGTACCTGTTGCTGCTGCTAATGATCTCTCTAATTGGCAAATCAAATCCAGCCCATTTTCTTTAAAGCTTTATTGTCGCCGACCGCAACGATAAGGTCGCCTTTTTTGATCCTGTCCTCCGCTCCCGGAGAAATATTGGTTTTCCCGTCTATACTTCTCAAAGCAATCACGTTAATGCCAAAGCGCGCTCTTAAATTTAACTCCTTGAGTGAACGACCGACCATCTCCTCGGGCGCAGATACTTCGACTACGTTGCTGTTGGAGGATAGCTCAATCAGGTCCACAATGTTAAAGGCGCTGAGGCTATGGGCCAGCTTCTGCCCCATGTCTCTCTCCGGAAACACCACCCGGTTGACGCCAATCTTGGAGAGCACTTTGCCGTGCAGCTCTGTCTGCGCCCTGGCCACGACAAATCGAGCCCCCATCTCGATCAAGAGGATACAGGTCATAATCGATGATTGAATCTCGTGGCCGATGGCCACAACGATGACATCGAAATCTTTTATTCCCAGCGAGCTCAAAGCCGCCTCGCTGGTGGCGTCCGCCTGGACTGCATGGGTTACCGATTCGCTAATCTCCTGCACCAGTGAAGGATCGATGTCCACAACCATAACATTATGCCCCAGTTCGTATAGAGTGGTGGCAACGCTGGACCCAAAACGACCGGCCCCGATTACCAGGTATTGCTTGGTCACAAAAACACCTCCAACTTTTTGGATTACCCTGTGGGGAAACTATCTTCAGGATAGTGGAGCGATTGATCTTCATACCACGCCGTCCGGCCAGGCAGCAAACATCGCCAGGGGACCATATGCCCGGCCAGGATGGCGCAGCTGTAATTACGGTAGTGCAGCCCACTGTCCCGAAAGCAGATACAATTTCAAAAAACATGGGTAAAAAACGGCCTTTCGAAAAGGGACCGTAAAAAGCAAACCGGGTTAAGGCTCCATATCCAACCTTGAACAGAGGGAAGGGGAGCACAGGACAATTATTGCAGACAGCGCTAACTGTGCTTCTTCGCCACTTGAACCAACCTGTTGAAGCCGTCCTGGTCATGAACAGCCATATCGGCAAGCATCTTCCGGTTTATCTCCACATCAGCTTTCTTCAAGCCGCTGATAAAACGGCTGTAAGACAGCCCGTTAGAGCGGGCGGCGGCATTAATTCGCGAAATCCATAGTTTGCGAAAATCTCTTTTCCGCTGCCGGCGATCCCGGTAAGCATAAAAGAGCGATTTCATGACTTGCTGGTTTGCAGTCCGGTATAACCTGCTCTTGCCCCCGTAATACCCCTTCGCCAGCTTCAATACTTTTTTGCGTCTCCGGCGGGCTACCGGTCCTCGTTTAACTCGGGGCATGATGGGACCTCCTTTCTAGATTAAGGCAATAGCTTCTCTACTCGTTTGTAATCAGAAGCGCTGACCGTGGTTGATTTACGCAGCCTTCTCTTCCGGCCGGCGCTTTTTTTCGTGAGAATATGGCTTTTAAACGCGCGAAAACGCTTGAACTTGCCACTCCCGGTTCTTTTGAAACGTTTCGCTGCCCCCCGGTGGGTTTTCATTTTAGGCATCGTTCCTGTCTCCTTCAACTATGATTTAGGGGACAAAATCATGATCATGTTACGCCCCTCAAGCTTGGCGTTGCGTTCAACAACGGCACAGTCGTCCAGCTCTTTAACCATCTCCTGGCATAGACGCTGTGCAATTTCCGGATGAGCCAGTTCCCGGCCCCGGAACATCACGGTTACCTTAACCTTGTCCCCGCTCTCCAGGAAGCGGCGGCTGTTCCTTACTTTCACCGCAAAATCGTGCTTCTCAATCTTCGGACGCAGCTTGACTTCTTTTAGCGTAATCAGCTTCTGCTTCTTGCGGGCTTCCCGCTCCTTCTTGCTCTGCTCATACTTATATTTGCCAAAGTCCATCAACCGGCATACCGGTGGGTTCGCATTGGGAGCTACATTCACCAGGTCCAGTCTTTTTTCTCGGGCAACTTCCAGAGCATCTCTGAGCGCCATCACCCCAATCTGGCTGCCATCAACATCGATCACGAGCACTTCCCGGGCTTTAATTTGCTCATTGACGAACAAATTTTTAGTAATCTTTTTCACCTCCCGCCATGGCATTCCCCCATTTAATCAAAGTAATAAATATGAGCAGGTAAAAGCACCTGCTCACCAATCCCACATTTTGACTCCATACAACCCTGGCGGCAGCAGCGTCCTTCCGAGCGCCCCAGGGTGAGAAGCAGTGGCTTCTACTTGTTTTCAATTATTAAATTCTACTGATCGAAGCATAACAAATATTGACCAAGAGGTCAAATTATTTTTTTTCTTTAATAACCTCTCTGAGCTGCTCGATAAATCTTTCCAAAGGCTGGGGACCGAGGTCGCCCGCCTCGCGGTGACGCACCGCCACCTGTTTCGCGGCAGCCTCCCGCTCGCCTACAACCAGCATGTAGGGGATTTTTTTCAACTGCGCTTCCCTGATTTTGTAGCCCACTTTCTCGCTGCGATCATCCAGGTTAACCCTGAAGGCGGCGCCGCGCAGGGCGGAGCAGACTTCCGCAGCGTAGGCGTGCTGCCTTTCGGTAATAGGGATCACCACAGCCTGCTGCGGGGCCAGCCAGGCCGGAAAGGCGCCGGCATAGTGCTCGATGAGCAGCGCCAGGAATCGTTCGATGGCCCCGTAGATGACACGATGGATCACTACCGGGCAGTGTTTCTGGCCGTCGGCGCCGATATAGGCAAGATCAAATAATCCGGGCATCTGGAAGTCAAGCTGGATGGTGCCGCACTGCCAGCTGCGGCCAAGACAGTCTTCCAGGTGAAAGTCAATTTTGGGACCGTAAAAGGCGCCGTCGCCCTCGTTGATCCGGTATGGAAGCCCCTTCTCCTGCAGAACCCGCTCGAGGATCGCCTCAGCCCTGTTCCACATTTCAATGCTGCCTATCGCCTTGGGCGGCCTGGTGCTCAGCTCAACGCGGTAGTTGAAGCCGAAAACGCGGTAGAAGCGATCGATCATCTCGATCACGCCGGCAACTTCCGGTTCGATCTGATCCGGAGTCATAAAGATGTGGGCGTCGTCCTGGGTAAAGCTGCGCACCCGCAGCAATCCGTGCAGGGTGCCGGAAAGTTCATGGCGGTGGACCAGGCCCAGCTCGGCAATGCGGCGCGGCAGGTCCCGGTAGCTGTGCAGGCGCGAGCGGTAAACCAGCATCGCCCCGGGACAGTTCATCGGCTTAACCGCGTAGTCCTCTCCGTCTATTTTGGTGAAATACATGTTCTCGCGAAAATGATCCCAGTGGCCGGAATTCTCCCAGAGCTTCCGGTTCATAATCATGGGCGTGCGGATCTCTTCGTAGCCGGCCCGGCGATGCTCCCGGCGCCAGAAAGAGAGCAGCTCCTCGATGATGATCATCCCGTTGTGGTGAAAAAAGGGAAAACCGGGGCCCTCGTCATGCAGGCTGAAGAGATCGAGTTCGCGGCCCAGCTTGCGGTGATCCCTCTTCTTCGCTTCCTCCAGCAGCTCCAGGTGCCGCTCCAATTGCTCGGCAGTGGGGAAGCTGGTGCCGTAGATGCGCTGCAGCATGGGATTGCGCTCGTCGCCCCGCCAGTAAGCGCCGGCCAGCCCGGTCAGTTTAAACGCCCCGATCTTGCCGGTATCAAGCAGGTGGGGACCGGCACAGAGATCGACAAAATCACCCTGCTCGTAAATGGAGATGGGTTCATCATCAGGCAGCTCGGCGATTAATTCGCATTTATAAGGCTCGCCCCTCTGCCGGAAGAGAGCAAGCGCCTCTTCACGGCTGATTTCCCGGCGTTCGAAGGGCAGCTCTTCTAATATAATCCGCTTCATTTCGGCTTCAATTTGGCCAAGGTCTTCGGCTGATATGGGCTCCGTAAACTCAAAATCATAATAAAATCCGTTCTCTATCGCCGGACCGATCCCCAGCCTGGCTCCGGGGTAGAGCCTCTTTACGGCCTGGGCCAGGACGTGGCTGGTGCTGTGGCGGTAGATCCGGGCGCCCCGTTCATCGGAAAAATCCAAAAAAGCGACCTCGCTGTCGGATTCAAGAGGACTTCTCAGGTCGCATTCCTTTTCATTAACCATCGCCGCGATAACGCCGTCGCAGCTTTCTTCGTGTTCGCGGCATATTTCCAATAAGCTAACTCCCACAGGATAGGAGAGCTCCTTCCCCTGCTTTAACTTAACCTTGATCTGCGGCAACAAGTATGCCTCCTTCCCCGCTGCAATTGGATAGCTTTATGATATGACTTGTCCCCAACCCTGTCAAGATCAGAGGCCGGGGGCGGAGGTCAGAGGCCGGAGCCAAAAAGGGGGACTTTTAGTTAATCCGGTGCCAGGCACCGGATTAACTAATTGAGCGGCTGCGGCTTGTCGCCGGTAAGAAGAGGAGCCTTCTCCCGGCGGCAGTGGCTGCAGTCTTCACAGTAAATGAGACGGTTTTCAAAGATGCGGCGCAGGCTCTCCACCGCCCGGGGGTAGCGCTGGAAGACACTCCGGTGCAGCATGATCCGGCGCGGCGCCACTGAAACAAGCATGCTCACAAGGATATCTTCGTAATCACTCTCATCGTCAAAATCGGTGAGATCAAATTCATCCCATTCACAGGGATCGACCTGCTTGAAGCGGTGATCTGTAATCCGGACGCGCCCTTTCTGGTCGGCGGTGAGGTGGACCAGCTCTATCTTCGGCTGCTGCAGACTTAAAAAATACTTCAACAGCCGGATAAATTCCCGGTATTCCTTATCGGCAAGATGGTTTTCCACGGCTTCGTCGATCACCCGGCGCAGTTCGCGGCGGCATTCGTGCAGCCGGAAATTGTAGAATCCTTCAATATTTAAATGATCATGCGGCCCCTTCAGGTATGCCAGGATACTTTTCTCAATCAATTCCCGGTGAAGCTCCCGGCGCCGCCTAAGCTTAACGCTGTCAAATTGGCGGCAGGCAATGGCGAGAATCTCTTCGCGCTCCTCCCTGCCGAAATAGAAATAGTGAAAGCGAATCAGATCCTGCAACAGGTGAACTGTCAGATCCTCCATCAGGAAATGCGATACTAAGGAGGCAACTGCTTCTGTGAGCGCCTCCCGGGAGGCGCCGCCGCAAGATTGATCCGGAAGAAAAACGAGCAATTTTCCGGCGCTGCCGCAGTCGCTCCAGGAGTAAAGAAAGGGCAATTTGTTAAAAAAAGCGCCCTTTTGCTCCAGCCTCTGCTGCAGCCGTTCACAAGAGCGCCTGACCATGATCGAAAGGGTATACACCGGGCCTCCTCCTTTCTGCTTTATTATATGAGGAGTGCCCGCTATCTACTACCTTCCTCTAAGTAAAGTATTTTTGTTACGCTTTCACCTGCAGCGCCAGGGGCAGCAGCTCTACCTCCGCCGGCCCCCGGCCCGGCTGCTCTCCGTCCAGATTCAGGAGCGCCTCTTCTGTCTGAACGGCCACCTTCCGGCCGCGCAAAGTAATACATTGGGGATGATCCAGGTGCGCCCCCCGGTAGACCTTCGGCAGGTTGGCGAGCAGGTTTAACTTGCTCAGGCTGTGTAAAATCACGATATCGAAAAGTCCGTCTTCCATCACGGCATGGGGAGCGATACACATGCCGCCGCCGAAATAGCGGCCGTTGGCTACGGCCACAATAGTTACCACCCCTTCAAACACGGGCTGATCATCAACGGTGATGGCCATCTCCTTGTTTCGGTAGAGCATGAGGCTGGCAACTGTTCCCCAGAGAAAAGAGATAAAACCGCCCAAGGCCTTGCTGGTCCGGTTGACCCGGTCCACGGTGTCGCCGTCCAGCCCCAGGCCGGCAATATTGACAAAATAGCGTACCTCCCGATCCCCGCGGTGATTGCAAAAACTGAGCCGGCCCACATCAACTGCCCGCGGCGGAGCTGCAAGAAGGTGCTTTACAGCCTCCGCGGGATCTTTGGGGATGCCCAGCGTTTTGATCAGGTCGCTGCCCGTGCCCATGGAGATAAAACCGAGCTGCGCTTCCCGGCGCAGCGGGCCTTCAGGCGTAAAGAATCCGTTCATCACTTCATTGTGCGTCCCATCGCCTCCTACCGATACCACCAGGTCGCAGCCGTCCCGGAGCGCCCTGCGGGTCAGCTCTGTGGCATGTTCGGGAGCCTCCGTCATGAAAGTGTCAAAGGAAATTCCTTCATTCTCCATCAAGCCGGCGATCTCCGGCCAGCGCCTGGCGGTAAGTCCGTTCGCTGAAGCCGGGTTGACCACCACGGCGGTCTTCAAATCTTTCAACTTAACACCCCCGTTTTAAGTTACTCTCGTTAACAGTAATGCGGCCTTTTACCTGAGAACGGCCAGGCCCAGCAGTTCGGCCAGGTCGAGCACTTTTCCGCCGCCTGCCTGCAGGTTCTCGCGGCAGAAGGGGCAGGAGGTGACCAGAGCCGCTGCCGGAGGCATCTCCTCCAGGCGCCGCCGGGCTATCCCGGCGGATTGTTCCGGAAAGGTCAACTGGAACATGGCGCCGCCGCCGCAGCAGCGCGTCTCTCTCCCCGCAGGCTGGGCCTCTCTCAGCTCCAGCCCGGGAATGCTTTGCATCAGCTCGCGCGGCGCGGCACATATCTCCGCCACCCGCGCCCAGATGCAGGGATCGTGGTAGGCAACCGTGCCGATCTCTCCAAGAGGCCCCGGCTCGAGCCGCCCCTGCCGCACCAGTCCGAGAAAAAATGTAGCCGTGTCAACCACAGGCAGGCTTAGCTCGCTGCCCCACTCGGGGTACCTGGCGGTAAAGGTATGCCAGCACTCGGGACAATCGGTCAGCAGCAGCTGGGCGCCGCTTTGCGCCGCGCGGGCGCTGTTTTCCGCTGCCAGCTGACGGGCCAACTCCATGTCACCCCAGATCTGCGCCGGGTAGCCGCAGCAGTACTGATCAAGCACCCGGTAAGAGACCCCGGCTGCTTCGAGCAGCTCCAGGATAATCTGCTGCGACCGGGGGTGGTTCGCCTGCGAGGTGCAGTTGATAAAGTAGAGCACCTCCGGGTTTTGGCTCCCCGGGGAAGCCAGGGCGGCAGGGCGGGCTCCATAGGGGCTGCCGAATTTTTTCAAGTTGTTCAAATAAGGAACCGCGGCGGGCAGAATCATCCCGGCGGGACGAGCCTCCGTCCGCGCCAGGAGCAGCTCTTCACAGAGGTCAAGCTCGGGAAAAGGACAGAGCAGACGGCAGCCGCGGCAGCCCAGGCAGGAGGAGATCGCCTCCAGGAGATCGCCATCCCAGTCGAGGTGCCCCTCCAGCAGCAGGTGGGCCAGGCGGGCTTTGCCGGAGGGAGAAACAGCCTCGCGCCCGAATTCCCTGTCCACGGGGCATTCGCAGCGGCACATGTTTGGACAGATGGCGCAATCGAGCAGCAGTTCGCGGTTTATTCCGGCCATTTCTTCACCTCCCCCAGGCCCAGCTTGCCCGGATTCATGATTCCCTGCGGATCTAAGGCCTCTTTAATCATGCGCAGCGCCTCCAGCGCCTTTCCATGCTCCTGCGCCATCCAGAGACCCCGGTGCAGGCCGACGCCGTGGTGGTGGCTGATGGCGCCGCCCAGGGACAGGCAGCTCTCCATGGCGGCGCCCCAAAGACGCCGGTAATATTCCCGCTTGTCTCCCGCGGGAAAGCCGACCAGGGTCAGGTAAAGCGCAGCTCCCTCGGGATAGACGTGGGAATAGTGGCCGGAAGCCAGCGCCGTCCCCTCCACTGCGAGAATCGCTTTCTGCATGGCGTGGTAGAGCGGCGCCGCATTGGTCCAGTTGGTGGAGACTTCAATGGTATCGACCACGGCCCCCTGCCGGAAAAGCTTCGAGGCCAGGCCGACATTAAAGCGGGTTTCCAGCCAGTGTTCCACAGGTTCGGGGCCCGCAGCCAGTCCGCCTTCTTCGCGGGCCAGTTTTGCCGCCAGCTGTTCTTCGGCGGCGATAATCCCGGCGTCGCCTTCGAAAAGAAGGACCAGGATAACCCGTCCCGCCGCAGCCTCGCAGTCGGGAAAATGATGCGCCGTTTCGGCGGGATCGTAGAGGCGCACCACCGCCGGACGGGCCCCGGCCTGGACCAGCCGGCGGATCGCCTCCAGGGCCCGCTCGATGGTCTCAAAAGTATAGGAGCAGTAAATCCGTTTTTCCGGATAAGGCCAGATCCGCAGGGTGATGGCGGTAATTACCCCGAGAGTTCCTTCGGAGCCGATAAAAAGATGGTCCACCCGCGGCCCGGTAGACGTGCGGGGCAGCTTGCGGCCCCGGATCACCTTTCCGTCCGGCAGCACCGCTTCCAGAGAGACGACCATATCTTCGATCTTGCCGTAACGGGTGGAAAATGTCCCCGCCGCCCGGCAGGCCACCCACCCCCCCACGGTGGAGCAGCGCAGTGACTGGGGAAAATGCCCCCCTGTATAACCGTGGCGGTTAAGATACTCTTCATATCGCGAACCGTTCAGGCCGGGCTCGACAGTAACCATCAAATTATCCCGATCCAGCTTCAACACCCTGTTCATCCGCTTCATATCCAGCGCAATGCCGCCCTGCAGCGGAACGGCCCCGCCGAGCGCTCCGGAGCCCTCGCCGTACGGGGTTACCGGGATGTTGTTCTCAGCGGCCAGTTTGAGTACCGCGGCCACCTCGGAGCTGCTGCGCGGCCAGACCACCAGGTCCGGCAGGGCCGGGGCCTTTCCTTCCAGGAACCAGAGTGTCCCCATGGGCCAGTAATCGCGGCAGGTGGCCAGCCGGTCGGCCCCGCCTGCCGAGACGCCCTCACTGCCGACTATACTGCGAAACTTTTCCGCGAGTGCGCCGTAATCAGGCGCCGGAAGACGTTCTTCTTGAATTGTTCTGCCGAGATGTTCAAGCAAGTTGGCTCCTCCTTTCATTTGACACAGAGACGATTCCGCCCAGGCCGCTTTCCAAATACAACCGGCCGCTATAAGTTCTAAATTATATTCTTAATATTTAATTCTTTTGTCTTCTGCTTTTCCCTTTTCCCCTGTCCCCTTTTCGCTTTAATGCCTGGTGAAAATTAACAGGTATTCGTGAACTTTGTTGACTCGAAACACCGCCGGATAGCCGAGGGGGCGGAGGTAATTATATTCATGGCGCCGGTCCCAGACAATGATATCTTCCAGCCGGAAGCCAACCGGCTGCAGCGCTGCGCTGAGATCCATGTGCAAGGGGTAGAAGCGGTTTTTCTTGCGCAGATCCATGACCACGACCACGCAGGCACAGCCCGGTTTTAATACCGCGTGCGCTTCGTTAAAGACTTCGCTCAGCCCTTTGAGGAACGATTGATAATCGCCGGTGCGGCCCAAATCGGCCTTATGACCGCCGTAGGCGCGCTGCCGTCTGCGGTCGGCAGAGCGTTTCGCCAGAAGGATGTCCCAGTAGGGCGGCGAGGTGAGGATAAAATCAACCGAATTTGGCTCCAGGTAGCGCCCCAGGTTGACCGCGCTGTCATGGTAGAGGCGGGGCTTGAAGGAGCAGCCGGCAGGCGGAGCGGCCTCTTCGGAGAGGAGCCGCCGCTCAAAGAGATCCAGGTAGTGTTCGTAGATCTCGAAGCCTAATCCCTGCCGGCCGAGATTATAGGCGGCGAGAAGAGTCGTCCCCGTCCCGGCAAAAGGATCGAGCACCACTTCTCCCGGCGCAGCGGTAAAGATTTCGATGCAGCGCGCGGCCAGCTCCAGGGGGAAGGCGGCCGGGTGATCCAGCCGCGACTCCGCAACGGACCTGCGCAGATCGCTCCATACGCTGATGCTGTAGCGGGTCCAGGTCTTTCCATCCAGCCGGTTGCAGCGTTTCCTGCCTTCGCCGATGGCATTTCACCCCCTGGAGAATTCTATTCGCACCGGCGCCGGCATTAACCTGCAAAAAAGTCCGGAGTATATATGAAATTACCATCCCCTGCCCCTGGTTGTTATATATTATAGCGGCGGATATACCATCTTGAACGAATATTAGCTGACCCAAAAGCTTAGGCCGCGGCCTGAACCCAGATATTCGCAAGGTAGAGGTTTGACTTTTGATGCCGAAACCAAAAGCCAGGTGATTAAAGAATCGGGAGGTTAGATCATACCATTGGAGATCAAAAAATCGCGGGACCCAAATAAATAAGAGGCCTAGACAACAAGAATGATATTTTCTCCAGATTCCCTCCCCGCAGCACCGCTAGAGCTGCAGCTCCACCACGTCTCCATCTGCAAGAATATAATCCCGCGGCACAGCCTGGCCGTCAAAACGGGAAGATCCCCAGACCAGGGCGCTCTTCAGCTTTTTGGGGAAATCTTTATGCACCAGATCCGCAAAATCGAGCACGGTGCTCCCTTTTCTTAAGATGAAGGGGCGCTCTTTATCAGGTGGCCGCCCGGGGGCTTTTCCGTAGATCCGGATCACTCCCAGAATGTCAAACAGCTTCTGCCGTAACAAATCCAGCCCGTGGCCATGGCAGGAGACGGCGTCAATTTGCAAATCGGGCCTCAATTCGCGCAATAGCTGCAGGTTTTCTTCGCTTTCCGTCAGGTCGCTCTTGGTAGCCACGATTAGAAAAGGCAGCGGTGCGATAATCTCGCCTTCTTCCGAAAGATCGATCACTTCCCGCTCCTGGAGCAGCTGCAGCATCCCCTCCAGCTGATCCAGGCATTCCGGCGAGGCGGCATCAATGACGATCAGAAGGGCGTCGGCTGCCTTGAAGGTGCCGGTCAGGCCGGGCGGAATTGCTTCAGGCGTCACCGGAGGGGTGTCGACAAGCTGGACATAGGTATCTTCATAGGGCATCATCCCCGTAACGGGCAGCGAGGTGGCATAGGGGTATTCTGTTACCTTCACCCTGGCGCGGGTGAGGGCGCCAACCAGCGCCGATTTGCCGCAGTTGGGATAACCGGCCAGGACAATCTGCCCCGCTCCCTCCTTCTCCACGGCAAAGGGATCAAAACCCTTGGCCTGTTTCTTCTTTTTTTTCTCTTCTTTCAGGCGGGCCAGGCGCCTTTTGATGTCAGCCTGGAGTTTCTCGGTCCCCTTGTGCTTGGGGATCAACGCGAGCATCTCCTGCAGCGCCGTCTCTTTTTCTTCGGGCGTCCGGGCGTAGCGGTACCGCTCTTCTGCGGCATGATACTGCGGCGTTAGATTAGCCGGCACAACCCACCCTCCCTGGATAATTGATCCTGCAGTTATGAAAAAGAGCAGCACCTGCTGCTCTTTAATATGGTGCGCCCGGCAGGTATCGAACCTGCGGCCTCCTGCGCGTCAAGCAGGCGCTCTCCCCCTGAGCTACAGGCGCATGGGCGACATTAGCTAAAAGCGATAACATTTATTTCGCTAACCTGTCACTACTATTATAAATTGTCTTCCCGAAAAAAACAAGGGGCTGCAAATAGGGATCATAATACCATGCCAGCGGGCTTATCTATCCTGCATCCGGTACCGTCCTGCCACTCCCGGGATCTGTTACCGGGCTCGCTTAAGCAACCGCTCCTTCATGAACTCGTTCATCGCCTTGTCAAGCTGCCTGCTTTTAGCCAGGACCTCAGGCTCAAGAAGATTGCCTTCCTGCTCAATCAGTTCCTCCAACTGCAGGCGGCACAGTTCAATGTGCTGTTGTAACTTTTCCATGCGATCTTTCCCCGGCAAATATCTTGTTATCTGATTAAATTTAACAATATTTTAAGTTATTAGTCAACCCTTGTATTGACTTTATTTTTCATTTAGGCAATTTTAATCCTATTTTTAACAAGAATGTTCGGCTTTCCTGAAAAAATGATAGAAGCCGCGCTTCCTTTTCAAAAAAAGGGTTAATACTGTTCACATTTTAGAAGGATATGTTTCTTGCAAAAAGAAGTAAAACTAATTATGCTGAACAGTGTTAATGCAAAGGAGTCCTTGCCAATGAAGCAGATTCTAATTAAAACAAACCGCCTCACCAAGAATTTCGGCGCCATTACTGCCGTTGACCGTCTCGATCTCGAAGTATTTGGAGGCGAGATCTACGGCTTCCTCGGCCCGAACGGCTCGGGCAAGACCACCACCATCCGGATGCTCACGGGACTGCTCGAACCCACCTCCGGCGAAGCCTTTATCTGCGGCTACGATATTAACCGGGAGCCGGCCCGGGCCAAGGCGCTGATCGCTTATGTGCCCGATCAGCCCAGGCTGTACGGCAAGCTGACAGCTCGCGAATTTTTGGCCCTGATGGCCGACCTCTACCGCATGCCGCCGGATTATGCCCGGGAACAGGCCGAACAGCTCCTGGCCATGTTTGAATTGACCGATCGGGCCGGCGAGCTTCTGGAGGGCTTTTCGCACGGAATGCGCCAGAAGGTGGTGCTGGCAGCGGCACTGCTCCACCGGCCCAGGGTCCTGCTCATGGACGAGCCCACCGTGGGCCTCGATCCCCGCAGCGCCCGCCTGCTGAAAAATGTGCTGCAGGAGCTGGCCCGCCAGGGGGCGGCTGTCTTCGTCTCCACCCATATCCTCGAAATTGCGGAGCGGATGTGCCACCGCGTGGGCATCCTTAAGGAAGGGCGGCTCATAGCCCAGGGCAGCCCTGAGGAGCTCCGGCAGCAGGTTGGCCACGCCGGCGAGAGCCTCGAAGATATCTTTCTGGAGCTCACGGGCGGCGCTGAAGATGCCGAACTGATCCGGAGCCTCGGGGAGGAGGAGCAACATTGAAAATCGATCTGCCTTCTCCGCTGGTTAAAGCACCGCCGCCACGCTCCTTCTGGCAGGATTTCAAATTGCTCCTGGCCGCTCAATTGCGGGTAACCTGGAACAAGATGCGTCACTGGCCCCGGAGCACGCAAATTGGGATAGCAATCACCACCCTGGTCTTTTTGTCTTTATTTGTCTACCTAGCCCAGCTGTCATACGGTGTCCTGAACCAGTTGCCGCCCCATATTGCCCGCGGCTTCCTCTCGCTCATTTTCATGGCAGGATTTGGCGCACTGATATTTTTCGGTATTACCACTGCCTTCGCCACTCTCTACATGTCCGACGACCTGGAGCTGCTTTTCATGGCCCCGGTCTCCACCCGGGCGGTCTTTGCGGTAAAATCGCTGGTTGTTGCCGCCGCCAACAGCATCACCGTGCTGCTCTTCATTTTCCTGCCGGCGCTGTTCTTCGGCCTTCTTTTCGGCGCCGGCCCGCTCTTCTATCTCTGGGCGGTACTGGTCAGCCTGGGCCTCTGGGCATCGGGAATAGCCGCGGCGGCGCTGTTGAACCTGCTGGTAATGCGAATTGTCCCGCCGCACCGCAGCCGCGAAGCCGTAGGATTGCTCGGAGGCATTGGCGGGATCTTGATCGCCCTTTTCTTCCAGCTTCCCAACTTAATTATTCAAAGCGGGCAAAAGCTTGACTTGTCGGGCTGGCTCAGCGGACAGCAAAAGCTGCTGCAGGTGATGGATCTCTTCCCCTGGGGCTGGGCTTCCCGGGCCCTGGCCGGCAGCGCCGCCGGTCATCACTGGGCCGGCCTGGGCTGGAGCCTGCTGCTGCTGGCACTGGGAACGGCAATTCTTACCGCAGCCTTTCTACTGGTGGAGCGGGGCTTCCGCGGCGGCTGGATCTCCCTGAGCCAAGATCAGGGCAGCCGCCGCCGGAAGATGCGCCGCCATCTAAAAAACAGCCATGAGCAGGCCTGGCATGCAGAAAACCGTCCAATATCTTTAGCCGCCGCCCCTGCAGCCGCCGCAGAGGCTTCCGCCTGGCGGGGGATGTGGGCCGTGGCCAAAAAAGACCTGCTCTACCTGAGGCGCGACACCCGTGAATGGTTCGGCTACATGATTCCGCTGATCGTCCTGGCCTTCTTTATCGGCCAGTATATTTTCCTATCCAGCGATGCGTCCCGCTCTTCGCTGGTTTCGATCCTGATGATCTATACAATCATGTTCAGCGGGAATATGGCTTCGCAGTCTTTCGGCCGGGAGGGGGAATCGGAGTGGATCCTGAACAGCGTCCCCCTGGCCGGCTGGCCGGTGGCCTGGGGCAAACTGCTGGCCGCGATCCTGCCCACCCTGATCTTAATGGAGTCGATGCTGCTTGGGACCGCCCTGGCCACCGGGCTCTCCGGCAGAATGACACTGCTCATGGCTGCAGGCGCTATCCTGCTCACTTTTGCTGCCAGCGCCATCGGCCTTTTCTTCTCCATCAACAACTGCCGCTATCACCCGGACAATCCCCGGCAGCGCATCGCCCCTGGGGCGACCTGGCTGATGTTTCTATTAAACCTGATTCTAATTGCCCTGATGTCTGTTGGCCTGCTCTATATTTTTGCCCCGGCGGAGCTGACCAAGCTGCTGCAGGAACTGCCTCCCCTTGCTTTCAGCTGGAGCTTTCCGGGAGTGCTGCTTTACTTTCTTTATTTGCTCACCCGCCCCTTTTTCTGGGCGCCGGCCTGGCGGATAATTGCGGGCGTTATCGTGGCCGGCGGCGTCTGGGCGGCTTTCTTTTTCGGCTTCATGGCGGCCACGGTGCGCCAGAGCCGCAAAGGGTTCCGGGTGGAGATCGTTACCGCGGCAAAACAAATTCGGACCAGGTAACCAGACATAATCAAACAGAAATTAGATGCTTCTTATATTGCCAAATCCCCCTTTAGAAAAGGGGGATTTTATAAGGGCAACCCTACATCGGATCTGTTCCAAGAGTTGCTTAGGCTTAATATCGGCGGGGCGGCGTGGAAGTTCGGCAATTGAGAGGTTTAGGGGCAAAGGCACTTGCCTGGCAGAAGTCTTCTGCTGAAAACGTGATATTTGTACTGCTTAACCGGCGCGGGTTTGGGCGGCTCATGAGCCGCCCCTACAACTTTAGCGAAGCATAAGAATATGAAAACAACACTTAGCGAAGGATCTACTATTTCCTTGCATTACAATATCACCCTACATACTCTCACCTTTGCAATAGCACCCTACATACTCTCCCCTTTGCAATAGACCCTACCAGACTCCCCCCTTTTCAAAAGGGGGGCCGGGGGGGATTTTAATAGCCGCCTGCGAGGAGCTTCTGCTCCAGCCGGGCCAGGCGGTAGTGCTGGATGAGGTTGATGAAATAAGGGCTCCGCAGGGGATCTGCCGCATAGTAAAAGAGGCTGCCTTCCTTTTCGACGTCCAACCCCGGCCATTCAACTGGCTCTCCGGCAATAGCCGCCAGATCTGCGGAGAGCTCATACTCCAGGTTCTCATCCGTAACCAGCGGTATGGGGATAATCCTATCAGCCGCAGCAGTAAGATAATCGATGGGTTGTCTTTTTACCTTTCTCTTCCGCTTGTGGCGGGCCGCCTCCCTGGCGAGATCGGTTACCGCCGGGCTCCTGTAAATATAGCAGCCCTTCTCCAGGGCCAGCTCTTCCCCGCCCGGCAGCGGCACCGCTTTCGGCTGCTCCAAGTAGAGCAGGAGAAGGTAGAGCCCGCGGTCATGCAGCTGCTCCTCGATAAGAGCATGGGGAATCAGCACCTGCTCCGCCGAGACAACTTCGGTGAAGGAGACGTCAAAACCGAGAGCAAACGCCTTGAGCTGCACCGATTCCCTTACATCAAGGAGGGCCCTGGCAAAATTGGGGTCGACATGATGAGCGGGAATAAAATATTTAACCTGCGGATTCATGATCACAAAGAGGCAGCCTGTATCCTGGCCGGGGCCGGCGATCTCCTTGAGCAGGCAGAGATGATCAGCCCCCCTCTTGGTAACAGCGTCGGGGAATGCGGCCAGCCGCCCTTCAAAAAGGGTGCAGGTCTTGATCTCCAGGTAAAGGCGCCGCCCGCTCTGCCGGTGCTGCAGCAGAAGATCAAAACGGTGCCGTCCCCAGGCCGGTTCCGAACCGATCACCCGGTAGTCCGTGTAGGGCGGCAGCCGCCTCGATTCAATAAGGCTGCGCACAATGCTGTTGGTCAGGTGAGTGTGCAGCAGGACATGGCGGCCCTCTTTCTGGCAGGCCAGCACGGTGTAAGGCAGCCTGCCCCCGGAAGGAGAGGGAGTGAGCAACAGCCCGGTTCCCGGCAGCAGCAGCTCCCAAAGGCGCCCGGGGTTGGCCAGGTAGGCCTTCTCCGGCCGGCCGTCAATCTCCGCTTCGACCACGAAGCGGTTCAGCCTCCGGATGAGGCGCCCGCGGAACTTGGGGAAAGTAAAGGGATAGCTGAGCATGGCTCAAGTATCCCTTAAAACTGCTGTTCCGTCAAACAGGCCATAATACCCTTCCCGAAAGTGTGAAATTGTTCCCGGTTTATTGTTGATGGCGATAACCCGGTTAGATCCTTCGCTTCGCCCAG
>FZPS01000018.1_pt402 | contig 49983 bp, 50 predicted proteins | sample 1817821 | NCBI WGS metagenome assembly FZPS01 (sample SAMEA104158645, study PRJEB21678) | metagenome | place: Germany | collected 2015-04-21 | reverse complement strand
GTAATAAGCAGCGGTGTCAGGCTGGTTCCTGTTCCTGATGTGGTGAATCTTTCCCAGCGCGACGCTGAAATTCAGCTGGAGAATGAGGGCTTGAAAATTGGGCAGACGGAGTTTGTCAGCAGTGATATTGCCAGCGGATACGTAATAAGGCAGGAACCCGAGGCATATGAGGATGTGCCGGAGGGAACAGCTGTACATTTATACATCAGCAAGGGTCCGGAGGATACCATGACAGTTGCCGGCAAGTACACAGGAGTGACTGAAAGCATAGCCGAGGAGATGATCAAAGGGGATAAACTGGTAAAGGGAGAAGTAAAAGAGGAATACAACAGCGAGTATAAAGAAGGAATTGTATTCAGGCAGTCGCCTCAGCCGGGTGCCAATGTCGAACAGGGCCGTAAGGTGGATTTGTGGGTCAGTCTGGGTGAGCAGCCCAGCTACAAGAAAAAGATTGAGCTCTATCTGGGCGATATTGATCGTAAGGTTCGGGTGCAGATAATCAGAACCTCGGATGATAAAATAATATATGACAAGAAACAGAATCCCTCAGAAGGAAAGATTGAGATAATACTGGAAGACAAAGGAAAACAGAATTATGCCATTTGGATCGATAATGAATATTTCATGACTCGAACGCTGAATTTCACTGAAAAAGAAAGGGGAGACGAATGAAGGAAGGTGTAATACTCAAGGGAATCGGCGGATTGTATGATGTCATGGCTGATGGAGAAGTCTTTCAGTGCAGACCGAGAGGACGGTTCAGAATAAAAGGAATCAGCCCCATGGTGGGAGACCGGGTAAGATTTGCTCCGCCGACAGACACGGCAGAAGGGGTGCTGGAGGAAATCCTGTCCAGAAAGAACACCCTGCTTCGTCCGGCTGTTGCAAATATTGACTGCCTGGCAGTGGTCTTATCAGTGACACAGCCCGATCCTGACTTGTATCTGGCTGACAAACTGATGATTTCAGCAGAGCGAATGGATGTTTCCTGTCTCCTTATTATAAACAAAACAGATCTGGCATCACCGGAAAAAATAGACGAAATTGCAGATTCATACCGTGCTGCGGGATACTCCATTCATTGCGTTTCCGGAAAGCTGGGCCGGGGTATGGATGAACTGTGCAGGGATATAAAAGGCATAACTACACTGGCCGGGCAATCTGGAGTCGGTAAATCGTCAATAATAAATTATCTTCATCCTTCTGTGAATCTGAAAACAGGTGAAGTCAGTAAAAAGATTAAGCGGGGCAGGCACACAACCCGCCATGTGGAATTGCTGCCACTGCCTTACGGGGGGATGATTGTGGACACTCCGGGCTTCAGTCAGCTGGAAATAAGGAACTTGGAGCCGAATGAGCTTAAGGATTATTATCCGGAATTCAGGCAATACGGTAATGACTGCTATTTCAGCGGATGCACTCATGTAAGCGAACCTGATTGTGCCGTTAAACAGGCGGTTGAAGAGGGTATACTGCCAGAGGACAGATATGAACGATATGTTTATTTGATAAAGGAGATTATAGAGAGCAGGAGGAATGTATGGTGATACAAATCGCACCATCTATCCTGGCAGCGGATTTTTCCAGGCTGGGGGAAGAGGTGGCTTTGATGGAACAGGGAGGAGCGGATTGGATTCATATTGATATAATGGACGGTCATTATGTGCCCAACCTGTCTTTTGGACCCATGGTGGTCAAGGCAATCAGACCGGTAACAAAAATACCCTTTGATGTTCATCTGATGATGGATAATCCCATGGAGTATGTGGATGAATTTATTGAAGCAGGGGCGGACAGCATTACCATTCATGCCGAGGTACTGCCTCATTTGCATCGTTCTATAAACTATCTGAAGAAAAAAGGAGTCGGGGCAGCTGTTGCCTTGAATCCGTCCACACCATTGAATTTCCTGGATTATGTACTACAGGACCTTGATATGGTGCTGCTTATGACTGTAAATCCCGGTTTTGGAGGACAAAGCTTTATCCCGGCCATGCTTGATAAAATAAAGAGGCTGAAGGAAATGATAGAAGCATTGCAGAGCAAAGCAATTATTCAGGTAGACGGCGGAATTTCCCTTAAAAACATACGGCAGGCGGCTGAAGCGGGAGCCAGCTGCTTTGTAGCCGGCTCTTCCGTTTTTTCTGCTTCTGATCCGGCTGCCATGATTTCACAAATGAGGAAAGCCGGAGAGTTATGATAGCAGCTGTAATAACCAACGGTGAACTGGGCGATGTTGACAAGTTGATGGGCATACTGCCGGAATTTGATTTGGTTGTCTGTTGTGACGGGGGGATTAGACATCTGGACAGCTTGGGACTGGCTCCTGATCTTATAATAGGAGACTTTGATTCGGTCCATCCGGATGTACTGGACGAGTATAGAAGAAAGGGAGTGCCAATACAGTCCCATCCCGCAATCAAAAATGAAACAGATACAGAGCTGGCTGTCCGATTTGCCGCAGCCCAAGGAGCGGCTCAGATTATTATTCTGGGTGCATTGGGCAGTCGGTGGGACCATTCCTTTGCAAACGTCATGCTGCTCGTTCTGCTTGCCAAAATGGGTATAGATGCCATGATTCTGCACAGTCATAATCGTATTGTGGTTTCCCGCAGCGAACTCTGCCTTACAGCCAGGCCGGGCCAACTGGTATCCCTGCTCCCCCTTGGAGAAAATGTAAAGATACGTTCGACAAAAGGCCTTAAATATCCCATAATAAATCGAAGCCTGCCCCTTGATACGCCTTACGGAATCAGCAACATTTTTACAGATGCCTGCGCTGAAGTCAAAATTGATTCAGGCTGGCTCATGGCAGTCCTTTCTGAAGACTAGAATAAACTAATCACCTTTTCAGGCCTGCTGAATATAATATAGGAGGTTGGTGCAAGGATTAACATGCCTGGGAGGGATAAGCATGGCTGTTTGGTTTTGGTTCCGGCGTAAACCATATAGGCGGCATACTCCGTTTAAACCGCGCAGGCATCATGGAAAATGTAATTGGCTGTCCATAGCTCTGATAGTTATTGGTATTTTATTAATAATGTTCTACACTCCGGCATGGGTATGGTGCTTCTTGCTGGGACTGGTACTGGTTGCAGCAGGCTTCCTCAGCCTGCAGAATCGGAGGTGAATCATGGTGAGAATTGTGATTATTAAGCTTCCAAAATTTATTGGCTCACTCATCAGACGATTATCCGGAAAGCTTTAAAATCAAAAAACGTGCTGAGGTGCACGTTTTTCATTTTTCTTCTTTAATATTAAAAGGTCTAGAATACTTATACAGAATGTACCTTTCCGGAACGAATGCAGCGGGTACATACTTCCAAAGTGACATGGGATCCATTGACAACGGTTCTTACCTTTTTAAGATTGGGAGCCCACGCCCGGTTGCCCCTCCTGTGAGAGTGGCTCACGGTATTACCGAAAAGTTTACCCTTATTACATATATCACAAACTCTTGCCATGAAATACACCTCCTTTGAGCGGGCAACAACTTTCAAATTACAGCAAATCATATTTTAACACTTTCCCAGTCGTTTGGCAAGAAAAAGAAAAACAAGAAGCCCGGTGTTGCATTATCAGGAATGATAGGATAAAATAATATGTAATTCAAAATTGTGAAAGTACTATACAAAATTCTGCAAACTGACATCCTGATGTAGTTAAGTCCTGACAGATGAACTGGTATAATTTTAAATAAATAGGCCGACAAGGAGGGCGGAAAATGGGCGCGGTTACAGTGAACAAACTGGGAGAGATTCGAATTTCCAATGAGGTGCTGGCAACTTTGGCAGGAATTTCAGCCATTAGTTGTTACGGAATCGTAGGCATGGCTTCTAAAAGAGCCACAGACGGCCTGGTAGAGCTTCTGGGCAGTGACAACCTTTCAAGGGGAGTTAAGGTCACAACCCAGGGAAACGAGGTAGTCATTCAACTATTTGTCGTAGTGGAATATGGCATTTCCATTTCGGCAGTAGCTCAAAACATAATTGACACAGTAAAATACAATGTGGAAAATCTCACCGGATGTACGGTGAAAAAAGTCAACGTGAAGGTCGAAGGCGTGAGAGTGTAAGCTTTGACCCAGTCCAGGATAGGAGGTACTTGTTTTGAACCAGGAGATACTAGACGGTGCAAAGCTGAAACTCATGTTTCTTTCGGCTGCCCAGTTCTTGGAAACAAATAAAGAAGCAGTTAATGCACTGAATGTTTTTCCGGTGCCGGACGGTGATACCGGTACCAATATGTCTCTTACCATGCTTTCAGCTGCCCGTGAAATCAAAGCTGTTGAGTCCGATGATATTTCCCAAATATCAGATGCACTTTCCAGGGGAGCCCTGAAGGGGGCAAGAGGAAACTCCGGTGTGATTCTGTCCCAATTGTTTCGCGGTTTTGCCAGAGCTTTGAAGGATGAGCAGGAGATAACCACGGTAAAATATGCAAAAGCCCTTAAAGCAGGAGTGGAAACAGCATATAAGGCCGTTATGAAGCCCGTGGAAGGAACAATTCTTACTGTTGCCAGGGTAACGGCCGACGAGGCAGTAAAGATAGCCGGTCGTATCAGTGACTTCGAATTGTTTTATGACAGTCTGATTGATATAGCCAGGGATACACTGGATAAAACTCCGGACATGCTGCCGGTGCTGAAACAGGCAGGTGTTGTGGATTCAGGCGGAATGGGCCTTTTATATATCATGATTGGGCAGTCCCGCGCTCTGGATGGAGACTTTGATTTGGAAGCTCCGCTGGAGCAGCTGAACCTCTTTATTGGCAGCAGCAATGCTGCAGGGCCGGCCGTTTCCGGACCGGCAGGTATGGCGGAAGAGGTCATTGATCATCTTTATTGTACCGAGTTTTTAATCACAAACCTTTATCCCTATGTCCGTAAAGAGGATCTGGAAAAACTGAAAGAAAAACTGGAGCGCCTGGGGGACTCCATTGTCGTGGTAGGAGATGATGACCTTATAAAAGTCCATTTTCACACCAATATGCCCGGCAAGGCTCTTCAGCTGGGGCTTCGGTTTGGAGAGCTGAGCAGCATCAAAATCGACAATATGAAGGAACAGCATAACCATATAATAGATGCCGTGGAAACAGTTTCAACAAAAGAACCTGAGAAAAATCTGGGCTTGGTATCAGTTTCTACTGGTGAAGGAATAGCCAATATCTTCAGGGATTTGAACGTTGATTATATCATTGAAGGCGGTCAAACTATGAACCCCAGTATTGATGATATCCTGAATGCGGTGGCAAAGGTCAATGCCAGGGAAGTATTTATACTTCCCAACAACAGCAATATCATACTGTCTGCCAGACAGGCTGCAGAGATCAGTGATAAACCCATTCATGTTATTCCTACCAAAACCATACCCCAGGGGTTGGCCGCCCTAATTGCCTACAACCCTGAGAACGATGTGGAATCCAATGAGCAGGCTATGCTCAGGGCCATGCAGCAGGTAAAATCAGGTCAGATTACCTACGCTGTCAGAGATTCCAAAATTGATGACATAGAAATAAGGGAAGGCAATATCATGGGTCTCAATGAGAATAAGATATCTGTTGTCGGTGAAAACATTGCTGAGGTAACGAAACAACTATTGGATAATATGCTTAAGGACGGGGGAGAAATTGTAACAATACTGTACGGCAGCGAAGCAAAAGAAGAAGACACAGAGCAGCTCCTGGCATATATGGAAGAAAACCATTCAGATGTAGATGTGGAGATACTTTCAGGAGGCCAGCCATTGTATTACTATATCCTTTCAATTGAGTAAGCAAAGCATTATCCGGCAGTTTTTTATCCAATTCAACATTGGGAGAGCAAAGTATTCGGATTAGGCAGAAGAAGAAAAACCGGGGGATTTCTCCGGTTTTTCCTGTATCCTGCTCTTAGGGGCAAAAAAGCGCAGTGAGGATAATATGAGTGTTTTTAGGGACAAGATACAAACAATAAAAGGAATCGGGCCTAAAAAAGCAGCTTTATTCAGCAAGCTGGGGATTGATACCATAGGCGATGCCCTTAAATTTTTTCCCAGGGATTATGAGTATCGGGAGGCAATCAAAAAAATCGATTCTATTAAGGAAGAGGGAATGGTGTCCTTGTGTCTGGAATGGAAAGGAACTCCCAAAGTAAAAAGGATGAGAAGGGGGTTTTCCATAACCACTCTTGAGGGCCATGATGAGACGGGGTGGGTAGAGTGCATCTGGTTTAACCAGCCATATCGGGCTGCCGGCCTGAAAAAAGGAAAAAAATATTTTGTTTATGGGAAGGCAGTCAGAAAATCTTTCGGATATCAGCTGCAAAACCCTGTTACGGAGGAATATGAAGAAAGAGTCCATAACCATTCCTCCTGTCTGCCTGTGTACCCTTTGACCAGAGGTCTCACCCAACGAGATGTAAGATATCTTACAAAAAATGCCCTGGAAAAGCTTACAGCTGTTGAATCGGGGTTTCTGGATTCCTATATTTCTGCCAGACATGATTTTCCGGATAGGAAAAGATCTTTTCAACAGATTCATTTTCCTGAAAATGATAAGGAACTTGAGCGGGCAAGGAAGAGACTGGCTTTCGAAGAATTCCTGCTTTTGCAGGCAGCCGTGCAGTATACAAAAAGTCTGCTGCAAAAAAAATCAAGTGGGCTGATTATAACTGTATCCCGGGAATTATTGGATGGATTCATCAAGAAACTTCCCTTTAGCTTAACACCTGCCCAGACCAGGGTACTAGACGAAGTTGTGTCGGATCTCGCCGGAGGCGGCGTCATGAACAGGCTGATTCAGGGAGATGTAGGCTCCGGTAAGACTGTTATAGCCGCTGCTGCCCTGTATTGCGTTGCAAAATCCGGATTTCAGTGTGCTATGATGGCTCCGACAGAAATTTTGGCTGAACAGCATCTGGCTGCCTTGTCCAATATAATGGACTTCCCGGGTAAAGATATTAACCTGGCATTATTAACCGGCAGCATGAAGGAATCCGAAAAAAATACGGTGAAGCAGAAACTGAAGGAAGGCAGAATACAGATTCTTTTGGGCACCCATGCACTGATTCAGGATGATGTGGAATTTAGTAATCTTGGCCTGGTTATTACTGATGAGCAGCACAGATTTGGAGTGAGACAGAGGGCCCTTCTGCAAAGCAAGGGGAATATTCCCCATATGCTGATTATGTCCGCAACACCCATACCCAGGACACTGGCTCATATTTTGCATGGAGATCTGGACTTGTCTGTCATAGATACCCTTCCTCCAGGCCGGATTCCTGTCAGGACCTATCATGTGGACAGCAGCTACAGGGATCGTATTTATAGGTTTGTAAAAAAACACGCTTTGCAGGGAAATCAGACCTATGTGATCTGCCCTCAGATTGAAGAATCTGAAAGCAGTGAACTGCGCTCTGCGGAGCAGGTATACAAGGAACTTTCGAATGGCTGCCTAAAGGGAATCAGGACAGGTCTGCTGCATGGAAGACAGGACTTTGCTGAAAAGAAAGCTGTCATGGAGGAGTTTTTAAAGGGCACAATACAGGTATTGATCTCTACCACGGTAGTAGAGGTAGGAATTCATGTTCCAAACGCAGTAATTATGGTAGTGGAAAACGCTGAGCGATTCGGCCTGGCACAGCTCCACCAACTGCGAGGCAGAGTAGGGAGGGGAAGCAGGCAGTCCTACTGTATATTGGTATCGGATGTACGTGATGAAACAGGCTTGGCCCGCCTTAATGCTCTGGTTAATTCCAATGATGGTTTTGAAATTGCTGAAAAGGATTTGGAATTAAGAGGGCCTGGGGAATTGTACGGCCTGCGTCAGCATGGGCTCCCCCAGTTTTCAGCAGCCAATCCGCTTAAGGATTATGATTTGTTCATCTTAGCAAAACAAGCTGCAGAGGAAATCATTAATACCCTGCATAAGGAAGAACACCAGGCTATTGTGAAAGAAGCTTTGGCTAGTCAGGACCGGCTTCCGGCTGTTCTTGTAGTCAACTGAGGATAGGTGCAGGGTGATAATTATGGCATAGCAGATATATATAAAATAAAAAACTGGTGACAAAAGTCACCAGTGTTGGGAGAGGAGAAATTGAAGGAAGAGCTTTATGGGGAAAATTAGAAGCTCTCAATATCTCTATTATTGACAGCATTCAGTTAATTATACGCTTATGCTTCTTGTTAGCCATATGTTATTATGTTAAAATGAAAACATAATAATATTTCGTCATAATTCGGAGGGTATTTACAGGCACATGCCGAGAATAATTGCAGGAGAACGCAGAGGCCGCATTATCCGAACCCTTCAGGGCAGGAATACAAGGCCTACATCCGACAGGGTCAAAGAATCGCTTTTCAACATTATCCAGGAAAGACTGCAAAGCAGCAGAGTGCTGGATCTTTATGCAGGCACAGGCAGTTTAGGATTGGAATCCCTGAGCCGCGGATGCAGGGATGTGGTTTTTGTAGAAAATGATCCTTCTGCGGTCAGGGTTTTACGCGACAACTGCCGTTCTTTGGACTATATGGAATACTGTGAGATACTCCCTTTTGATGTGCAAAAAGCCATAGAGTGGCTTTCCGGAAAAAAACAAGTATTTGATATAATATTAATGGACCCTCCCTACAACCGGGAATTTGAAGTCCGAACCATATCAGCTCTTGAGCAGGGTAATCTGGTCGGAGATGAGGGCATTATTGTTGTTGAGCATCTTGCGACTGATGAACAGGATGAGCGTGTCGGAAACTTCCGCAGGTATGATCTACGCAAATATGGAAATACTGCACTCAGCTTTTACAGAAAGGAATGAAGGCATTATGAAGACAGCAGTATATCCGGGAAGCTTTGACCCAATCACCCTGGGTCATTTGGATATTATCCAAAGATCGTCCCGGATATTTGACAAATTAATAATTGCTGTTGTCAAGAATCACAGCAAGAAACCGCTGTTTTCCATCAACGAACGTGTGAACATGATCAAAAAATGTGTTACCGATCTGCCCAATGTCAAGGTGGATCATTTTGAAGGCCTTCTTGTCAATTATGCTTCTCTATTGGGAGCTCAGGTTATTGTTAAAGGTTTGCGGGCTGTATCTGATTTTGAATATGAGTTTCAAATGGCTTTGCTTAATAGAAAAATGCAGCCTGAAATTGAGACCATGTTCATGATGACAAATCATAAATATTCATATCTGAGTTCCAGCATGGTCAAAGAGATTGCCGGTCTGGGAGGGTGCATCCGGGATTTGGTGCCAGACATTATCCTGGGCGATATAAAAAATAAGTTCCATGAAAAACAGGGGGAAAACAAATGAACATGATTAGTCTTTTGGATGTACTTGAGGATGAGCTGGAAAATGGCATCAATATTCCTTTTATTGCGAAAGCCATGGTGGATCGGGAAAGATGCCTGGATATTATAAAGGATATCCGACTCAGCCTTCCGGAAGAAATTAAACAGGCAGAGTGGGTTAAGAAAGAGCAGCAGCGTATTCTTTTAGAGGCACAAAAGGAAGCAGAAGCCATTACCAAGGAAGCTGAGCAGCGCATTAAGGCATTGGTGGATGAAAATGAAATCACACAAAGCGCCTATCAGCAATCCAGGGAAATCATTGAAACTGCCCAGAATAACGCTAAGGAAATCAGGTTAGGTGCCAGGGAATATGCAGATGCATTGCTGGAGGAAGTTGAATTGTATCTGGCAGACCAGCTGGAGATACTGAGGGGAAATCGGCAGGAATTGATGAACAAAAAGCGTTAGGGAGCTATCTCACAGCTGTTTTTTCTTTAGGTACAACAGGTTCCATACACTTACGGTAATTATAATTATTGCTAATAAGGTAAGGGCCAGAGCCAGTAAGCGGCCGGTGTTCATAAAAATTTTCTGCCATTCCGGGTAACTGTCATATACATAAGGTGGAATCCACGCCTCCAGGGCTTTGGGATAAAACAACCCAGTGAGAGCATAAGCTATGATTGCGGACAGTAGCCCATGAAGGAACTTACCCAGAAGATAGATTCTGAATCTGACGCCTGTTCCAGTCAACAAGCTGGCTGTCTGGGCATGAATGGAAAGGCCGCTCCATCCGATAAGAAAGGATGATGCTGCTAATTTTGCCTGCAGGGTAACAGCAGACCTGCTGATCAGCTTACATCCGGTGGTTACTTCAAATAACCCGGCTGTTACAGCTTTTAACAAGCTTTTTTCAATGGAAAGCCATTTCAAGGGAACTGCTGCAATAGAAGCTATCCAATCAATAATGCGGATGTGCAGCAGTAAGTCTATTATTACGGAAAACAGAATAATAAAACCGCCTATGACCAAAAGTATATGAACTGAATTTCGCACCGCATCTCCCACTACCTGTCCGATTGGCCTCTTGTCTTTTTTTCGGGTATTGGTCAGTGCAGCAAGCGCTTGCCCTAGTCCGGTTCTGTGTTTTTCGTACTGATAACCAAAACTTCGGTAAAATCGGAAAACAAGACCCAGCAAAAACGCTGCGCTGTAGTGACTGATTAATATTATAGTTCCACCCTCAACGGTCCCCATCATGCCAATAGCTACCGCACCTATAATGAACAAGGGACCTGATGTGGAACTAAAGCTGAGGATACGCTGTGCTTCATAAGCAGTAATCCTTTTTTGTTTCAGGAAAAGGGCAGTGATCCTGGCCCCGGCAGGATAGCCTGAAGTCATGCTCATGATCCAAATGAAGGAACTGCTGCCGGGGCAGCGAAAAACAGGACCCATTACAGGGTTAAGCAGCACAGACAAAAAATCAACCATACCCAGCCCGACAAAGACCTCAGAGGCGATAAAAAAAGGGAGCAGGGCAGGAAAGACCGACTGCAGGAAAATGTTCAGACCGGACAAGGCAGACTGATAGGCTTCATGAGGGAAGATCAGAATTCCCGCCAGCAGAATAAAAGCAGCAAGGCCGGGAAGGACTGGTTTCCAACTTTTCAGATACTGATTTTTCATGTATCCTCCTAAAAAATATAGTCCGGCATGTTACGATTGACACTGATAACCTATAATATATGTATTAGAATAGGGGTGATTCTATGAAACAAAAACCGAAAATCGGGCTTGCTCTTGGTGCAGGAGCTTCCAGAGGGTTTGCGCATATAGGTGTGCTTCAGGTGATGGAGGAAATCGGCCTTCGTCCGGATTACATAGCCGGCAGCAGCATTGGTTCCATTATAGGCGCTTTATACGCAGCCGGAGTTACTCCCGGAATGATGGAAGGAATTGCACAGAATATCGATGCAAGATTGTGCTATGATTTGGGTTTTTCCAGAAGAGGTTTCATCCAGGGCAGAAGGCTGGAAGAATTGATTAAAATGCTGACCAGAAACAGAAGCTTTGATGAACTGGAGATTCCCTTGGCGGTCACAGCCGTAGATCTTATAACCTGCCAGCGGGTAATAATAAACAAAGGAAAGGTGTACAAGGGTGTACGTGCCAGTATATCCATACCGGGAGTATTCCGGCCGGTTGTGGACGGGGACAGGGTTCTGATAGACGGTGGTATTTTGGAACGGGTTCCGGTCAATGTGGTCAGGGAAATGGGGGCAGATATTGTCATCGGAGTTGATGTGGCTTTCAGGGGCAGGCATCGTCCGCCTGAGAATTTTATCGAAACCATAATGCAGACTATTGAGGTTATGGAACTGGAAATCATAAAGCATACAATCCCCAGCGAAGACATAATGATTTGTCCCGAGGTATACCTGTCCAATCCCATGTCCCTGGAAGGAATCGATACAGCAATAGAAGAGGGAAGAAGGGCGGCCAGGGAAAAGATGGATCAGTTGAAGGCCCTTATTCACCGGGATGCCGGTGAAACAGCCAGTATATAATATCTCTCAGGGGCTTACAGGATGGAGACGCTCTGAGTATAATCTCTGTCTCCCTGTCTCAGTTCTTGGCTGCCTGTTGCCAAACCATACAGATCTGTTGCCAGACAGTCGTAGGCAAACATCCTTCGGACCTTATCATCCAGTTTATTGACATGCGCAGCCTTCGTAAGCACAGGCACCCGGGCGGTCATTCCCAGTCTTTTTAAGAGCGGTGCTGCTTTTTCGGAGAAAGCAAGTATACGCAGGTAGGCCGGTCCGGTCTCACTGTTCATTTCCCTGAAAGCCTGCTTGGTCAGGTTCAGCAGACCGTGGACAAGTATACGCTGCAATCGAGTAAGCACATACCGCCGGGTTTTGACCTGAGACAGAAAGTCATCCAATCCTGCAGCCTTATGTGCGAACTCTTTGATTCGATTCTCCAGCCCCTCTTCCACATCCATCCAGGCAGCTATTTCTTCCCTGCTGCTTCGCCGCAGGATACCCAGGATCAAGTCTTCCATAGCATGATGGTCAACCGGTCCCATGCCTCTGGCGAAAGCTTCGGACAGAAGATCGAATACCGCTCCGGGCAAAGCATCGGCCACTCTGCCAGTCATTCCATCAGCAAGGATCTCTCTTCGGATTGATGTTGCACTGGATATTCCCTTCTGAATTTTCTGGGATGAGTAAGCGGACCGAATACGAGGAATGGTTAATGGTGTTATGCTGCTGTGGGTTTTCTTCAATGCTTTCAGATATTCAATGCCCAGAATGGAGTTGCTTCCGGAGAGGGCTTTCTTTAGAACCTCATCGGGCAGTTTTTCGGATGAGGTTTTAGAATAGTCCATAATTCCATGGTATCGGGCTGCCGGATATGAAAAACCCTTTGCCAGATAACTTTTTAAAAGCATTCTATATTCTTCTGGCTCTGCGAGCAAAATAGCTGCAATCCGCTGGAGAGGTTCCAAGTCTCCTGTTTCACTCCCAAAACTTACATGGGTGGTTAAACCGGTATTATTAAGTGCCTGAATGCCTCCATAAGCAAACAGCTCGGCAGTCTGAACGGCATAGACAAAGGGAAGCTCCAGCACCAGATCCACACCGCAGCGAACGGCAGTCTCCGCCCTGATCCATTTGTCGGCGATGGCAGCTTCTCCCCTTTGGGTAAACTGACCGGACATTACAGCGACAGCATAATCTGCCTTTATTAGCTCCTTTGATTTTCTCAAATGGTAAAGATGCCCGAAATGAAAGGGGTTGTACTCTGCTATAATTCCCAGTACTCTCATGCTTTTCTCCTTTGGGATAGTAGTTTTCCATTAAAGGTACAATATTGTCAGACGATAACCATGCTGAACGCAGTAAACAACTGTTAATATTGTACTCATATTATGATTATGAGACAAGCATTATCTAAGTTTACCCGCCGGCTTTCTTTTGGAGGATTTTGCCGATTAATGTAGAATTATATGTATTAGCTGTTTGCTATTATCAATCCAAACAGTTATAATAGATTGATAGAATACGTACAAACTGATGCAGGAAAGGAGTTATATTAATGAGTGTATTAGGAGAAATACGCAATAGAGCAGCGAAGCTGAATAAAACCATAGTCCTTCCCGAGGGAAGTGATGATCGCATAGTGGAAGCAGCTGCTATAGCAAACAAGGAGAGAATAGCCAGAATTATTCTGCTTGGCAATCCTGAGGAAACAGCAAAAAAGGCAGAAGCCAACGGCTGGGATCTGACCGGAGTAGAGGTGCTGGATCATCTTCAATCAGATAAAATGGAGTCTTACGTTAATGAGTTCACAGAGCTGAGAAAGAATAAGGGCATGACAGTGGAGAAAGCTGTTGAAATACTGAAGGATCCCCTCTATTTCGGGGTTATGATGGTGAAAATGGGTGATGCAGACGGGATGACTGCAGGTGCAGTTAACTCTACCAGTGATGTGCTTAGACCTGCGCTTCAGATTATCAAAACAGCACCGGGCATACCTGTAGTATCCAGTTGCTTTATTATTGAAATGCCGGATACAAGATTTGGTGCCAATGGTGTATTCGTATATGGAGATTGCGGTGTCAATCCTGATCCCGATGCGGAACAGCTGGGAGCGATAGCGGTTTCCACTGCTCAGACCATGAAACAGGTTGTCGGATACGAACCGGTTGTTGCATTGCTGTCATTCTCCACTAAGGGAAGTGCAGAGCATCCCAGAATTGACAAGGTCAGGGAAGCTGTTCGTATTGCACAGAACATGGCACCGCATTTTCTGATAGACGGAGAATTGCAGGGAGATGCAGCCCTGGTTGAATCAGTTGCCAGAAGCAAGGCACCAGGCAGTAAGGTTGCAGGCAAAGCCAACGTGTTGGTTTTTCCTGATTTGGATTCAGGTAACATTGCTTACAAACTGACCCAGCGTCTGGCTGGTGCTGAAGCAGTCGGCCCTATTTGCCAGGGATTGGCCAAGCCTGTTAATGATTTATCCAGAGGCTGTAATGCAATGGATGTAGTGAATGCCGTTGCAGTAACTGTTCTTCAGTCAGAATTGTAGGAGGTTTTTCGTATGAAAGTGTTGGTAATCAATGCAGGGAGCTCCTCTCTGAAATATCAGCTGATCAATATGGAAGATGAAAGTGTCTTGGCCAAGGGGAATGCCGAGCGGATTGGAATTAATAACTCCTGTCTGAAACATACTGCAACAGGTATAGACAGTATTGAGCTTCAGGCAGAACTGCGGGATCATAAGGACGCGATAAAGCTGGTGATTGAGTCGCTTGTGCATCCTGAGTACGGGGTTATCAGGGACATGAGCGAAATAAAGGCAGTCGGTCATCGTGTGGTTCACGGGGGAGAAGCGTTCTCTCAATCGGTTCTCATTGACAATCAGGTTATGCAGGCCATTCAAAAGAACATTGAGCTGGCGCCTCTGCATAATCCGGCCAATATAATGGGGATTGAGGCTTGCCGGAGCATAATGCCGGATACGCCCATGACAGCTGTTTTTGATACAGCCTTCCATCAGACCATGCCTAAGAAGGCATTTTTGTATGCGGTTCCCTATCAGGCTTATGAAAAACACGGGGTACGCCGTTACGGCTTTCATGGAACTTCCCATAAATATGTGGCATTGCGAGCCGCTCAGCTGCTGAACAAACCAATAGAATCACTGAAAATTATTACCTGCCATTTGGGCAACGGCTCCAGTATTACTGCTGTGCTTAATGGAAAATCCGTCGATACAAGTATGGGCTTTACTCCCTTGGAAGGGCTTCCCATGGGCACAAGGTCAGGCAACATCGATCCTGCCATCATTAGCTACATGATGGAAAAGGAGCATCTGACCAGTGGAGAGGTGAATGAGACCCTGAACAAACGGTCAGGCGTACTTGGGTTGTCAGGTATCAGCAGTGATTTCCGCGATTTGGCCAAAGCGTCGGAAGATGGAGTGGAAAGAGCAAGAATTGCCCTGGATGTTTTCACTTACCAGGTTGAGAAGTTTATCGGTTCATATGCGGTTGCAATGGGCGGTGTGGACTGCATAGTTTTCACTGCAGGAATCGGAGAAAACACTCCCGCCATCCGGAAGGCATCCTGTTCCAATCTGAAGTTCTTAGGTTTTAAAATTGATGATGAAAAGAATGAAAGCATTCCTACAGCAAAGAAAGAGGGTATTATTACCACAGACGACTCCAGCGGTGTAGTTATGGTAATTCCAACAAATGAAGAGCTGATGATTGCCCGTGATACAATGGAGATAATCGGCTTGACAAATCCCTGAGTGAAAACTATAATTAGAAATCGGAGTTACGAGGTGAGGTTCTTGATTGTCAATGTATCGGATATCCTGCAGGAAGCAGGCTCCGTCTTAAGCATTCAAAACAGCCTGAACCTTGGGAATATAACCTGGCAGGGTGAGCCTCTGCGGTTTAAAGAACCTCTGTCCATAACAGGGACTCTGACCAACAGCGGCGGAGCCCTGATTCTGAATGCGGACATCCGGGGAAAGATCATTCTTCAATGCGGTTCCTGTTTGGAGAGCTTTGAGAAGAATCTTGATTTTACCGTAAAGGCAAGGCTGGTAGGACCATCAAATAACACAGAACCGGATGATTTTGTATTCGAGGGAGTCGAAGTAGACATTTCGGATATGGTCTGGGAGTTTTTGCTTCTGGAGATACCCATCCGAAGACGATGCAAAGATCCTTGCAAAGGGCTGTGTCCGGAATGTGGAGTTAATTTGAATCGTGAAACCTGTCAATGCGCCGGTTCGGAAGAGAGTGATCAAAGCCTTGCACTCGACCAGCGATTGCAGGTGCTGAAGGATTACTTTTCCGCCGAGAGCAAGGAGGTGTAGAAAATGGCAGTACCCAAGAAAAAAACATCCAAAGGAAGAAGAGACAGAAGAAGAGCGAATTGGAAGCTGAGCCTTCCCGGCGTTGTGGATTGCCCGCAATGCGGAGAGTCAAAGCTTAGTCATCGCGTATGCAAAAAATGCGGATATTATGATAAAAAACAGGTAATTGATGTAGCAGAATAATTTTGCAGCCAGAGGGGCATCTCTTAAGGAGATGTCCTTTTCTGCTTTTAGTCAGTCTTTTTTTATGAAAGCACATAATAGGTATTGCAAAACCGAACAAACTCCTTTATACTAGTTCTAACATCTGGTACTAATAACAGATAGTACGATACTGCAATATTTTGTCTGAGGTGAAAAAATGGCAAGAAACACCATGCCGAAAAAGGAAAGGCAGAATGCATTGGTTGAAGTCCTGAGGGAGGATCCATTCATTACCGACGAGGAACTCAGTGAAGCCTTTAATGTCAGCATACAAACCATACGTCTGGATCGGCTGGAGCTGGGCATTCCTGAACTGCGTGAGCGTATCCGCTCTGTAGCTTCAGAGAATCAGAACAAGCTCAGGACAATTGATGCCAGGGAAGTTATAGGTGAAATTGTAGATCTTGAGCTGGGTGCCAGCGGAATCTCTATTTTGCAGACCACTGAGGAAATGGTCTTTGAACGGACACAGATAGTACGAGGCCACTATATCTTTGCTCAGGCTGAATCTCTGGCCATAGCCGTAATTGATGCAAAAGTTGCGCTGACCGGGGTAGCCAATATCAAATACAAGACACCAATTTTTGCCGGAGACAAACTGGTGGCTAAGGCACAGGTGGTTCGTACGAGAGGCAACAAGTACTTTGTATGGGTCTTTACCAAGGTTAGGCATCAGGAAGCTTTTAGGGGAAAATTTATACTGGTGAGCTTAGGAGAGGACAGGGAGGAGAAATCATGAGAATTATTGTTGACGGCATGGGAGGGGATCACGCGCCTGGTGAAATTGTTAAAGGCAGTCTGGAAGCCGTAAAGGAATATGGAATACACATTACTCTGACAGGCGACAGTCAAAGGCTGGAGCAGGAACTGAGGAACCTGAAGGCACCAATGGATTCCTTTACTATTGTCCATGCCTCCCAGCTAATTACCATGGAAGAAAGCCCGGTAGCTGCCATAAGAAGGAAAAAGGACAGTTCAATGGTAAGAGCCATGGAAATGATCCGTGAAGATTCCAACAGCGTCCTGATCTCAGCAGGAAGCACCGGTGCCTTGCTGGCAGGCGGGTTGTTGAAGGTAGGCCGTATTAAGGGTATAGATCGCCCTGCCCTGACCTCACTGCTTCCTAATCGCAAAAACGGAACCCTTCTTCTGGATATGGGAGCCAATACTGAATGCAAGCCTGAAAATCTGCTGCAATTTGCCATTATGGGCAAGATTTATATGGAAAAGGTCCTTAGCAGAAAGAATCCGACTGTAGGTCTTCTTAATATTGGTACTGAAGAGACCAAGGGCAGTGAATTGTACAAATCCGCACATCAAATGATGAAGAAAGCAGAAAATTTGAACTTTATCGGAAATGTGGAAGCAAGAGATGTACCTGAGGGAGTTGTGGATATTCTGGTCTGCGACGGCTTTACCGGAAATATTGTGCTGAAATACACGGAAGGTTTGGCGCTGAGCCTGTTTGGCATGCTGAAAGAGTTAATGATGAAAAATACTATAAGCAAGCTGGCGGCTCTGATGCTCAAGCCCGGTCTGAGACAATTTAAAAAGACAATGGATTATGCAGAAGTCGGAGGAGCTCCATTGCTGGGCATAAAGGGAGGTATTATCAAAGCCCATGGCAGTTCCAATGCAACTGCTGTAAAGAACGCCATACGCCAGGGAAAACTCTTTCTTGAAAACAAAGTTCTGGAAAGCATACAGAGTTCGGTTACAGCAATCGGGGATGACTGACTATTGCCGGACATAAAAAGATGATAATACCTGCTCGGCAGGCTTTGAAGACGGCCCGACCCGGGCATCCAATGCTAAAAAGGCCTGTGATGCAGAACAAATCAGACAGAAAGGCTGGACTTTATGAAAACTGCCTTTGTATTTCCCGGACAAGGTGCCCAATACACAGGTATGGGAAAGGAATTATACAATAATTTTGAGCTTATAAGAAAAATATATGATGAAACCGACGACATACTGGGTGAAGGGTTTGTTAATCTCATTTTTAACGGAACCGATGAAGACTTAAAAAGGACGGAAAATGCTCAGCCAGGCATTCTGATGATGAGTACAGCTATCAGCGAACTATTGAAAAGCGAAGGCATTTTCCCCGTAATGACTGCGGGGCTCAGCCTGGGTGAGTACAGCGCTCTGGTATCAGCTAATTCCATCTCCTATACGGAGGCAGTTCCTCTTGTTAGAAGAAGAGGTCGTCTTATGGATGAAGCAGCACCCAATGGGAAGGGTACCATGACAGCCATTTTGGGTCTGGATGCAGACAAACTGCTTAGCTGCTGTGAGCAGGCATCAGAGTACGGCACTGTATCAATTGCCAACTACAATTGCCCGGGGCAGCTGGTGATAACCGGTGAGGTTCAGGCTGTGGGCAAGGCATCTGAGTTAGCAAAGCAGGCTGGAGCAAGGCGGGTTGTGCCTCTTGCTGTAAGCGGGCCCTTTCACTCGCCTCTGCTTAAAGAAGCAGGCGAGGCTTTGGCTGAGCTTTTAGAAAAAGCCAATATTAAGCCGCCTGAAGTTCCTGTGATATCCAATGTAACCGCATTACCCACTGCAGGCACGGATGAGATACGCAGTCTGCTGGCCAGGCAGGTAAGCAGCCCCGTTCGCTGGGAGGAATCCATACGTTATATGCTTTCCCAAGGGGTGGATACCTTTATTGAGGTAGGGCCGGGCAGGACCTTAACCGGTTTTATGAAAAAAATTGACAAGACTGCAGCTGTTTATAATGTGGAAGATATGGCTTCTTTGGAAACTGTTTTGGGGCTGACAGATGCAGCATTGGAGGTGTAAAGATGAATCTAAGGGGAAAAACAGCTCTGATAACCGGTGCTTCTAGGGGAATTGGCAGGGCATGCGCCTTGAAGCTGGCGGAATCCGGAGCGGATATAGCTGTTAACTATTCCAGCAACAAAGTTCTGGCGGAAGAAGTTGTTAGGATGATACGGCAAATGGGGCGGCAGGCTGTAGCTGTACAGGCAGACGTATCCAGGCAGAAGGAAGCTGAGGCTATGGTGGAGACAGCCATTGATGCCTTAGGCGGCCTTGACATTCTGATAAACAATGCCGGCATAACCAGGGATGCACTGCTCATCCGAATGAAGGAAGAGGATTGGGTGGAGGTACTGAATACCAATTTAAGCAGTGTCTTTTTTACAACAAAAGCTGCTGTCAAATACATGATGAAAAAGCGCAGGGGAAGAATCATTAACATATCCTCGGTAATCGGTATGACAGGGAATGCAGGGCAGGCTAATTATTCTGCTTCCAAAGCCGGTATTGTAGGATTTTCCAAGTCGATAGCCAGGGAACTGGCTCAACGGAATATATTGGTCAATGTAATTGCGCCGGGTTTTATCGAGACGGATATGACAAATATCCTGAGTGAGAAGCAAAAGGATGCAATTTTGTCCATGATTCCACTGGGGCGGTATGGCAAACCGGAGGATATAGCTAATCTGGCTGCATTCCTGGCATCCGACGAAAGCGGCTATCTGACCGGACAGGTCATACCGGTTGACGGAGGAATGAATATGTAATAATATGTTTAAGTGCTACATATTATTAGCAGAATACCATGATGCCGAGAGGAGGTGAATCAGGTGTTTGAAAAGGTGAGAGATATAATTGCTGAGCAGTTGGGAATAGAGGCAGGCGATATTAAAATGGAATCTTCCTTTGTGGATGATTTGGGAGCAGACTCTTTGGATATCGTGGAGTTAATTATGGCACTGGAAGAGGAATTCAATATGGAAATTCCTGATGAAGAGGCAGAAAAGATATCCACTGTAGGCGATGTTGTGGAATATATCAAATCGCATTCTTAATTTTTCATTCCGATCGGATTCCCATAGAAGGGAATCCGATCACATTATCACTAACAGGCACTTATATTTTTATTTTATCATGTTAAGAATTTGAACGTTTTTATAGACATTTAGTAGAACATTTTAAATATCCTGCATAATTCTGCTCCCAGACTAACAGGAGGTGCACAAATGAACAGAAGAGTAGTAGTGACCGGAATGGGAGCCATCACACCGCTTGGTAATGATGTGGATTCATTCTGGAGTAATGTAAAAAATGGCAGCTGTGGAATAAAAAGAATTTCGCGTTTTGACACCGAACAATTTGATTCCAAAATTGCTGCAGAAGTTGCAGGCTTTGATCCTCAGGATTATATGGATAAAAAGGAAGCCCGGCGAATGGATCGCTATACCCAATATGCTATGGCAGCTGCTGCAATGGCTGTCAGTCAGGCTGAATTGAATGTGGGAAGAATAAATTCCGAACGTTTCGGGGTGATACTCGGGACCGGCATTGGGGGCATAGAAACCCTGCAAAACCAGGCCGGTGTTTTGGCCGCCAAAGGCCCCGGCCGGATCAGTCCTTTTTTTGTACCCATGATGATTGGAAATATGGCAGCAGGTCAAATCTCCATCGCATATGGAGCAAAGGGACCCAATTCCACGGTTGTTACAGCCTGTGCTTCTGCAACCAATGCTATCGGGGAAGCCTTCAGGGCTGTTCGCAGTGGTTTTGCAGATGTGCTGATTACCGGCGGCAGTGAGGCCCCGATTACCCCTTTGGCTTTGGCAGGCTTTTGTGCTATGAGGGCACTATCCACCTGTGATAATCCTCAATCAGCCTGCAGGCCTTTTGACCTGAATCGAGACGGATTTGTTATGGGAGAAGGGGCCGGCATCCTGGTACTGGAAAGCTATGAGCATGCAATCAGACGTGGTGCGAATATTATTGCTGAGATTTCAGGCTATGGACTGACTGCTGATGCATACCATATTACTGCCCCGGCTCCCGGAGGCGAAGGGGGAGCACAGGCTATGAGGGATGCGTTGGCTGATGCAGGCACGGCAGCCGAGGAAGTTGACTATATCAATGCTCACGGTACTTCCACACCTTATAATGATAAATATGAAACTGCTGCAATAAAGTCCGTATTTGGAGCTCATGCCGATCAATTGGCTGTAAGTTCGACCAAATCCATGACCGGACATCTTCTGGGAGCTGCAGGCGGATTGGAGGCTATAATAATGATAAAATCCATCGAAGAACAATTTATCCCGCCTACAATTAATTATGAGACACCGGATCCTGAATGCGATCTGGATTATGTACCTAATAAGGGACGTCATGCCAACGTTGAAGTAGTCATGTCCAATTCTTTTGGATTTGGAGGACAGAATGCCTGTTTGGTAGCCAGAAAATTCTATGAACAGGCAGTCTGAATATACTATTCGGTATGTACCGTCCATCGTACTTGGACGGCGGAATTTGAGAAGGGCGCTGACTTGTCTGTCCGGCAGGTCAGTCGTCCTTTATTTTCGATTGATAAAAGGATGAAATCCGTTTATAATGACACTAGTACATATACGCTTTAAGGAAGTGGCCGTTTAATATGGGAAAGTTAACAGGTTTGACGCCTTTGCCGGAAGTATTGGATTATGACTTCCGGGACAATAAACTGCTTCAAACTGCCCTGACTCACAGTTCCTATGCCAATGAAGCAAAGGAAAAAACACAGTTCAACGAAAGGCTGGAGTTCCTGGGTGATTCTGTTTTGAGTCTGATTGTCAGTGACTTTCTGTATCGCACCTATCCTGATTTGTCAGAAGGTGAACTCAGCAAGGTGAGGGCAGGTGTTGTTTCCGAGGTTTCACTGGCACAGGTAGCCAGGAAGTTGAATCTGGGAGCATACATGCGATTGGGCAAGGGAGAGGAAAATATCGGAGGAAGGAATCGGGCTTCCGTTCTGGCCGATGCCGTGGAATCGATCATTGGTGCCATATACCTGGACGGCGGTTTGCAACAGGCAGGTCGTTTTGTTTTAAGACTGCTGACGCCGGCCATTGAATCACAAATCGCCGGAAAAGGACGAAAGGACTACAAAACTGATCTTCAGGAGCTGCTGCAAAGCAGGTCGTCTCTGGAAATTACCTATCGGATTGTTGGGGAAACAGGTCCTGATCATGACAAATGGTTTACCGCTGCAGTATACCATGGAGACAAGCCTATCGGCCAGGGACAGGGCAAGAGCAAGAAGGAAGCTGAACAACAGGCGGCTCATGCTGCTTTGAGGAGCATGGACTTATAACACGGAAGAGAAATTCTGCCGTCTGTAAAATGAGGTGTGTGATTTGCTGTTAAGGAAATTGGAGATATATGGTTTCAAATCCTTTGCTGACAGGGTATATATGAAATTTGACAAGGGCATAACCGCAATAGTCGGACCCAATGGCAGCGGAAAAAGCAATGTTGCCGATGCCGTGCGCTGGGTATTGGGTGAGCAAAGCGCCAAATCCCTGCGCGGCAGCAGGATGGAGGATATTATTTTTTCGGGAACACAGGTGAGAAAATCCCTGGGTTTTGCTGAGGTGTCTCTGACTCTGGACAACTCCGACGCCACCCTGCCTGTTGATTTTTCAGAGGTGACGATAACCCGCAGGGTCTTCCGATCCGGAGAGAGCGAGTATATGATTAATCGAAGTGCCTGCCGACTGAAGGATATTGTGGAGTTATTCATGGATACCGGTGTCGGAAAGGAAGGCTATTCCATAATCGGACAAGGACGAATAGATGAAATCCTGAGTCATCGCTCTGAAGACAGAAGATATATTTTTGAAGAGGCTGCAGGTATAGTCAAGTACAAGGCCAGACGGGATGAGGCACAGAGAAAACTGGAAAAAACTCAGGATAACCTGATGCGGGCGGAAGACATTCTGTCTGAATTGGAGCAGCAGCTGCTGCCGCTGGAAGAGCAGGCTGAAGTAGCCAAACAATATCTTAAGCTCCGGGAGGAACTCAGACTCTATGAAATAAACCAGTTTCTTTATCAATACGATCGACATAATAAACGAATTTCCGAACTTAAGGATCAAATCACACAGTTGGAGCGGGAAACTGAATCCCGAAAAGACAAACTCAATACAATGGAATCTGTTAAGGAGCGTTTGTATCATTCCCTTAGTGTCCTGCAGCAGGAAGCCGATATGGCAAAAAAGGAACGCTATGATTTACTGAACGCATCAGAAAAATTGAAAGGTGAACAAAACCTGAATCAGGAACGCATTAATCATTTTGAACGGGACAATGCGCGGCTGACAGAGGAGATACAACGAAAACAGCAGGATATTAAGCTGGCAGAGGCCCAATTGAAAACCTTGGATAACACAATCAGGGAGAAAAGTGATGAACTTGAAGGGGCAGGTATAAAAGCCCGTAGTCTCACTGAAAAATTGGACAAACTTAATCTGGAAATATCCGAGCATCAAAAACATATTGAGGAAACCAAAAGCGACATTATTCATGTGCTGAATCGTATATCGGATTGCAGAAGTCAGTTGACCCGCTATCATACCATTGAAAGCAGCCTGAGAAACCGGCTAGAGAAAATAGCAGAACTGATTTCAGACAGAACAGAGGAAGAGAAATCCCTGCTCCAGTCGGAGACAAGTATACATAATAAAATTATGTTAACTCAAAAGATGCTGGCTGAAAAGAAAGCAAGCAAAGCCGCTCTGGAAGACAGAATCACAAAAGGAAAGCAATCCCTGTCTTCCATGGATGGCCAGATTCAAAAAGAAAAACAGGTTCTGGAGGGAAAAGGTTCCCGATTGAAGCTGCTTATAGATATGAAAAAGGGCTATGAGGGATTTAATAAAACTGTTAAGGAAATTCTGACTGCCTGCCAATCCAATCCATCCATTGCACATAAGGTATGCGGAGTGGTAGCTTCTCTGATTCAAGTTCCCTGGGAATATGAGACAGCAATAGAAACTGTCTTAGGGGCCAGCCTGCAGTATATTGTAACCCAGGATGAAGCTGATGCCAAATATCTGATTGAGTTTATAAGGAAAAACAAATTCGGGCGCGCAACCTTTTTGCCAGTTACATCTGTTCAGGCCAGAAATCTGAGTCAAAAAGAACGGGCAGTTCTGAAAATGGATGGCTGCCTGGGCATTGCATCGGAGCTGGTTGAATGTGAACCGGAATACCGCAGTATTCTTAAAAATCTATTGGGACGGGTTGTGGTTGCAAGCGATATGGATGCTGCTATTAATATGGCCAGGCGATTTTCCTACACCTTTCGTATAGTAACGCTTTCCGGCGATACTATCAATACGGGAGGTTCCATGACAGGCGGCAGCCATGCCGGCAGCGGAATCAGCATTTTGGGACGTAATCGGGAAATAAAGGATTTACAGGAAGAAATTACCGACCGAAAGGAAACGCTGGAAAAAACAGAAGAAAAACGTCAGCAGGTATTGACTGCATATCTTAAATACAAGGCTGATTTGGAAGCAGTGGAAAAGGAACTGCATGCACTGGAACACCAGCTTTCATCGGAAGAAGAAAGCAGAAATCGGATAGCAATTGACAGGACACAGCTGAGAAAAGATATATCTGTGCTTGAAAGTGAACGGATCCAGATTCTTAAGGATTTGGATGAGCTTAAGCTATCTATTTCAGATACCAATAAAGAACTAAATGAGTTGGAGAGTAAAACTACCGAAATCAACCAACTGTCCCAGGAATCCGAAGGCTTCCTCAGAGCGAAGACTGAGACCAGAGAGTCCTGCAGCAGGGAGCTTACTGATATCAGGATTCAGATAGCTGCCATGCAGCAGGAGATACAGGGATTCAGGGAGCAGGCCGGCAGAATCCATGAGGATATTATGCGCCATTCCAATGGAATTAAAGCCAGGGAGCAGCAAATCCAGGCAAATCAAAACCAGCTGGAAGCCGTCCGGAGACGGATTGAGAAAGAAAAGGCCTCAATTGCCCAACTGGAGAGCCAGGCAGCTCAGCTTCTGACAAAAATTGAAGAAACAGATAATATGCGTATTCAGAAAGAACAGAGAATGAATGATGTGGAAAAAGAAATCCGGGAATGGAACCGGACAACGGAAGAAATCATAAACAGGAAGCATCGTTTGGAGGTGCAGTGTTCGAGATATGAAGCGGAGCTGGAAAATTATCAGAACAATATATGGGAAGAATATGGCATTACATGGAACACGGCTGTTCAATACAAGTGTGACAGACTGACTCCTGCCGCCGTCAGTCAGAAAATCCCGGATTTAAAACTCAAAATAGCTGAATTGGGAGATGTAAACGTTAATGCCATTGAGGAAAGCAAAAGGGTAAGACAGCGATACCAATTCCTGAGTGAGCAGAAGAATGATCTGATCATGGCCAGGGAAAACCTGAAAAATGTGATTAGGGAGATTACCACAGCCATGAAGAAAAGATTCCAGGAAGAATTTGCTGCTATTAACAGACATTTTGGTGTTACTTTCAACAAGCTGTTTGGCGGCGGGCAGGCACAGCTTATATTGGAGGATCCCGAGGATGTATTGAATTGCGGAATTGATATCATTGCCCAGCCCCCGGGCAAGAAATTGCAGAGTCTTTCATTGCTGTCAGGAGGAGAGCGGGCGCTTACAGCGATAGCTATTTTATTTGCTATACTTAAACACAAGCCAACACCTTTTTGCATACTGGATGAGATCGATGCTGCATTGGACGACAGCAATGTTTATCAGTTTGGCAGGTATATCAAGGAGTTTTCAAACAACACCCAGTTTGCCATCATTACACACAGGAAGGGTACCATGGAATTTTGTGATGTTCTGTATGGAATAGCCATGGAAGAAAAGGGAGTATCCAGGCTGATTTCCGTAAAATTTGATGAAATGGTCAGCTAAGAACAGCATAAAATAAAAAGATATACGCACAGGAGGAACTATAGTGAAGGACCGTATGGAAAAGAAAGGTTTTTTTGCAAAGCTCAGGGATGGGTTGACTAAAACACGAAACAATATTACCAGCAGAGTGGATGAGTTGGTAAAATATTATCGTGAAATAGATGATGACTTTTTTGAGGAACTGGAAGAGACTTTGATTATGGCGGATGTAGGTATTCACACCACTGAGGAGATAATGAATTATATCCGTGACAAGGTAAGGGAAGAGAAAATTGGAGACGTTTCCAGGATTAAGGATTTGCTGAAGGAGAAGATAATCTCTATCCTGGAGGAGGGATCACGGAAGCCTGAGCTGGCCGGCCCGACTGTGATGCTGGTTGTAGGGGTAAATGGAGTAGGCAAGACCACCACTATAGGTAAGCTGGCCAGTCGTTTCTGCAGGGAGGGCAAACAAGTGATAATTGCCGCTGCGGATACTTTCCGTGCAGCTGCAGGTGAGCAATTGGAGATTTGGAGCAAACGAGCAGGTGCGTCCATAATTCGTCATAAGGAAGGTGCCGATCCGGCAGCAGTGGTATTCGATGCCATTCAATCTGCCAAATCCAAAAAGGCCGATATCCTGCTTTGCGATACAGCCGGCAGGCTTCATAACAAAAAGAACCTGATGAATGAATTGGAAAAAATAAGCCGTATTATCGACAGGGAATTTCCTGAGGCACACAAGGAGGTGCTGCTTGTAGTGGATGCAACTACCGGGCAGAATGCCATAGCCCAGGCAGCACAGTTCAGAGAAAGCGTAGGTATTACAGGTATTGCTCTGACCAAGCTGGACGGGACTGCCAAAGGCGGTGTTGTTGTTGCGGTGAAATCCCGACTGAACATTCCCATATACTATATAGGTGTGGGAGAGCAGGAAGATGATCTCCATCCTTTTGACCCGGAGGACTTTGCATCAGCTTTGTTTGACAGTTGACGGGGATTAATCCGCCGCCTGAAAAAAATGCTATAATTAATGAAAAGCTCGTCAAGAAAAACACTTGACGGCTTCTTTTTTATGGAGTATAATTGGAAGCTGTAAAGCATAAATACTTGACACCCCGTTTATATTGCGGGTCAAGGCTGGTGTGATGCATTGGATAAGTTTCAGGAAATGGCTCTGCTGCTGGATACCTACGGAGAGCTTCTTACTGACAAACAGAGAGATGTTATGGATCAGTATTATAACTATGATTTGTCTCTGCAGGAGATAGCAGAAAATGCAGGAATCAGCAAACAGGGTGTTCATGATTTGATCAGGCGGGCAGAACAAACCCTGGTAAAGGCTGATAAAAAACTGGGTTTTCAAAATCGCCTGTCCCGGTTACAAAACGGTCTGGAAACAGTAAGATATATACTGGAGGATCTGTCACGGGAGCTGCATGCATCAGAATCACAGGCGTCCAAGCTGGATGTCTGCCGGGAAGAGGTTGAAAAACTCATAAATACCTGTTTGGGAGGTTGACAGTTTGGCATTTGAGAGTCTGGCGGATAAATTGCAATCGGCGCTGAAGAAGCTGACCGGCAAGGGCCGACTTAACGAAAAAGACGTTAAGGAAGCCATGCGTGAGGTAAGATTGGCATTGCTGGAGGCAGATGTCAATTTCATGGTTGTCAGGGATCTGATAAAAAAGATCACCCAGCGGGCAGTAGGTTCGGAGATAATGGAAAGTCTTACTCCCGGCCAGCAGGTAATAAAGATTGTAAACGAAGAACTAACTGCATTAATGGGAGGCACCCAGAGCAAGGTGGTTATGGCATCCAAGCCGCCTACCATACTGATGCTGGTAGGTCTGCAGGGATCCGGGAAGACCACCCATGCCGGAAAGCTGGCCAATTATTTTAGAAAGCAGGGTAAGAATCCTTTGCTGGTTGCCTGCGATATCTATCGGCCGGCTGCCATAAAGCAGCTTCAGGTAGTAGGAGATAAGGTTGATACGCCTGTATTTGAACTCGGCCAGGAAGATCCGGTTCATATTGTCAGGAAGGCTCTGGAATACGCCAAAGAAAACCAGCATGACATGGTATTGGTGGATACGGCCGGACGTCTGCATATCAATGAAGAACTGATGAACGAGCTGATATCTATAAAATCTGCTGTACAGCCTCATGAAATATTGCTGGTAGTGGATGCCATGACAGGCCAGGATGCCGTAAATGTTGCGCAGGCCTTTAACGAACAGCTGGGCATCGATGGTTTGATTTTAACCAAACTGGACGGTGATACCCGGGGCGGTGCTGCACTTTCCGCCAGGGCTGTTACCGGCAAGCCTGTCAAATTTGTTGGTATGGGAGAGAAACTGGACGATCTCGAGGTCTTTCATCCGGATCGTATGGCATCCCGAATCCTGGGCATGGGAGATGTGCTCACCATTATTGAAAAGGCTCAGGCCAGCATAGACTTAAAAAAGGCAGAAGAAATGGAGAGAAAACTCCGAACTCAGACCTTTACTCTGGACGATTACCTGGATCAGCTGGAGCAGATTAAGAGTATGGGTTCTATGCAGGATATCCTGGCTATGATACCGGGAATGAATTCAAGTAAGCTGGGCGGCCTTAAGATTGATGAAAAGCAGATTCCCCGGACTCAGGCAATAATTCAGTCAATGACCCCCAGAGAGCGGCTTAATCCTTCCATTATCAATGCCAGCCGCAGAAAAAGGATTGCAGCAGGCAGCGGTACCCGCATCCAGGATGTAAATCAGCTTCTGAAATCATACGAAGAGTTGAAACGAATGATGAAACAGATGACCGACATATCAAAGGGAAAGGGCAGAAGAGGAAGAATGAAGTTTCCTTTTATGTAACGATATAACAGGAAATCAACTGATTAACAGTCAGTTGGCATATATACTTTAATCGCAGCAGCGGAGGTGAAAAAATGGTAAAAATAAGACTGAAGAGAATGGGTGCAAAGAAAAATCCCTTTTACCGTTTGGTGGTAGCGGATTCCCGTTATCCAAGAGACGGAAGATTTCTTGAGGAGATAGGTTATTACAATCCCTGCACCAATCCTTCCGAGGTAAAGATTGATGCCGACAGAGCTAAAGATTGGCTGAAAAAGGGTGCGCAGCCCACTGATACCGTCAGGGCTCTTCTGAAAAAGAACGGCATATTATAGGAGGCAATGCCATGGTGGAATTGGTAGATTTTATTGCACGAGCATTGGTGGATGATCCCGACCAGGTCGATGTAAAAAGGGTGGAAGGTGACGATATCATCACCATTGAACTCAGGGTATCGCCTGATGATATGGGGAAGGTCATTGGCAAGCAAGGACGAATCGCCAAGGCCATTCGCAGCATTGTCAAGGCAGCATCCCTGAAGGAAAAGAAAAAAGTAACGGTAGAAATTATATGAGGCAGGAGTGCAAATGCTTGATTACTTGTCCGTGGGCTTTGTACTAAGGCCCCATGGCCTTAAGGGCGAAATCAAGGTAAAGCCGCTTACTGATGAAGAGAGACGGTTTGATTCCCTTAAATACCTCTACCTGAAAGATGATGGTTACAAAAAAATAGAAGTGACATCCAGGCGTTATGACAAGGGGTTTGTCTACCTGAAACTGAAGGGGTTTGAGAACAAGGAATCAGTAGAGCCCCTCCGAAATCAGTATTTATGGATACCCAGAAATATGGCCAGAAAGCTGCCCGAGAACACCTATTATATAGCTGATCTCCTGGGCTGCCGTGTAGAAACCCGAACAGGAGAATACCTGGGTAAGATAGCCGACGTACTGGAAACCGGCAGCAATGATGTCTATATAGTGCAGGAGGGCCCCAGAGGAGAAATATTGATTCCCGCCCTGAAGAAGGTGGTTGTACTGGTGGATATATCAAACAGGCTGATTCAGGTGGATCTCACTGATATGGAAGGACTGCTGCCTGATGAAAATTGAGATTCTTACTTTGTTTCCTGAAATGTTTGAGACCTTTAAGTCATCCAGTATTGTGGGACGGGCAGTTGAAAAAAAACTGATCTCCATACAGACGCACAACATAAGGGGTTTTTCTGATAACAAACATAAACAGGCAGACGATTATCCATACGGGGGCGGTGCAGGTATGGTATTGATGCCTCAGCCTGTATCAGATGCCTTCAGATATGTGTTTTCCCGCTATTCGGAAGAGCAAAAACCCATGGTAATCTATTTGTCACCTCAGGGAAAGGTGCTGACTCAGAAGTTAGCCCGGCAGCTTAGCAAGGAAACGGCGCTGATACTGCTGTGCGGCCACTATGAGGGAATTGATCAAAGGGCAATCGATCGCTTTGTGGATATGGAAGTTTCCATTGGAGATTATGTACTTACAGGCGGTGAGCTTCCCGCAATGGTTCTGACAGACTGTATTGTACGTTTGATTCCCGGTGTATTGGGCAGTTCCGAGTCCATCGTGGAGGAGTCCCACTCTGCCGGTTTATTGGAATACCCCCAGTATACCAGGCCTGCAGTGTATGATGGAGATGCAGTGCCGGAGGTATTGTTGTCGGGAAATCACAAGGAGATCGAAAAATGGCGCAGAATGCAGAGTCTGAAGAACACCCTGCAAAAGCGTCCGGATCTGTTGGATAAGGCTGTTTTGACAACAGAAGACTTGAGTATGCTGAAAGAGCTGAAGAATTCTTTATGATGCTCTATTGCGCATAGAAATATCCAATGATATAATCAAGCTTATGAATTACGGGCGGTCCGCTTTCCTGTTTGGATATGAACGCTTGCAAGAAGGAGGTTAAGAACCGATGAATATTATTAAAACCTTGGAACAGGAACAATTAAGGAAGGATTTACCGGAGTTTTCCATTGGCGATACTGTCAGAGTTTTTGTAAAGGTAAAGGAAGGAACCCGGGAAAGGCTGCAGGCCTTTGAGGGAACCGTGCTCCAAAGAAATGGCGGAGGCATCAGCGAAACCTTTACCGTACGCAGAGTATCCTACGGAGTAGGAGTTGAAAGAACTTTCCCTCTCCATTCTCCCAGAATCAGTCATATTGAAGTTGTAAGAAAAGGTAAAGTACGAAGAGCAAAGCTTTACTATCTGCGGGACAGAGTGGGCAAGGCTGCAAAAGTAAAAGAAAAACAGGTGAACAGATAAATTTACGTATGGGACTGCCGACAGTCCCATATTTTTATTGGCGGAAAGGATAAAAGGGCATGAGGCAAAGCAGAAAGAATAAAGAGATGATCTCATCCGCTGCAGATGCACAAAAAGCTACATTGAAGGAAGCCGGGGAATGGGTGCAGGCAATCGTCATTGCTGTGGTACTGGCTTTTCTGATCCGTACTTTTCTGTTTGAAATTATTTTGGTAGACGGCAGCTCCATGGAACCCACCCTATATGATGCAAATAGGATTTTCGTATATAAGCTTGCTTATCTGACAGGAAAGCCGCAGCATGGAGATGTTGTTATCTTCAAGACCCCTGAGAACATTAAGTACAACTATGTCAAGCGCCTAATCGGCCTCCCGGGCGATCGGGTACGCATTGAAGACGGAGTGGTTTATGTCAACGATCAGCCTCTGGATGAACCCTATACAGTAGCTCCGCCGTATAACGATTACATGGAAGTTACCGTACCGGAGAATGCGTTTTTTGTCCTGGGTGATAATCGTAATGACAGCAAAGACAGCCGGGACTACCGCATAGGTTTTGTTCCCATGGACAACCTGGTAGGGAAGGCTGTCTGGCGTGTCTGGCCTTTGGACAACATATCAGCAATCCATTAGAAAGAGGTATCAGATAAATTGAATATCAACTGGTATCCGGGCCATATGGCCAGGGCAAAGCGAATAATCAAAGAAAACCTGAGGCTGGTGGATATGGTCATAGAGCTTCTGGACGCCAGAATTCCAGCCAGCAGCACCAATCCTGACTTTCAAACCCTGTTTCAAAACAAAATTCGTGTGATAGTACTCAACAAAAGCGATTATGCAGATCCTCATAAGACTGAGACGTGGAAAGATAATTATGAAAAGCAGGGTATTCCTGTCCTTCCCATTAATTCACTGAATCAGAAGGATATTCGGCAGGCAAAAAAAGTTTTGTATGATTTGGCAGATAAAAAACAGAAGGAAATAAAGCAGCGCAGGGGAATCAATAAGACCATACGTGCAATGGTTGCAGGGATCCCCAATGTGGGCAAATCAACCTTCATCAACAGCATATCGGGCAGGTTAAAGGCAAAAACCGGTGACCGGCCGGGTGTCACCCGAGATAAGCAATGGGTAAAAATAAGCCCTTTTTTTGAACTGCTGGATACCCCCGGGCTTTTATGGCCTAAACTGAGTGAGGAGCATATAGGCCTGCATTTGGCTTATACCGGTTCAATCAAGGAGGAGATCATGCAGCAGGAGGAAATAGCCTTTCGTTTTTTGGAAGAGATTGCAAAGCTCTATCCCCGGCATCTGATGGATCGTTACCAGCTGAAAGAACTCAATAAAAGGGGATATGAAATCCTGCAGGATATTTCAATTAACAGGGGATGGCTCGGGCCGGGAGGAATGCCGGACCTGACAAGAGCTGCCAAACAGGTGCTGGATGAATTTCAGTCAGGTCTGCTTGGCCGAATCACCCTGGAGCTGCCATAGTATTAGTGTAGCTTTTCATTTTAGAACGACAGGAAGGAGAATGCAGAAGAATATCGAAATAGATAGGCAGGGGGGAGGAGACAATCCATTTGAATATACATAGCAAAACCATTTCAGAGATTCGCAGTCTGCTAGAGGATCAGGAAACAGTACCGGAGCAACTGCTGGCAGCCATGAATAGGGACAGGCGGGCAGGTGTTAAAAAACTTCTTACAAGATATTACCGTCAGCAGGAATTCCTCAGAAGGAAACGTGAGAAAGCAGAAATGATGCTTATCGAAGAAAAAAATTTGTGGTCCCAGGGTTATTCTTTTCTTGGGGGCATAGATGAGGCCGGCAGGGGACCACTGGCAGGACCGGTTGTTTCAGCCTGCGTAATTTTGCCTGAAGGTTTCTGTTTGGACGGAGTGGATGACTCCAAAAAACTGAGTTCTGAAAAAAGAGAAATACTATACGATATTATCTGTAAAAAGGCAGTTGCTGTGGGAATAGGTATTGCTGATCATAACCAAATAGACAAGGTGAATATATACAATGCAACAGTTGAGTCCATGATTCAGGCTGTTAATGCATGCAGCCGGCAGCCGGATTATCTTCTGATTGATGCCATGCGTTTGAATAAAATTTCCCTGCCGCAGCTGTCCATTATCGGCGGAGATGCAAAATCCCAGTCCATAGCTGCTGCCTCTGTTGTAGCCAAAGTCACACGAGACAGAATTATGGACGGCTTTGCAAAGCTCTACCCTGAATATGGATTTGACAGACATAAGGGATACGGTACTAAAGAACACATATCAGCCATACGGACATATGGTTTATCTCCTATTCACAGACAAAGTTTTTTAACTAAAATTCTCTGAATGAAATCTGCAAAAAGATAAGGGGGCGCATTCTGCATGCTTGCCAAGGTAAAAAGCACCGGCCTTTTTGGGATCAATGGATATGTTATAGATATAGAGACGGACATATCAGGCGGCCTTCCCTCCTTTGACATAGTCGGCCTGGCTGACACAGCGGTTAAGGAATCCAGAGAACGGGTCCGTGCTGCCATAAGAAACAGCGGATTTGATTTTCCTGTTAAACGCATAACGGTCAATATGGCACCCGGCGATACCAAAAAGGAGGGCTCAGCCTATGATCTGCCCATTGCCATGAGCATATTAAGAGCCAGTGGGCAGGTGGATTGGAGCGATGATTTTCAGCCCCTTTTTTTAGGCGAGTTATCACTGGATGGAAGCATCCGCCCTGTCAGCGGAGTTCTGCCCATGCTTCTGTCCGTATCGGATAATGAACACGATGCCATTCTGCCCTCAGTTAACGGGCCGGAAGCTTGCCATGTTGAAGGCATGAAGATCTATACCTTTGATCATCTCACGGAATTGATTTCCGCTTTAAATGGAGCAGCAGAGCTTCAACCTGTAAAAAAATCCAACGTACATCCCGTCAGTTCAGCGGAACCTGTTTACGAGGATTATGCCGATGTGAAGGGGCAGGAAGCAGCCAAGAGAGCACTGAAGATTGCCGCTGCCGGCGGCCACAACCTTCTGATGATTGGGAGTCCGGGAACAGGAAAAACTATGCTGGCCAGAAGACTGCCTTCCATTTTACCTGATCTTACCTATGCGGAAGCGATTGAAACCACCAAAATATACAGCGCAGCAGCTCTCCTGGATGCGTCTGAAGGTATGATACATACAAGGCCTTTTCGCACACCTCACCATACAATATCAAACGTTGCACTGGTAGGCGGAGGAAGAGTTCCAAAACCAGGTGAAATAAGTCTTGCCCACAATGGTGTTCTTTTCCTGGATGAACTGCCGGAATTTAGAAGAGATGTTCTGGAAGTGCTGAGGCAGCCTTTGGAGGATGGAAGGATTACAGTATCCCGTGCACAGGGAACTGTTGTTTTTCCGGCAAAGTTCATGTTGGTAGGGAGCATGAACCCTTGTCCGTGCGGATACTATGGTGATGCATCACATGAGTGCAATTGTACGCCTTATCAGATCTCCCGATATCTGGATCGATTGTCCGGGCCTCTTTTGGATCGATTTGATATTCATTTGGAAGTCAGACCGGTCAGTTTCGAAAAACTGACCGGCAACCACAAAGGAGAGACATCTCAGGATATGAAGAGGGAAGTGGACATCGCCCGGGCCATGCAGCTGGAGCGGTACAGCGATAAGAACATATACAGCAATGCTCAATTGCAGCCGAAACAATTGGAGGAATTTTGCAGATTAACCCACAGCCAGAAAAAAATGATGAAGGATGCTTTCACAGCCATGTCTCTCAGTGCGAGGGCGTATGATCGTATCCTGCGGGTTGCCAGGACAATAGCTGATCTGGATGGAGAGGAGAATATTTTGGATCATCACCTGGCAGAAGCTATACAGTACCGAAGCCTGGACAGGCAATACTGGTAGAGAACTCTACTTTACAGGAGATATTACGGCACAGCCTGCCAAACGCAAAGAAGAATTATTGATCAAGTTCCTTCTTCATTTCCTTCAGACTTTTTGCCTTTATTCTTGATACCTTGCGTTGATTTATACCCAGCCTGGCTGCTGCCTGTTCCTGGGTCATGTCACGGAAGAAGAGAAGATAGAGTACCTTTTTTTGAAGTTCATTCAGCTTGTTGATTGCCTGCGCTAAAACCAGCTTATCCTCAATAGGCAGCCTGAAGCTTTCAAGCTCCCTATTGGAAATCTTAGATAAGTCCAGTTCATCGAAGCTTATCAGACCGCCTTTCATAACTTCAACAACGGATTCTTCCCGCAAATTCAATTTTTCGGCTATTTCAGATATGCTGGGAACCTGTCCGGTTTTTTTCAGATAATTGTCCACTGCCTGCTCTACACGGTATTGAAGTCCTTTTATGCAGCCAGGGTTGTAATATGAAGCTTCTTTTCGTATGTAATGCCTCAGTTCACCCATAATGCAATGACTGGCATAAGTAGAAAATTTTGCTCCTACATCAGGATCAAATCGATTAACCGCCTTAAGCAGGCCTTCCACTCCAACCTGATACCAGTCAGATAGATTTTTATGACCGCCGTATAATCTGATGAAATAGTGTATTAAACCGCTGCCCGCCTCCACAATGTCGGTCAGCAGCTTGCTGCTGGGATACTTTCTATAGTTGGCTATGAGGTCATCCAAATCGAGATTCTTAGATGATGGATTTTTGATTTCCATTATCTTACCCCCATTAATTACCAGCTAAGCCTATTATATCATATAAAGGTATTTGTATCAATTTTCAGCAGCCTGAGTAAGCCTGTTTTCAGACTATCTATTCAACAGAAGTTCCTTCTTCCGGTAGTTTAGAGAATTTAGCTGATGTTGTGCCGCTGACTTGTTTTTCTCCAGTGCGGAAATTACACGCTGCAATGCTCCTGTCAGCCTGAGTGCCTGTTCTCTGTCGCTGCGGATTCGCTTTCTTACATTCCAATCCGTAAAGATATTGTCAAACCAAAAGTCAACAGCCCTGGTAGTTGGATCAATTCCTGTATATTCTGCTTTCAGGTTTTCATTTATATCCTGCAGTTCTCTTCTTAGTATGTTTAACTGGGATTGCAGACGGCTAAATTCGTCTTTTGCTTTGTCTACGTGCCCATATTTTGCCATATGGGAGATTATGCCGCCTTTGAACCAAACATCATAGGTGGCCCAGCCGTCGGCTTTTCCCAAAATCTCAGTGATGCGCGTTGCGGTCTGCTTTGCTTGTCTGGCAGCAGCAATAGCTTCGTCTATTTCCTTTAGATGTCTGCAAGTCCGATTTATATTCTGATCCAGTTCATTGAATACGTACGTTCTTTCATCAGAAGGGTTTTGTCGGAGTTCAGATTCCCGTCTCTTTAGCTCTGCTTCATAAAGCTGCCTATCCCGGCGAAGGTCTGCAATTTTTTCACCCAATTCCATTCGTTCTTTATTTAATTCCTTAAGACGTTCCACTGCCTTGTCGTATTGCAGCCCGGCCTCATCCCTATAAGTGATGGCCTGTTTTAGTCTGGATTCATATTTTCCTGTCAGTTTGAGCAGTATAACAGATAATGATTGTCTTTCAAATTTTTCCGTATTAATGGATTCTGCTTCATATTTGGCTTTGAAATGTAAAACATTTCTTTCTGCTTCAGCTATTTGTTTATTAAGTGATTTGAGACGTTCTTCCATTGCGGGCATGCGATGTAAATTATTGCTGATTTCGATTAATCGCTCCTGTTTTATCTGGCCCACCCTCCTTTTTCACCTATATTTTTATTTATGAAATATGACCTGCTGTTTATATCAGTCAGCAGTTTAAGTGTAATGGAAAAAGCTTGGAATATCAATAGAGAAAGTTATTTTTTGAAATTTCTTGAATTCCCATGGTACATATTGTAATATGGAGTTGAACAGGTGGAAGGAGGGATTTTATGGAACAGCTTAAAAAAACGCCTCTTTACCCCATATATAAGCAATATGGAGCAAGAGTTGTTGATTTTGCAGGCTGGGCTCTGCCGATTCAATACGAGGGCATAATACCTGAGCATCACGCTGTCAGGGAAGCTGCCGGTTTATTTGATGTTTCCCATATGGGGGAAGTGGAGATCAAAGGTCGGGATTCCCTTTCTTTCCTGGACTATATTCTTACCAATCAGGTCAGCAGGCTGAAAAACGGACAAATCCAGTACGCCATTATGGCTAATCAGGATGGAGGCACCCTGGATGATGTTTTGGTTTATCGCTTCTCAGAACACCATTACTGGGTTATAGTCAATGCTGCTAATCGGGTTAAGGACATAAACTGGATGAAGCAGCAGACTGATAGGTTTGATGTTCAAGTCAGAGACATATCGGATCAAATTGCCCAATTGGCACTTCAGGGACCTAAAGCAGCTGAAATTTTGAAGGCCGCAGCCGGTGAGGCTGCAGAAGATATAAGGTTCCTGCGCTTTGTTGAATCTCTGCCGATTAACAGCATAAGCTGCCTTGTTTCCCGTACCGGTTACACCGGAGAGGATGGATTTGAGCTTTATGTTCAATGGGATGATGCTGTCCAATTGTGGGATTTCCTAATGGAAACAGGCAGGAAGTTTGGATTGAAGCCTGCAGGGCTTGGCTGCAGAGATACCCTTCGTTTTGAAGCCTGTCTGCCCTTGTACGGTAATGAGCTGGATGAAGATATAACGCCTCTGGAAGCCGGTTTGGGCTGGACAGTTAAGCTGGAGAAACCTAATTTTATTGGAAAGGCTGCCCTCAAGCAGCAGCTTCGGCTGGGAATCCGGCGTAAACTGGCAGGTTTTGAGATGCTGGAACGCGGCATTCCCAGAAGCGGTTATGAGGTTCGAACGGGAGACAGACAAATAGGCCGTGTAACAACCGGTTACTTCGCTCCTACGCTGGGCAGGAATCTGGGACTGGCTTTGCTGGATGCCGAGCATGCTCAGACAGGCAATACCATTGACATCATGATACGTGGAAAGGCTGTTAAGGCAGTTATCGTTCAAATGCCTTTCTACACAAAAAAATATAAGAAATAGGAGGAATTATCATGAGAATACCAGACGGGCTCTATTTTTCCAGGGAGCATGAATGGGTGAAGGTGGAAGGCGGCCTGGCAAGGGTTGGGATTACGGATTATGCACAGGATGAGCTGGGCGATGTAGTATATGTGGAGCTTCCGGAGCCTGAAAGCGCGTTTCAGGCAGGAGATACCTTCGGTGTCGTTGAATCGGTGAAAGCTGCATCAGATTTATATGCACCTGTGAGCGGCAAAGTAGTGGATGTAAATGGTGAAGTAGCGGATGATCCCGGGCAAATTAATGAAGATGCTTACGGCAGCTGGCTGATTGTGTTGGAAATGTCTGACAGCAGTGAACTGGATGAACTTCTTTCTCCGGCAGATTATGAGAAATGGTGCGCCGAGGAGGGCTGATTAATGTTTCCTTATTTGCCTGCTACACCGGAAGATGAGAAGATTATCCTGGAGCGTCTGGGTTTGAACGCGACAGAGGAGATATTCAGAGACATTCCTGAATCAGTAAGGCTGAAGAGAGACCTGAAACTGGATGACCCTAAATCTGAACTGGAAATGGGACTAATCCTGAAATCACTGAGCCGAAAAAATTGGAATGCGGATAGTGTGCCAATGTTTTTAGGGGCAGGTGTTTATGACCACTATATCCCTTCCACTGTGCGTTTTGCCGTCAGCAGATCTGAGTTTTATACAGCATATACGCCATACCAGCCGGAGATTAGCCAGGGTACTCTGCAGGTAATTTTTGAGTATCAGACCATGATATGCAATTTAACGGAAATGGACGTTTCCAATGCTTCTCTGTACGATGGGGCCAGCGCTGCAACTGAAGCAGCATTCATGGCTGCCGAAAGTACCCGGCGCAGACAGATACTGGTATCTGAAACCGTTCACCCGGATACCCGCAGGGTATTGTCTACGTACATGGGGCACAGAGGACTGGAGCTAATCACCATTCCAATGAAGGACGGCGTCACGGATTCAGAGAGAATGAGGGATGCAATCAGCGACAAAACTGCTGCAGTACTTATTCAAACTCCAAACTTCCTGGGATATCTGGAAGAAATAACAGAAGTTGAGAAGCAGATACATAAAAACAAAGGATTGCTTATTCTCTCTGTTGATCCCATTTCTCTGGGTTTGTTCAAGAGTCCGGGCGAATGGGGTGCCGATATTGCCATCGGCGACGGCCAAAGCTTGGGAAATTCCATGTCATTTGGCGGTCCGGGGCTTGGCTTTATGGCATGCACCAAAGCACTGATGAGGAAAATGCCGGGCCGAATAGTAGGGCAGACCCGGGATATTGACGGAAACAGGGGCTTTGTATCTACTCTGCAGGCCAGGGAACAGCATATTCGAAGGGAAAAGGCCACGTCAAATATATGCTCCAATCAGGCATTGAATGCACTGGCTGCTACTGTGTATTTGACTACCATGGGTAAACATGGGCTGCAGGAAGCTGCACGGCACTGTTATGACAAAGCTCATTATGCAGCATCTTTGATAACTGAATCAGGAAAATATCAGTTGGCGTATAAAAAGCCCTTTTTCAAGGAATTTCCCATTATAAGCACAGTTACTGTTCATAAAATACAGAGCGGGCTGCTTCAAAAAGGAATGATTGGCGGTTATTCATTAAATCAGGACTATCCCGCACTGCAGAATGGAATCCTGTATTGTGTGACTGAAAAGAGAACAAAACAGGAAATCGACTGCCTGGTACAGGCTCTGGAGGAGATAGAATGAGACAGTACAATAAACTGATATTTGAGTGTTCCAGTGCCGGAAGGAAGGCATACAGTCTTCCGCCTGCTGATGTGCCTTCATCTGAGCTTCCGCTTTCACTGATACGTTCTGAACACGCTGAACTGCCTGAAGTCAGCGAGGTGGATGTAATAAGGCATTATACAAATCTCTCCCAGAAGAACTATGCTGTGGATCTGGGAATCTATCCCCTGGGTTCCTGCACCATGAAATACAATCCCAAAATAAATGAAGAAGCAGCAAGACTGCCGGGTTTTTCCGAAATTCATCCCTGCCAGCCTGCAGAGACAGTTCAGGGAGCCTTACAGTTGATGGCTGAGCTTGAAGAGATGCTTTGTGAGATCACCGGTATGTCTGCTTTCACTATGCAGCCTTCTGCCGGAGCACAAGGTGAGACATTGGGTCTTATGATAATAAAGGCTTATCATAGGCAGCGGGGGGAAGAAAAGAGAAGAAAGATCATAATCCCCGATTCTGCCCATGGCACCAATCCTGCTACTGCAGGCATGCTTGGTATGGAAGTGGTGGAGGTTAAGTCTGATTCTGACGGGGGAGTGGATCTTGATGATCTGAGAAAGGTCCTGAGCGATGAAATAGCAGGTCTGATGCTCACAAACCCCAGTACCTTGGGTTTATTTGAAACAAACATTGTTGAAATCGCTGATATGGTGCATGAAGCAGGCGGCTTGCTGTACTACGACGGTGCCAACGCCAATGCCATTATGGGTATAACCCGTCCCGGTGACATGGGTTTTGATGTGCTGCATCTGAACCTTCACAAAACCTTTTCCACGCCCCATGGCGGAGGAGGTCCGGGTGCCGGTCCTGTCGGTGTTGCGCCGCATCTCGTCGATTTTCTGCCTGTACCTGTTATTATCAAAAAACAAGGTAATTATGAATTGGATTATGACAGGCCGTTGTCGGTAGGAAAGGTCAAGTCATTTTACGGAAACTTTGGTGTCTTGGTACGTGCATACACCTATATAAAAACAATGGGGGCACAGGGATTGAAACGAGTGAGTGAAATGGCTGTGTTAAATGCCAATTATATGAAGGAAGAGTTAAAGGAATTTTATGAACTGCCCTTTTCACAAACCTGTATGCATGAGTTTGTCTTAAGTCACTTGAAAAACAATCCCTACGGAATCACTACTAAACAAATAGCCAAACGATTGCTTGATTTTGGCATGCATCCGCCTACCATCTATTTTCCTCTGATAGTTGAGGAAGCCCTGATGATAGAACCAACAGAAACGGAAAGCCTGGAATCCATAAATGAATATATCTCTGCATTAATCACAATAGCCCAGGAAGCGATAACAAATCCTGAAATTATTAAAACAGCACCTCATACTACCCCGGTGAAGTTGTTGGATGAAGTTCAGGCAGCCAGAAATCCAATAGTAAAATGGCAGAAGGAAGAAAAAAAGGGCTGAAGGATCTTTTAATATTCTGACAAAGGCAGGATATTATCTTCCTAGTGGTATTTCATAGGTGAGTGAACCATTTGGACGAATGATTTCTTATACTCCCGCATAGGATGCAGTGTAGAATGACAGACCACAGTCAGAATAAGGAGCTAGGCATATGAAAATTCCAAACCTGGAACATCTTAGCTATCTTGCCTTATGTGCACTAAGCGATGGAGTTATTATAATCAACCGCTGCGGCCGGGTATTGTTTATGAACCAGGCCGCTCAACAACTAACCGGAAGTGAAATCAAGGAACCTGGCATTTCTTTGGATGAAGTTTTTTTGCCTATATGAAAGACAGCGGACAAAGGTATTCTCCTCCACTGGAGGGAAATATCGATACGATTGTGCTGCCTGATTATCTGCTTCTGTCAAACATAAAAACTGCAGCAAAGATCTATATCAGCGGGAAGTTATCTTCATACAGCGATGCGGACGGTGCTTTCTGCGGATTTGTTCTGATGATTCAGGATATATCCCATCTTAAGCAGAGAGAGATTGAAGCTGCATACAACTGCTTTAACGACTCACTTACAGAGCTGTATAATCGTTCTTTTTTTGAAGCCGAAATGAAACGCCTGAGCAGTAGCCGTATGCTGCCTCTGTCTGTCATTGTAGGGGATGCAAATGGATTGAAGCTGGTGAATGATGCCTTCGGTCACAGCGAGGGAGATAAGCTGCTCAAGAGAATAGCTGATATTATGCGCTCGGTTTGCAGAAAGGAGGATATCCTTGCCAGGACAGGCGGTGATGAGTTCGCCATTCTCCTGCCCCAGGTAGGGGCGGACGGAGCAGAGCTTATTGTGAAGAGAATTCGTGAAACCTGCCGCCGGGTTGATTCATTCCCCATACCTGTGAGTATTTCACTTGGAGCCGCTACCAGGGAAAGTCCGGATACTGACATTTGGTCCATTTACAGGTTGGCATAAGAAAGAATGTATCAAGCTAAGATGAAAGAAGGCCGCATAATACGGAGCGAAATTATAGATTCCATTTGTAAATCCCTGGAGGATCATGCAGAAGAAACACAGGCGCACGGCAATCGCATAAAGGATTTGACATTAAGACTGGCTGACCGAATCGGACTGAGTGAATATGAACGAAGCCAGCTGGAATTATTGGCAATGATCCATGATATCGGCAAAATCGCAATCCCCCGTTCAATTCTGTCCAAGCCTGATAAGCTTGATCTTGACGAGTGGTCAATTGTACGAAAACATTCAGAAATTGGCTACCGCATTGCTGCCTATTCACCTGAGCTGGCTTTTCTGGCCGATGCTATCCTGAGTCATCATGAGCGCTGGGACGGGAAAGGTTATCCTCAGGGGCTCATTGGCAGGCAGATTCCTTTGGTTTCGAGAATCATAGCCATAATTGATGCCTATGATATTCTGACCCATGGAAGGCCTTACAGAAAACCATCCGCGCCGGAAATAGCCCTGAAAGAAATAGAAGGCAATGCAGGAACCCAATTCGATAACGAGCTGGTTTCGCAATTTATTACAATGATGATAGAGGATGTTTTGGAGCAAGCCCTTTAAGCTTGTTTGCGTCTACATAAGATTTACAGGAGAGTGGGAATAAGGTGTCCGAAGATAAGCTGTACTGGATATGGCTGAGCAGTATACCAGGAATTGGAGCAAGACGTTTTTATAAGCTGATGGAATACTATGAAAACCCGCAGCGTCTGTACTACGCTTCAGAAGTAGATTTGAAAGCCGCTGCCGGTATTCTGGGAGAAAAGACCGCAGATCAGCTGCTTAAGGCCAGATGTGATGAAAATCTTGAAGTGGCCCGGACCCTGATGGAGAGTTCTGATTTGGAAATTCTGACTCTTCTCAGCCCCTCCTACCCGCCGCTCTTAAAATCCATCTACGATCCTCCTCCTGTATTATACTGCAGGGGAAGGCCGCTGCTTTGCAAGCAGCATTCAATAGCTGTTGTAGGTTCACGTCGATCTTCGGAATACGGAAGGACAGCTGCAAGAAAAATATCCTGCAGGCTGGCGCAGGCAGGAGTGACTATTGTCAGCGGAATGGCACGGGGTATCGACACTATGGCGCATAAAGGAGCTCTGGAAGCAGAGGCTGGTTATACAATAGCTGTTCTGGGCAGCGGAGTGGATTACGTATACCCGGCTGAAAATGCAGCACTTTATCGTTCCATATGCGATCAGGGCACAATAATGAGCGAATATCCACCGGGCACCATACCTTCCCCGGGTAATTTTCCTGCCAGGAATCGAATTGTGAGCGGATTGTCTCACGGAGTTCTGGTGGTGGAAGCCGGCACAAGAAGCGGTGCCCTTATAACCGTAGACTGTGCCCTGGAGCAGGGGAGAGAGGTGTATGCACTGCCGGGCAATATCAGCAGTCCATTCAGCCAGGGAACCAATAAGCTTTTAAAGGAAGGAGCGAAAATGATCACCTCTGCAGAGGATATATTGGAGGATTTGGAAGGTACACTCGCTTTTCCGTCCATGGCCATGCTTCAGTCCGAGCCTGAACGACAGGCTCCCGTTCTTGATTTTTTCGAATCCCTGGTGTATAATGCTTTGGAAGATGGGGAGAAGGGATTGGAAGAATTAATTCATATCACGCAGATGCCTGCAGGTCAATTAAATGGAGTCCTGACCCTCATGGAAATTAGGGGAATAATAAGACAATTGCCCGGCAAAATATTTATGAAGCAGTGGAAGACATAACATGGAGGATATTAAATGGCACAAAAACTGGTCATAGTGGAATCACCTGCCAAAGCCAAGACCGTTAAAAAATTTTTAGGCAGAGGGTATACAGTTGAGGCATCCATGGGACATGTAAGAGATTTGCCTAAAAGTCAGCTGGGTGTTGATCCGGAAAATCAATTTGAACCGAAATACATAACTATCAGAGGTAAAGGAGAGCTGCTGGCAAAACTGAGAAAGGCAGCAAAAGGGACAGACAAAATTTTTCTGGCAACCGACCCGGACAGAGAAGGCGAGGCCATATCGTGGCACTTGGCTCATGTTTTGAATATAGATGAAGATACACCATGCCGTATTGTATTTAACGAGATTACCGAACAGGCTGTCAAGAATGCGATAAAGAACCCCCGGACCATTAACCGGAATCTGGTGGACGCACAACAGGCACGCAGGATACTGGACAGGGTTGTAGGATATAAAATCAGTCCTCTGCTTTGGCGCAAGGTGCGTAAGGGGCTCAGTGCCGGACGGGTACAATCAGTTGCCACACGCATGATTTGTGACAGAGAAAAAGAAATTCAGGATTTCAAGCCAGAAGAGTACTGGACACTAAAGGGAGATTTTCTTCCTCTTTCACCGGAAAACCATGACACAACCCGCAAAAATGCAAAGAACAGTCAGTCAGGCAAGGAGGTTCAAGTCTTTGAAGCCTCCTTGTATGGATTGAAGGACAAAAAGCTGGAACCAAGGTCCAAAGAGGATATGGACCGGATTCTTGCTGATTTGGAAAAAGCTTCGTTCCGTGTGGTAAAGATACAAAAAGGCCAGAGGAAACGGAAGGCACCTCCGCCCTTTACCACCAGTACCCTGCAACAGGAAGCATCCAGAAAACTGGGATTCAGCACTAAGAAAACCATGCTGCTGGCCCAGCAGCTGTATGAGGGTGTGGATGTAAAGGGAGAGGGTTCCATTGCTTTGGTAACCTATATCCGTACAGATTCCACCCGGGTTTCTTCTGATGCACAAAATGCCTGCAGGTTATTAATTGAGGAAAAATACGGCAGGGACTTCATTCCCGATAAACCAAATGTATTCAAAGGCAGAAAAAATGCACAGGATGCTCATGAAGCTATTCGTCCCACCTACCTGGAATGGAATCCCGACCGGCTGAAAGATTCGCTTAAAAGAGATCAACTACGCTTGTATCGTTTGATCTATGAACGTTTCCTGGCCAGTCAAATGAGTCCTGCTGTATATGATGTGATCACCATTCATATTTCAGCCGGCTACTACATTTTCCGCGCCAATGGCTCCAGGAAAGCATTTACCGGCTATACTGCTGTTTATATGGAAAGCAATGATGAAGGCAGCGATGAGAAGGATGTCAATCTGCCCCTCCTTAAGGAAGGACAGGAATTGCAGTTAAAGGAATGGAAACCGGAACAGCATTTTACTCAGCCGCCGCCGCGCTATACCGAAGCTTCCCTGGTGCGTGCTTTGGAAGAGAACGGAATTGGGAGACCGAGTACATATGCTCCTACCATATCCACTATATTGTCCCGCGGTTATATTGAGCGAGAGGCAAAATCCCTGCTGCCGACAGAGCTTGGCATTATTGTTAATGAATTAATGATGGAATATTTCCCGAACATAATGGATTTACAGTTTACTGCTGATATGGAGCAAAAGTTGGATGCGGTGGAAGAGGGTAAAATAGACTGGCGTGATATTCTGAATAATTTTTACGGTCCATTTGAGCAGTATCTGGAGCATGCAGATAAATCCATTGAAAAGATTGAAGTTCAGGACGAGGTATCCGATGTGGTTTGCGAAAACTGCGGCAGCAATATGGTAGTCAAGAGCGGACGCTACGGTAAGTTTCTGGCCTGTCCCAACTTTCCGGAATGCAGGAATACCAAGCCTATCGTGGAGGAAGTGGATGCAGACTGCCCCAAATGCGGCGGTTCAATTGTAGTGCGCAGATCCAAGCGGGGCAGAAAATTTTATGGCTGCGACAACTATCCCAATTGTGATTTTGTCTCCTGGGACCCGCTGGTTAAGGATAAATGTCCGGATTGCGGCAGTTATATGACAAAAAAGAGCACTGCTGCCCAGACAAAAATAGTATGTTCTGATAAAAAATGCGGTTACTCCCGGATAGTAAATGAAGAAAAGGAATAACATGCCACTCTTAAAGGATGAAATATAATGAAGGCGACGGTGATAGGTGCCGGGCTGGCCGGCTGCGAGGCTGCCTGGCAGCTGGCTGAACATGGAATAGAGGTCAGATTGTATGAAATGAGGCCCGGAAAGATGACGCCGGCCCATGAAACTGATAAATTGGCAGAGCTGGTATGCAGTAACTCGTTAAAGTCAGACAGCATGGACAATGCTGCCGGGCTGCTGAAAGAAGAAATGCGCAGGATGAATTCCTTGATATTGGAAGCTGCAGACAGGAATCGTGTGCCCGCAGGAAGTGCTCTGGCAGTGGACAGGGAAGGTTTTTCAACCTATCTGACCAGGAAGATTGAGCAGCATCCCAATATCAGATTAATCCGGCAGGAAGTTACTGACATTCCTGATGACAAGGATGAACCGATTATCGTAGCTACGGGTCCTCTGTCATCTTCATCCATTTCTGAAAGCATAGCCAGGTTAATCAGACAGGATTATTTATATTTTTATGATGCAGCTGCCCCGATTGTTACCTATGAATCACTTAACTTGGAAAAAGTCTATCGTGCTTCCCGTTATGGAAGGGGAGAGGATGATTATATAAATTGCCCCTTGTCCAGGGACGAGTATTTGGTCTTTTATCATGAACTTATACATGCTGAGAGAGCTCAAATTAATGAGTTTGAAGACAGCAGAGTCTTTGAGGGCTGCATGCCCATAGAAATCATGGCACGCCGAGGTGAGGATACCATTCGATTCGGACCGCTGAAGCCGGTAGGTCTGCCGGATCCCAGAACGGGGAAAGAACCGTATGCCGTAGTCCAGCTGCGTCAGGATGATGCCAGGGGCACCCTCTATAATCTTGTCGGCTTTCAGACCAACTTGAAATTTGGGGAGCAGAAACGTGTTTTTTCATTGATTCCCGGGTTGGAACAGGCTGATTTTGTAAGATACGGAGTAATGCATAGAAATACCTACATCCATTCACCTAAGCTGCTCGATCAATTCTACCGACTGAAAAACAATCCCAATATCTTTTTTGCCGGTCAGATTACCGGAGTTGAAGGGTACCTGGAATCTGCATCAAGCGGTTTGCTGGCTGGTTTTAACCTGGCCCGCGTCATTAAAGGAAAAGAACCGGTTGATTTTACAGATCAAACAGCCATCGGTGCTTTGGCACATTATATATCCGGCACAGTTACGAAGGATTTTCAGCCTATGAATATAAATTTTGGTATCATTGCACCGCTGGACAGAAAAATCCGCAAGAAAAAAGAACGAAATAGGGAACTGGCTGCAAGAGCTCTGGCAGTTGTGGAATCAGTACGAAAATATAAGTAAGGAACCAGCATCATTTTGTCAGAATATACAGAATTGACTCAAATAATGTTGAATTGTCTGTATTAATATGTTAAGATTACAATGATTTGTGAAAAAAAAGGAGAAAACTGCATGTTAAGAGGGACTACTATAGTTGCAGTGAGAAGAAATGGAAGTGGAGCCATTGCGGGTGACGGCCAGGTTACTCTGGGGCAGGCAACCATAATGAAACAAAAGGCACGAAAGGTGCGCCGTCTCTATCATGACAGAGTTCTTACAGGCTTTGCCGGTTCAGTTGCTGATGCATTTACGCTTAATGAAAGATTTGAAGCAAAACTGGAAGAATACAATGGAAATCTGCAGCGTGCTGCTGTTGAACTGGCAAGGGAGTGGCGATCCGATAAGGTCCTGCAGAAACTGGAAGCCATGTTGATTGCCATGGACAGGAATAATCTTCTTATGATATCCGGTACTGGTGAGGTAATTGAGCCCGATGATGACGTAACTGCCATCGGCTCAGGAGGAATGTATGCCATGGCAGCAGCCAAGGCATTGATTGCTCATACTGATATGAAAGCAGCCGATATCGTAAAAGAGGCATTGACGATCGCCTCTTCTATTTGTGTATATACCAATGATAATATACATGTGGAAGAAATTTAAAGGGGAGGAAGAAAATAATGGATCTGACCCCTAAGGCAGTTGTCCGCGAGTTGGACCGCTATATCATAGGACAGGCGGACGCCAAGCGTTCTGTAGCAATTGCTCTACGCAACCGTTACCGCAGAAGCTTGCTGGATGAAAAACTCAGAGAAGAAATTACACCTAAGAATATTATAATGATAGGACCAACCGGAGTTGGAAAAACGGAAATTGCCCGTCGTCTTGCCAAACTCGCCCGTGCTCCTTTTGTCAAAGTTGAGGCCACCAAATTCACTGAGGTAGGATACGTAGGGCGGGATGTGGAATCCATTATCCGGGATCTGGTCGAATCATCGATTCGTATGGTAAAAAATGAAAAGGTGGAAAGTGTAAAAGAAAAGGCAGCTTTAGCTGCTGAAGAACGACTGTTGGATGTATTGCTGCCTGCCGGGAAAAAGAAAATATCCAGTCCTTTTGGATTTTTTCAGGATTCTTCCGATGAGCCGGTGGATGGTGAAATTATATCCGCTGAGTCCAGAGAAGAAGCGCCTCACAGTACCAGAGAAAAATTTCGTCAAAGACTACGCGCCGGAAAACTGGAGGATTCGCTGGTGGAAATTGAGGTGGACGAAAGCAGATATCCCGGTGCCGGCCTTATTGCCGGAATGGGCAGTGAGGAAATGATGATTCAGATTCAGGATGTCTTCGGCAACCTCTTCCCCAAAAAAACAAAAACAAAAAAGGTAAGTATCAAAGAAGCGCGCAGGTTGTTTGAGCAGGAAGAGGCTCAGAAAATAATTGATATGGATGAAGTGATAGACGAGGCTGTCCGTCTGGCGGAACACAGCGGCATTGTCTTCATCGATGAAATTGACAAGATAGCAGGAAAGGAAATGGCACATGGCCCGGATGTGTCAAGAGAAGGAGTACAGCGTGATATCCTTCCAATAGTTGAGGGAACCGTTGTGATGACCAAGTATGGTCCGGTTCGGACGGATTATATATTATTCATTGCAGCAGGCGCATTCCATGTTTCCAAGATATCCGATTTGATTCCGGAGCTGCAGGGGAGGTTTCCCATACGAGTGGAGCTGCAAAGCTTATCGGAAGATGATTTTCGGCAGATTCTGGTACAGCCCGAAAATGCCATAATAAAACAGCATATTGCACTAATGGCAACAGAAGGAGTCGAGCTGGTATTTACCGATGATGCAATTGAAGAGATTGCAAGAATCGCCTGTATCATGAATCAGAACAGTGAAAATATAGGGGCCAGAAGGCTTCATACCGTAATGGAGAAGCTGATTGAGGAGTTGTCCTTTTATGCTGATGAGCTGCATGGACAGACCATAACAATCAACCGGGCTTTTGTGAAACAGAAGCTGAATGATGTCATAAAAGAAACGGATTTACACAAATATATACTGTAATTGAAATGAACAGAAGATGAGGAGTGACGTGCCAGTGTCCAAAGTATTATTGGAGAACACAAGAAAACTGAACAAAATTCTGCAGGCTTCCGGTCCGGATGGAGTTGTGTTTTCGGATCTTACCAATATATTAAGCCAGATATTGGACTGCAATGTCTTTGTTGTCAGCAGAAAAGGCCGGATCCTGGGTATGACCCTGACCGATAAAAACAGCAGCCTGCCTTTTGCCGAAGGTAATAC
>FZPS01000163.1_pt213 | contig 50075 bp, 25 predicted proteins | sample 1817821 | NCBI WGS metagenome assembly FZPS01 (sample SAMEA104158645, study PRJEB21678) | metagenome | place: Germany | collected 2015-04-21 | reverse complement strand
GGAAACATGCCGTTACTGCAGGGAGGCTTCAGTTTCACCAGGGAAGCTATTAAAAGTTTGATAGATAAAAAAGTGTGTTAAAAATTACGGGGTTCTCTCTTTTTTCCTAAAGTAGGTTGACACCGTCCACATTCCGGCACGATTTGCTCTTTGCTCGTTACTGCATTAATATTGAATTATAATCCGCCAATTCGAGGTACGCAGTATGTCCAGAAAGAAATGGCTTTCCATATTTCTACTGGGATTTGCCGGCCAGGTGGCATGGGCCGTTGAGAACCAATTTTTCAATACCTTCATGTACGACCGTATTATCCCTGATCCGCTCTATGTTTCCATCATGGTTGCTTCCTCGGCGGTGGTGGCCACCATAACGTCAATTTTCATGGGTGCCTTCTCCGACAAGCTGGGCCGCCGGAAGCCTTTTCTTTTTTTTGGTTATCTGATCTGGGGCATATCCATCATCGTTATCCCCGGTGCCGGGATGATCAAACCGGCACTGCTGGCCGCATGGGTGCTCATATTGCTGGACTGCCTCATGACATTTTTCGGTTCCACTGCCTATGATGCGGCGTACAATGCCTACATGACCGATATCACCACCAGGAAAACCCGGGGGCGTGCCCAGGGCCTTCTTGCCGTGGGAACAGCCCTGGCCATCCTGCTGACCTACGGCCTGTCGGGGGTGGTCATCGATAACTTTGGCTATTACCATTTCTTTGGCGGGGTGGGTTTGCTTGTATTCGTGCTGGGGCTCTGGGGCGGGGCCCTGGTCGATGACCGGGACACGCCTGTTTCCACGATGTTTCCGGGCCGGGGTACCGTATGGGAAAGAATCGTGGGTACGTTCAGGCGCGATTTCATCCGCGAGCAGAAAAGTCTTTTCCGCGTCCTTCTGGCCATGGCCCTGTGGGGGATGTCCTTCAACGTCTTCTTCCCCTTTCTGCTCATCTACATGAACCATTACCTGAAGCTCAACCTGACCCATTCCACGCTGCTCCTGTTTCTGGCCATCTTCATCGGCGGAGTGGCCCTCTCCTTCCCCGCCGGTATGTTGATCGACAGAGTTGGCCGCAAGAAAGTTGCCCTCGTTGCGGTGATCCTCCAGTCAGCCGCACTATTTTCCTTTGCCTTGACACGCAATCTGATCTTTCTTGCAGCCGTGGGCATCGTTGCTTTTGGAGCGGGCAACGTCTGGAGCATTGCCACCGGGGCCTGGAGCAAGGACCTCTTTCCCGAAGAGAAACGGGGGGAATTTGCCGGTTACATGACTCTTTTCAACGTGGCTTTCACCATGGTTCCCGGGCCGATTATTGGCGGGATCCTTTCCCGCATGTTCGGTATCAAGACCATTATCGAGGGGCAGGTGGCCTATATTCCCACGCCCATCATTATCATTGTCGCCTCTTTTCTGATGCTACTGGCGATCTTGCCCCTGTTCAAACTGGAAGAATCCGATCCGGCAGATCCGGCCGGCCCGGGGAATGTTGTTGCCCCCGGCTCCAACGGAGAGTTCTGATGTTGACAGGGTGTTCATTTATTGATAAAATTCAGAAAGTATTCGAATAATTGTTTTCAGGATCATTGTTCATTCACGCATGAACTATCCTGGATCGATTGTTTTGTAGCATGCTAACATGGGATTTCCGTCGGGGTCTTGAAAAGGGCCCGGTAACACTGTATATCGGCGCTACGTGGTCCAGGACCAGGAGGAAGACGATGAAACAGATCCCGGTAAGGAACGCGGTAGGAACAGTCATATGCCACGATATGACACAGATCATACCCGGGAAATTCAAGGGGCGAAGGTTCAAAAAGGGGGATGTCATCAGGAAAGAGGATATCCCCGTTTTGATTTCCATGGGGAGAGAGCATATCTATGTGTGGGAAGACAAAGAAGGCTTTCTTCACGAGGATGAAGCCGCAGCAAGGCTTGAAAAAATCGTTGCCGGGGAAGGCCTGAATTCCGGTCCGATCAAGGAGGGCAAGGTGGTCTTCAGCGCCGACCATGATGGCTTGCTCAAGGTTGATACAGAACTTTTGTTGGCCATCAACATGCTCGGCAAGGTAATTGTATCTACCGTGCACAACAATTTTCCCGTGAAAAAAGGCCAGAAAGTCGGTGCTACCCGGGCGATACCGCTGCTTATCAATGGGGATGTGATCAAAAAAGCGGAAGAAATAGCAGGGCAGCGTAAAATAATGCGTCTGCTTCCCTACAGGAAACTCGAGGTGGGCCTGGTTACCACCGGAAATGAGGTTTTTGAAGGCATTGTAAAAGACAGGTTCGGTCCTTTGTTGCGAGGCAAGATAGAATCCTTTGGTTCTGAACTTCTGGGGCAGACAATCGTTCCCGATAAAGAAGACGAGATTGTCGCTTCCATCAAAAAATATCTGGCCATGGGGGCCGACATGATTTTGTGTACCGGGGGGATGTCGGTTGACCCCGATGATCTGACCCCCTCCGCCATCGTGAAGGCAGGTGGAAAGATAGTATCCTATGGTGCCCCAATTCTCCCCGGGGCCACATTCTTGCTTGCCTACCACGGGCGGGTACCCATACTGGGGCTTCCCGGCGGCATGATCTTCTTCAAAAACTCGGTTTTTGACATTTTTCTGCCCCGATTGCTGGTTCAGGAAAAAATAACGGCAGAAGATATCGCCATGCACGGGCATGGAGGATTTTGCCTTGGATGTAGCAGCTGTATCTACCCGGCATGCAGTTTTGGGAAAGGTAGTTTCTAACATGATGGAAGGAATAGAACTGGAAAAAGCCCGGCAATTGATCGAAGAAAGAGCCATTCCTGCCGGGCCGGAAACAGTCGCCTTGCCGGAGGCACTCGGGCGGGTGCTGGCTGAAGACGTCCGCGCCCCCATGGATCAGCCTCCATTTAACCGTTCTCCGCTGGATGGATATGCCTTGCGTGCTGAAGACACGGAGGGGGCAGCCCCTCTTGCACCGGTTCGTCTGGAAGTCATCGATGCCATTTACGCCGGAATCTACTCCCGCAAAAAAGTGACCCCCGGGACGGCGGTCCGGCTGATGACCGGTTCCCCCATTCCCGACGGGGCAGACTGCGTCATCAGGCAGGAAGACGCCCGGGCGGGTGCTGCGGGCCGGCAGGTTGAAATCTTGAAACAGTTGCGGCCATGGGACAATTACTGTTTCCAGGGCGAGAGTTTTAAAAAGGGGGCCACCGTCCTCTCAAAAAACACACTGCTCGGAGCCGCCGAGATCGGGGTTCTGGCCAGTTTGGGTTCAAGTGCCATAACCGTATATCGCAAGCCGGTTACCGCGGTGATCAGTACCGGCGATGAGTTGGTCGAACCGGGGCTCGATTTGATGACAGGCCAGGTATACGACAGCAATTTTTATACCATTGCCTGCCGCCTTCGGGAATGCGGTGTGGAAGTGTTGCCCGGTATCAGCCTCGGTGATGATCGCCAGGTTATTGCAGATACCATCGCGGAGATGGTTGACAGGGTGGATTTTATTGTTAGCACGGGGGGCGTATCGGTAGGCGAAAAAGACTACATGATGGGGGTCATGGAAGCTCTGGGGGCGGAAAAAATTTTCTGGAGGGTAAATATCAAGCCCGGCTCCCCTGCCCTTTTCACCGTGTTGAAAGGAAAACCCGTGATCAGCCTCTCCGGCAATCCCCTGGCGGCATCCGTAACTCTTGATCTGCTCCTTTTTCCTTTTTTGAGAAGCATCACACATAACCATGCATTGAAAATGAAGAGTATGCGGGCGATATTGCAGAACGACTTTGAAAAAAGCAGCCCCATTCGCAGATTTCTGCGCGGGCAATTCACGCAGAAGGAAAATGGGGAAGCAGAGGTAAGGATAATCGAAGCGGAGCAGTCCCCGGGCAGCTTGAAAAGTGTTCTTGGCACCAATTGTTACATTGATATCGAAAAAGGTTCTTCCGGCTTGAAAAGGGGGGAGCAGGTGAAGATAATAATAACAGGGTAAAAACAGGGATTCGGATGCAAACCGGGCCACCGGGGAATCTTGATTATTTTGCTTTTCCTTGCGGAAGCCGACGGGCGGTTGATGTTCGTGTTGTGCGGCGCAATCTCTGGCTCAAAACTGTTGCCGGGGCAGCAAACGGAAAATGAAATCGGAAACCCTGCTGGAAATCATGGTTGGCCATCCGTTTGCCGGATCCGGGTTGAACCGGGTGCTCGAAAAGCTTCATGATTCAACACGATTGCGAGTATTGACATTATTGGCTTTTATTGATACAATTCTGAAAGTATTCGAATTTGGAATTATTTACAGTTGGAAAAGGAACGCACGAAGGTGATGAAGGGGGGTTGTCTGTCAGTACAAAGTAAGTTAGGATATAATTGATATTATTTATGGCGGATAATAAATTTTTTAGGAGGGGTTAGGTTTGAAGCTAAAACGTCGAGATTTTCTCAAGTTGGTTGGAGCGACGGGCGCCGGGCTGGCCTTGTCTCAGATGGGCTTTAATGTGGGGCAAATTGAAGCGGCATCGAACGAATTCAAAATTCACGGCGCCAAGGAGTACACTTCTATTTGTAACTTTTGTTCGTGTTCATGCGGTATGATCTGCCACGTAAAAGATGGAAAACTTATCAACCTGGAGGGAGATCCGGACCACATCATCAACGAGGGGGCGCTCTGCAGCAAGGGGGCGGCCTGTTACGAGGTGGTCAATTCTCCCGAGCGTGTCAAAACCCCGTTGTATCGTGCTCCGGGCAGCAATCATTGGGAAGAGATTGGCTGGGACGAGGCTATCGACAAGGTCGCCCGGAAGATAAAAGAACTTCGTGATGAAAATTGGATTGCCGAGGAAACGGTGGACGGCGAAACCTATCCGGTCAATCGCACCGATGCGTTGGCTTTCCTCGGCGGTGCTCAGGTTAACAACGAAGAATGTTATCTGTTTACAAAGATGGCCCGGATAATGGGGTCACCATACCTGGAGCACCAGGCACGTGTCTGACACAGTCCTACGGTCGCCAGTTTGGGGGCCTCATTCGGACGCGGTGCCATGACCAATAACTGGATCGATTTGAAGAATGCCAGGGCATTCCTGATCGAGGGTAGCAATGCTGCCGAGAACCACCCCATGTCCATGAAATGGGTGATGGAAGCCAAGAAAAATGGTGCCAAGGTTATTCACGTCGACCCGCGTTTTACAAGAACTTCAGCGATAGCGGATATTTTCGTGCGTATAAGGCCCGGAACCGATATCGCTTTTCTGAACTCCATCATCAACTATATCCTGACCGAAAAACTCTATGATGAGGATTTTGTGCTCAACCACACCAACGCATTGCTGATTGCCAATGAAGAATTTGATTTCAGCGATGGTCTTTTCTCGGGTTACAATCCCGAAACGCGCAGTTACAATAACAAATCCTGGGGATATGCCCTGGACGGTGAGAAAAAACCTCTCAAGGCGGAGAGCCTGGATGATCCAAGGTGCGTCTTCAGCAAGATAAAAGAATTTTTCAAACGTTACGATTTCAAAACAGCTTCTGCCATTTCGGGTGCTTCGGAAGAAGAGATCAAGAATGTTGCGGACACCCTGGTTGCAAACCGTCCCGGAACAGTAATGTATGCCCTGGGGATGACCCAGCACACTGTTGGTGTGCAGAACATCCGTGCCTTTGGAGTTTTGCAGCTCCTTCTGGGGAACGTGGGGAAACCGGGCAGCGGTATCAACGCTCTGCGCGGTGAGCCCAATGTTCAGGGTTCGACAGACATGGCCTGCCTGTTCGGCTATCTGCCGGGCTATCTGGGCTATCCCAACCACAATGTTCAGGATATCGATACCTGGACAACCTCATCGGGAACTTTCCGCCGCAATTTCCTGATAAACCTGATGAAGGCATGGTTCGGGGAACATGCACAACCGGAGAACGATTACTGCTTCAACTTGCTGCCCAAGAAAAATGGGAAAGCAAATTATTCCGTATTCAGCTACTTTGAAAAAGCTCTGGAAGACGAGGTAAAGTTTCTCTTCTGCGTGGGGCAGAACCCCCTGGTTACCCAACCGAACCTCAACCTGGTGCAGGCGGGGCTTGAAAAAATGGAGATGGTGGTAGTTCAAGACCTGTTTGATATTGAAACGGCATCCTTCTGGGAAGAACGCCCCGGGGTTGACCCCACGACCATCGACACCGAAGTCATCTTTCTGCCGGCGGCATCTTTCCTTGAAAGGGAAGGCTCCCTCATAAATTCCGGCCGAATGGTGCAATGGCGTTACACGGGTATCGATCCCGTGGGAGACTCCAAGCCGGACCTGGAGATCCTTGACCTTATCTTCAGGAAGGTAAGGGAACTTTATGCCGATTCCACCGAGAAAAAAGACGAGATATTCAAGAAAGCTACATGGGACTACGACAACTCGGACAATATCACCTTTGCGGAAGAAGTCCTGAAGGAAATCAACGGTTACAACCTGGAAACCGGCGAACTTCTCAAGGGCATCGGGGAGCTGAAGCCTGATGGAACAACCTCGTCCGGATGCTGGGTTTATCCCGGAGTTTATGCCAATAATCAGAATAATACCAAGAGAAAGGACAACCAGACAGACCCGAGCGGGCTGGGCATCTATCCCGGCTTTGCATGGAGCTGGCCGGGGAACATGCATGTGTTGTACAACCGTGCCTCCTGTGATGCCAATGGCCGTCCTTACGATGAAGAAAAAGCGGTAATCTGGTGGGACGAAGCAAAAGGGATCTGGACCGGGCATGATACGCCGGACGTTCCCAATGTGAATGATGGGCCCAGCACTCCCAACGGGCAACGGCCTTTCAGGATGTCCGGAGAGGGTGTTGGCCGCCTCCTGTCGGGATTTTATCAGGATCCCCTTCCCGATTCGGATTTACCGCGGGACACATCCTCGACACCGGCGGATGGCCCTGTACCGGAGTTCTATGAACCGGTAGAGAGCCCCACGGCGAATATCATGCACCCGGAGGTACATTACAATCCGTGTGTGAAATATCCGCGTGTAGAGGAATGGCAGCCCATCGGCACAACAGATGATTACCCCTATGTGCTGTGCACATCCAGCCTTACCGAACACTGGTGTGCAGGGTCAGTTACCCGCAACCTGCCGTGGCTGAATGAACTCTATCCGGAGCCGATTTGCGAGATGTCGAAGAGTCTGGCCGAGAAGCTCGGGGTTGATAATGGGGAAGAAGTCAAGGTCTGGTCGGCACGCGGTGAGGTAGTGGTGAAAGCCCACGTTACCTCCCGCATGAATACAATGGTTATTAACGGCAAAGAGGTGGAAGTGGTCTGGATGCCTTACAACTGGGGTCACAAAGGCTTGAGCAGAAAGCCAAGTACCAACCTGCTGACCATTGATGCAGGCGATCCCAACACCTTCATCCAGGAAACCAAAGCCTGCCTGGTCAATATCAGCAAGGCATAACCTTTACCTCTGAAGAGGCGGTTCTTCTTGCCCTTGGCCGGGTAAGGATTTCGGGACAGACACTTATCCCTATCCGTACTGCCGATGGAACACAGGTGAACTATCCGGGGGCAGGCCTGAAAGTTTGAGGCCTGTCCCCGGCTATTGTAGCAAAGGAGGTTTCAAATTGGACGGATTGGACGTAACAATCGAGGATTGGGTCCGGGAACGCCCCTATCTCAAAGAAATTGCACAGTTGCAGAAAATAATCGAAGCGGTGATCAAGAAAAGTGGCGGCGAAGCTGTTACACCCTACGTCCCGGGAGAAGGTGTTCTGGAAGAATTCAAAAGAGGTATTCCAATTCTTAAAACGGGTGAAAACCTCGAAGGATTCATGAAGGAAGTGGAAAACCTCATTGTCAAAATGATCGATGCCCTGGTCACGGCATCCTTGCCGGGTCAAATCATCACACAATCTCTACAGGTCAAGGCGGCATTTGCAGAGAAAGAAGACCTGGTCGGCTGCCTCGTGGCCGAGGCCGTGAAGGACAGCAGCGTCAAAGACAGCAAGAAGGACCTGGGTGAAGTCAGCGAAGGATTCCTTCTGTTTCTGGTCTGGAAAGCCCTTTCACATGTTCTGGAACCTCTGAAAGAGAAAGTGTCCATGTTGCTGGAAGAAGATCCATGGCTCAGGGGCTACTGCCCGGTCTGCGGCCAGCTTCCGGCCATGGCCCATTTGCTGAAAACAGAAAAAGGGCGGGAACGCAACCTGATCTGTGGATGTTGCCAGATGCATTGGCGTTTCAAGCGGATGGGATGCCCCTATTGCGGCAATGAAGATCAAAAAACATTGGAAATAATCGGGCTGGATGAAGAACCGGATCTGCGCGTCGACACCTGTAAAGAATGCGAAGGCTACCTGAAAACCTACATCGGTGAAGGCCAGGAATTGGCGGCGCTGACAGACTGGTCCACCTTGCACCTTGACCTGGTTGCCAAAAAACAGGGTTTCAAACGTATCGGTTATCAGATGTACGGTATCTAGCGGATGTGATCACTATTCGCCGGTCATGGTTGCCAGCTCGCACTTCAGGCCACTGGTGCAGGGTGTGGCTGGCATGCTGAAAGATCCGGTGCAGGTAAAATTCAACTACAGGGGCACGGGATGTAAGGCACCCCGATTGTCCAGTCGTGGGGAAATACGATCAAACCATCGAGAAAAATGGTGCGGGCGAGAGGATTTGAACCTCCAAGGGAAAATCATCCCACTGGATCCTAAGTCCAGCGCGTCTGCCAGTTCCGCCACGCCCGCATTGCTGTTATGACTGCAACAACGTTACATTCTGGCTCCATTCATCACCATTTATCATACACCAAAGCGGTCGAAAATTCCACAAAAACGAAAGGAAAATAAAAGTAACAGTCATACCCAATCTTTTCATTCATAAACATAACTTAGCCGGATCCCGGAAGGGTTTATTTCCCTGCCGGGAAGGGAATTTTTGGTGTTGACGGTTTTTTTTATTTAAGTTATACTTGTCCGTAAGAATGGCAACCCGTACGGCATTTGTACAATGCCAACCGGGCAGAGAAAAATATTGATAAATGTTGAATATTTTCTACTATTCGGCAAGCATTCTTTGCGGTATAATTGCTGTGGATATCCGCCCGGCAGGATATCAAATTTCACCAGCGAAAATTTGGGAGGGATGGTTAATCTAATGAGAAAAGCTGTTCTGGTTCTGGCTTTGATTTTTCTGGCTATCATCCTGGTGCAGGCATATCTGGTTGGAATCGGGGGTGAAACCTTTGAAGACCTGGCCCTCTCCCGCGGGGGTGCGGTGGGAAGGCTCGTTGCTCTGATGTTCGGTGTCGGGGCAGCGTTTGTGCTGGCCAAGCCGTTTGTTTCCATAGTCGTGTTCGGGCTGGCTGCTCTGGTTTCGCTGGTTGTTGCTTATCCTACGGGGTATTACGATCTTTTCCTGTGGGGAATCATAGCCCTGATTCTTGGTGTGTTGAGCTATTTTGGCTGGCGGGAAATTGAAGACCAACCCTCTTTTCGGCGCCGGCAGGAAGACGTTTTCCCCGCGGACACATCCGAAACGGCGGAACCATTCACGGAACAACAATAGATTTTGCGTTTTGCTGTACGCCTGCTGAATTGCAGGCAGGCCTTTCTTTGATCCAAAACCCTTGCCTCCAGACCAATGGAGGCATATTTTATTTCAAGTAACGGGACATTCCGGCGCCAAAAGGACATATTACCTGTCATTCAGCCATACCTGTCAGATTCCTCGCGGCGCTATTCTTTCACTCCGGTGTTACCGTTTCCACGCCATTTTTCTCTAAAGCTTCATGTTGGTATTCTTGTTAAACACCGCTTGCTCGGAATGACAGGGGGGGGGGCGCCGCATTCCTTCCCCGGTATTGTGCCATTCCGGCGACTGTCTTTCTAGTACTGTCATTCTGAGGGAGCCCTGTTTTTTGGGGCGACCGAAGAATCCCCTCCTCAAGCACTCCTTACTACCGCTATAAAATGGTTCCTGGTCTTTTTCCCCGTAAAGCACAGCGTTTTCCTCTGCCCGAGATTCCTCGCGGCGCTATTTTTTCACTCCGGTGTTACCGTTTCCACGCCATTTTTCTCTAAAGCTTTATGTTGGTGTTCTTGTTAAACACCGCTTGCTCGGAATGACAGGGGGGGGAGATCGACGCAGGCGACCGAAGAATCCCCTCCTCAAGCACCCCTTACTACCGCTATAAAATGGTTCCTGGCCCTTGTTTCTACCCGTACCGATATGTTGGCGTAAGCGACATAGAGTGAATGGTTGCCATAGCCGGTGAAGGCGAGGAAGCGAAACGGGACTGCCGACGTGATGTCGGCAGCCGGATACTTCACAGGACGTGAAGATTGGAGGTGTTCCCGTTGAGCCCGAGACTGAACCGTTCTTTATGCTATGGCCCATGAACGGCCAAGTCGCCAAGCCAACATATAAAAAAGAAAAAGAAAACGTAGGCAGCCAAGAAAATCCTTATCGATACCACTTACTCACGGAGGGAAACTGATTCCTGGGTTTTATCTTTTCGCATACCCACAAAAGAGAACTTCAGTTCCTGAAGAATCCCCTCCTCTTACACAGCCTACCATTGCTATAAACTGGTTCCTAGGCTTCTATCTTTTCCCCGTACCGATATGTTGGCGTAAGCGACATAGAGTGAATGGCTGCCATAGCCGGTGAAGGCGAGGAAGCGAAACGGGACTGCCGACGTGATGTGACAGTGTATTACCTGTCATTCTGAGGGAGCCCTGTTTTTTGGGGCGACCGAAGAATCCCCTCCTCATACACACTCCACCACTGCCATAAGCTGGTTCCTGTTTTCACCTGGCCCAGTCGCCGAGCCAACATATAAAAAAAGAAATAAAAAACGTGGGCGGCCGAGAAAATCCTTATCGATACCACTTACTCACGGAGGGAAACTGATTCCTGGGTTTTATATTTTCGCATACCCACAAAAGAGAGCCTCAGTCACCTGAAGAATCCCCTCCTCATGTCGCCCCTACCCTACTGCCAGAGAAAGAAAACGCACAACCTGTCAGATTCCTCGCGGCGCTATTTTTCACTCCGGTGTTACCGTTTCTACATCATTTTTCTCTATAGCTTTTATGTTGGTGTTCTTGTTAAACACCGCTTGCTTGGAATGACAGGGAGGGGAGAGGGAGCCGCAGCCGCCTGAAGAATCCCCTCGGGCATAAGGCTTGTATACATACGAGACACCGGACGCAAGGAAGGAAACAGTAATAGAGCAGGATGCAGTGAAACGGCGAGGAAACCCCCATCCAAAAAAATGGCTGGGGTGGAAGGATTCGAACCTACGCATGCGGGATCCAAAATCCCGTGCCTTACCGCTTGGCTACACCCCAGCAATAGATAAAAATGTGTTTTGTATTGGGGTGAGTGATGGGATTCGAACCCACGGCCTCCAGGGCCACAACCTGGCGCTCTAACCAACTGAGCTACACCCACCATATTCATGGAAACTTGTGATTTGTGGCGACGGATACCGGAAAACATTACAGACTGCACTGAAAAAACCGGCAACCGAACGTCATAATTTTAACATCTGACGGAAGCCAAGTCAAGGAATTAAACGGAAGGGTGGTGACGGAAAATTGCAAGTTTGAATGCCTGCCCAAAAAGCCAGTTACCGGGCTGCGAATATTTTATCTGCTGCCCTGCACCTGAAAACAGGCAAATAAAGCTGTCATGCAGTCCCACTGGCAATCCGTGTACAACAACAGGAACACCGACCCGGTGCCCGGGCAGCAAATTGGCGGTACACTTGCATCCTGTCACCATCCGTGCATCGGCCTTGCCGTCTGCAGATTTGATTGTTCGTTAATATAAATTAACAGGGCACAGGAGCAGGAAAAATAACAGGAAGTGTCGTATAGATATACTGTATAAGTAAATATAGCAATATATAAAATAACAAAAACTGTTTATGGGTCTTCATTGGCAAAAATCATGGTCAATCTGGTCCAATTGATTCCGTACCGTAAACCGATCTGGATGATCTGGAATTGTAACATTTGAATTGTGATTGATAGGGCGATTGAGCTAGCAATCCAAAGGTAATTAAAGGAAAGTATTATCTATTGAATTAAATATTTTTAATTGATATAATCGTTCTGTATCAACAGTTCACTGTTGCAATTGAATGAATTTTCAGGGTTTTTTTGATTGATTATTTATTTACCTATTTGCCAAAAGGTATTCGCCTGATCGATACTTATCAAATTGAAAAGGAATCTCCTCTTACTTGACGGAGGATGCTTCAAGGGGGGGAAGCTGAGCTCGTGAACTTACATAACATCAAAGCATTCACAGCAGTATTGTTAAGCCTTTTCCTCGCCTTCAATCCAATTATTGCAGCGGCGGCTGCGGGCTCATCAGTTGCTTCAAAGGGATATTCCCCTTCTTCACAGGTATTGTCGACCCAGCAGATTTACGAACAGATGACTTTCCTCGTTGGTTGTATGTTGAAAGATGACCGTGATTCCCTTTCGGAAACCCCCTCTTCCGGCAAATCGAAAGAAGGCCTCCTGGATCCCCTCATCGAAACCATCGGCAACTATTTTTCCGGAATTCTTGAAGAAGAAGAATTTACCACGATGCTGGATACAATCATCGAGGACATTCTTGCCGATGATTTTATTGCCGACTTCGACATGGATGCCATCATCGTGGAGATTTTGCGTGACGAGTGGCTGGCAGAAATACTGGGGGCATCCATAGCCGGGAGGCTAAAAGACGAAGAATTTCTGGGCTTTGTCAGCTGGGCCACCAGCGAAGTCAGCCGCCTTCTCAAGGATGAAAACTTTGCAATTTTCATCAGGCATTCGATCACGAAAATCCTCAGTGATGACCGACTGGTTGACATGCTTCAGGACCTGCTAGATATACTGATAAAAGTTCCCGAGGGTATACTGGCATCCCTTCGTGATGATGAAAGGATCGGCGCCGTGATCAGCGACCTCATCCATCTTCTCGAGAATGCGATCGAGGACATCCTGAGCAATACCTTCAAGGATGAAAAAGTCAAGGTGCCACTGGAAAAAATCCTTTCCAAACTTGAACTGCTGCTGGAAGGATTCCAGGATTCTTTCTTCGGTGATGAAAGAATTGAAACTTCCCTGAGCAAGCTGGAATCGGGCTTCCTTGAACCGGCGAAAGATATTTTCGGTGATCTGCTTTCCGGCATCTCGATAGATGAAATCCTGGGGGCTTTGATTGGCGTGGTTCTCGAGGTATTTGAAAACGATCCCGATTTGCAGGCGATCCTCACCCGGCTGGGAGAAGATTTGGAAGAACAGCTGGAACAGCTGGGAGAAGACCTGGATCTGGTGATGGATTACTATGCTGACAGTGTGGGTGAGAGCACTGAAGAGCCGGATCCCGATGCCCCTCCCGAGCCTCCCGACCCCCTCGAAGGCCTCATGGACCAGTCCGAAGTCGAAGACCAGGTTTCAGGATTTCTGAATTTCTGGGTGGAGAAGGCCGGCGCCTCCATCGGCGAACGGCAGGATGAGTTGCTTGCCATCGTCAACAGGCATCTGGAAGAAGGAGAGGATCCCTTCCTGCCGCTTTTTTCGGAGCTGATGGAAGATCTGCTGGAAAGGCATCTGGAAAAGTTCATGGCAGACATGGAACCGATCCTGAAGAAACACTTGAGTGAACCCTCTTTCACGGAAATAATCGATAAATATGCGGAAGACCCGCGGATAGAAGAAATATTGAACGATGCACTGGAAAGTGCTTCCTTCAAGGAACTGGAAAATATCATTGGACCCAAAAAAGATCTGTTTATGGAGGTTCTGGAAGAAATCCTTGTTTCCAGATCTTACGGGGATCTGCTGAAGATGGGGAGCACCGATGACCAGTCCGACGAAGAAAAAGAAGGGATTCTCCCGGTTGCCGATGGGCTCCGGGTGGAGATACCCCCCGGGGTTTTTTCCGACCTTCTTGGTGACGCTGAACTCGATCGTCTCATTGCCGGACTACATGAAATTGTTGATGGGCTACCTCTGGGAAGCCTGGCGGCCATCATCCGCGAGAATGCCGACTTTATCGGTCTCACGATTGCCACAACGATTCTCAACGGTGCTGCCGATGCCATCGAAGAACGGGAAGAAGAGGAAGAAGAAGAGATCATAGATCCGCGCGTAGAAGCGATCATGGATAGACTTTACAGTGAAGAAAGGATGCGCCAGCTGTATCTTGACCTCGGGGCCGACCCGGAGATCATCACCCCGGAAACCACGGTGGCATCCGTATTCGTTGACCTGATCAAGAAAGCCATCGAGGAACATGAGATAGTGGAAAGATTCCAGGAAAATGCTGCCAAGCGTGTCCGCCCCCTGGAAGAAGAAATGGAGGAATACGGTTTTGACCTGGGAGCGCGGATCAGGCAGTTTTTCGCCAGGGTCTTCAGTCCGGTCAAACGCTTTTTCGACCCTATCCGCCGTCTTTTTGGCTACGAACGGCCTGAAGAAGAGTGCCTCAGCAACATCCTGAAGACATCCGGTTTTTCCGCCGGCCTTCGCTGGATGGGCACCTTTCTCTCCGAAACACTTACCGAAAGCAGCGCGGCCGGTTTCATAGACGGAAGCATTGCTGATTTTATTTTGAACTACGGGATTATCGAAGAGGTGGCCACGGCTGAACGATTTTCCATTCTGAATGAATTCAACGTGGAAGTGAAAAGTGACGAGGAATTGAAGCAGCTCTATGCCGAATACTTCGCTGCGGATCTGGATACGACGATCGAGGATGGCATGTTGTCGATGCGGGAACTCGTGCGGGAAATCTCTCCTGCAGCCATCACTTCCATGATCAACGATGCGATCGTCAATCTCCTTCCTGCCCATCCCCTTCGCCTGACGATCAGGGATGCGGGTATGACTGCTGATGGAATCCTGGAAGAGGTTGCAGCCCCCCTGGAAAAAGAAATACCCGGGATCCGCAAGATTATCAATGAAAAGGTAATCCCGGCCCTGGGTATTCCCCTTGATTTCCTGGAGGATCAGAGGGTTCTTTCTGCATTGGCGGAGATCATGGAGGTCGCACCGGAACCGGTTATAGCCATCATCGCTGATATTCTTGAAGACCCCCGGACCTCCGCGCTTCTGAAGGATATCATCAACGATCTGATGCAGGTTGCCATCGGGGTCATAGGGGATGTGTCCGATGTGTTGGCTGACCCCGGAACGGCAGAAGCCGTCGAGAATCTTGTAGCGGGCATTTTGTCCGATGAAGAACTCTACACTGCTCTGGGCAATTTCGTTGCCGATCTGCTTGAAGACGAAGAATTGATGGTTGTTCTTGAGGAGGCCCTGTATGAAAGTGTTGACGAGGCGGCCCTGGGTCCGGATAGATATGCTTTCGAGCCCGTTCATGTGATCATTATCGGTATTGCATTTATTCCCGTTTCACCTGAAAAATTTAAAATCGCGGCTCATAACGGGCTTTACTCTTTTATAGAAGTGCTGATGGAATGGTTGCGGGGTGAAAATCTTCCGGACGGGATCGTCTCCATGCCCGATTTTGCCCGGGGCTATCTGCTTACCTTCATGAACGAGGAACGCGTACGGACAAATATAGCCGAGCCCCTTACCTCGTTTGTCATTGCCCTGGCTCTGGACATGCTTCGCCATCCTGAACTGCCGCGTCTGCTGAACAACCGGGTTGATCGTGCCTTCTCCATGAACCCCCTTCAGCTGGCCGGCAACAAATTGACGGAGGGCAACAGGCTGGCAGGAATTGTCGGTCGTCTTCTCTCCGGGTTGTCCATGGAGAAAGTGACAGCCTCGTTCAAGGACAGCGGCCTGGACGCCCTGGCCCGGGATATTGCCGGGCGGATACCCCTGGAAGAGGCACCGGCTTTTGTCAGGACCAATCGCAACCTGAGGGGTCTTCTTGAAGACACCGGCCTGGAGATAAACCCTTCTCCGCTGAGAAGCATTGTCCCCCTGGATCCCGGCATACCGGGCATCCTTCTCAACAGGATCGCCGATTTTCCCTCCGAGATCCTGACCGGGTTTTTCAGGGAGAATGATCGCGCTTACAGGTTGGGTTACATTGCCAACGACCTTCCGGGGCGGTTCGAGATATTTTTGCTGCAGCATCCCGGCCTGGCCCCACTGGAAAGAGATCTCATCCATGAAAAATTGACTGAATTCGACTACTCCCTGATTGAAGGTATCTTCGATCAGGTGGCCACGATAGCCAGCAACGAGAAGATGGCCGATTTCCTGGCCAAGCATTCAGCAGAGAATTTTGCCGATATTTTTGCCAGCATGCGTGAAAAAATCAGCCGTGCCGCTTCCTGGTGGCTTGACAGGATCAAGAACTTCTTCATCAGGGGACTCTTTCCCGCCTACTTCATGCTTCCGGTTCTCTTTTCCCTGTCCGGTTCGTGGCGGATCCGTTCGAGGAAGAAAAAGCGGCCAGGTTTGGCGGAAAGGAAGGTCGAGCCATGAAACGATGGCCGGGTTCATCGGTAAAGTTACCGGAAAAAATAGCATGTGTATTCCTGGCCATGCTTCTATTCCTTGCTCCTCTGGGAGCACCCGTGGCTGCAGTTGCAGCTGCGGCAGTTACAGCACCGCAGGGTACCCTCGCAACATCGTCCACGGAATCCGCTGACGGCGAGAAAACGGCCGAAACAAGACCTGGCAAGGAATTTGTCGACTCCCTTGATGCGGCCTACTGCCATGCCCGGAAAGGCATACTCCGTGTCTTCCCCGACCTGGAAATCAGCGGGCTTCTGAGCTTGCTGGGCATACAGAAGGAGCGGGAAGAAGAGGAAACTGCCGAGCTCGTTCATGACGAACTGACCAGAGCCCTGCAAGCATTGAACGATTCCATACTCACCGTGCTCAGGGATGAAGACCTGGCCGAAGCACTTGATGAGATACTGTGGGAGATGCTCGATGAAGACAATTTTCTGGAAGGCGTTCAGAAACACAAATATTTTATTGCCGACATAATCAGGGATGAACGAATCATATACTTGATCGGTGACGTTATTGCCGAGATGCTCAAAGATGAACGCCTGGTGGAGGATATAGAATTTTTCTTCTCCCTTCTGTTTGACCTTCTGGGGAATGAGCGCATACACGGTTTCCTGCAGGAAACCATCGCGCGCCTGATCGAAGACGAACGAACCTCCAACCTGCTCGACCATATCATGCTGGCCGGTGCACGGATCGCTTACGAGACGACCACCGGCTTTGTGGGAGATCTTACCTCCGACAGGAAAGTCAAGGGATTGGTGGACGATTTTGCCACATTCCTGATCAGCCCCTTGCCCGGCATGGTGGCACAGGTGATCGGGGACAGGAGGGTACGGGGGGTGGCCGCCGATCTGATGCTCACGGTGTTGGAATATGGCCCGGAAGCGATTGCCGATCTTCTTGATGATCCCCATTTCCATGGATTCCTGGGTGATACGATCATCGCCATGGCCAATTCCGGGGCCCTGTTCATCGCCGACAGTGTAAGCGACGAACATCTGGTCGGTCTGGTCGATGGCTTTTTTGCCAACGTCTCTGCGGAGGTGAAACGGGGAACCTTTACCAATTCCATCGGCACCATGGTCGACGATTTTTTCCAATGCGATGAGTTCAGAGATTTTGTAGATCCTGCCTTTATATACATGAAGGGAGAGTCAATACAGAGAGCCAAGGATAGAACCGTCGGGGACACCCTGGTACTCCCCGGAATCGGGCTGAAAATAAATATCATGAGAGAGATCGCCTGGGGGCTTGCGGAGGTCCTCCCGGATATCGCCCACATGGCCTTTCTAACCTGGATGGTTTACGGCCACAGGGAGATTGGCAACCGCACTTTCGGGCAGATCGTCAGGGATATCGCCAATCTGCTTTCACCGGAACTGGTTGATGATCTGGGAGAGGCCGTGACAGGCATCCTGAAAAATGCCCTCCCGCGGGCTATCGATGAAAATCGGGACGAGATAGTCGATGCTCTAGAAAATTTCTTTGCCGACATTCCGTACGAAGAACTGGCAGATCTCATCAGGGAGAACGATGACATCGATGAATCCCTGCAGATGCTGGTTGAAGCCCTTTTTGCTCATCTGCCCCTCGACGCACTGGCCGATGTTATCAGGGGGCCGGACACCGTTGCGGCGATCACCGGTATAACCGGGAGCATCATCGACAATTTCCCGTTGAAGGAGATCGGCGAATTTATAGAGGACGATGTGCGTATATGGGGGATCATCAGGGACGCCCTCGTCTCCCTGCCTACAGATGAACTGGCGGCCTTTGTCAGGGAAGAGGAACGGGTTACCGCTTTCATCCAGGAGTTGCTCGCCGACTTCCCCGTCTCCACCATCTCCGGATTCCTGCAGGGCGGGGAACGGGCAGACATCATCGGATACAATGTTGCTGCCTTTCTTCTGAACATAGTGGCCGACTTCGTTGAGGAGGAGGATCTGACCGACTTTGCCTACATGGCAATCTGCAACATTCTGGAATCATTCGATGAGCCGCTTCCCAAGTCGATCCTCGGGTTGCTGGCGATCGCTTTTGAAAACGAAGAGGTGGCGCCGTACCTGGCGAAGGTGCTGGTAGGTTTTGCCACGGTAACCAGGCCTGATGTGCATGCCATCTATAAACAGTACGTGCCCAATGTTTTCACTAGAATCATAGTTGGCGCAGACCGATGACCGTGCTGGCAATGTCGGGAACCGGGACGTCGAAACCGGCGGCGGTAACATCGCCACGGATAGCCATAGAAAAGCAGGAGGTAACATGAAATGAGAACAGCCGTTATGATAATGGGGATCATTGCCATGATCATGAACCTTCCCCAATCCATCGTGGCTCGTTTTGGAGGGAAGTACCTGGAAGAACCTTCTCTCTTTCATGGCGGAAATGCCGGTGCGCTGATTTCCATTGCCATGGGCGTTGCCTCCATACTGGTCCTGTTCAAACCTCTCATATCCGCGATCATCTTTGCCGTGGCGGGGATCGTCTCCGTGGTGATGGGAGTCATCATGGACTACTACGAGATGATCTTCTGGGGGATCATCTCCCTTGCTCTGGCCGGATTGTCCTTTTCCGCTCACAGGGACCAGACATCACCTGAATACGACGGGGGCCCCACCCCTGACGACCTCATCAAGAAACTGTAAGCGATCTTTCCTGACCCTGCCACCCCATCCCGGTCCCGGCATACGGATCTGCTTGTTTCAACCGGTGGCGGAACCTTGCTTTTTTCCGACAAGAAATATCCTGCTTTTACCCGTTGCCGCCAACGCCAATCGTCCGGATTGACCCTGTCAACTTCAGTGCCGTTTTGAAAAACATAAAGGAATTCCTTTCCTTATCACGAAATATAATAAAACGAAAAAGAACACGGCAAGAACATGATTTTGAACTTGTAACGGCAAATTATTGTGCCGGCCTCGCGGGAAACAAAAAAACGACATTGCAACCGGAACGGATAGAAGCTGGAAACAATACCACAAAAAAGGAGTGCTTGTTATGAAAGAGAGCAGCAAAAACGGACCCGTCACCGGAGGTGAAGGTATGGAGGGCCGGGGAAAAGAATCCCCCCTGACGTGGATCATCCCTGCCCTGATCGGCCTCGCTGTGGTAGGTAAGGTAACACTCGACCGCCTTACCCTTGTCAAACCGGCATGGCCTCCCAGGCGGGCCGGCGAACCTGTACCGGCACTCCCTCAACCCGGCGATACACCATTCAGATCCAGCCCCGCGGTTGGTACCTTCAAACAGCGCCGCCGCCGCTACCTTGATTGGGTAGCGCGCCAACCTGCGGAGAATGACCGGGATGCCATCTGGGCGGAGATCCTCAGGATGGAAGGCGGCCGGGAACAGATCTCCGAAGAAATTCTTGACTGGTCACTGGAATTTGTCAACATGCGCAACGACTGTGCCGATTTTGCGGCCAACGCCCTCCTGCGCCTCTGGTTCAAGTATGCCGGCAGCGGGAAACTCAAGCCCCGCCAGGAGGCAGTGATCAAGGAGACGCTGCTCAATTTTATTTACTGGATGGATGAACCCAATCCCCTGAAAACGGATATCAACCACTATACCGAGAACCATCAGATCATGTTCCATACCGCCGAATACCTGGCCGGACAGCTCTTTCCCCGGTCAACATTTTACAACAATGGCCGTTCCGGCCGCTGGCATATGGACCATGCCCGCCCCCTCATCGATCGCTGGATCGATTACCACAGCCGCACAGGTTTTGCCGAATGGGATTCACCCAACTATTACTCTTGCAACCTTGCGGCGTTGCTCAACCTGGTCGATTTTGCCGATGACGAAACCCTTTCCACCCGGGCAGCCATGCTCGTTGATCTGCTGCTCTTTGATATAGCCGTGGATTCCTATCGCGGCCAGTACAGTTCCTCGCATGGCCGGGCCGAAGACCATCATCTCAAGAGTGCAGCCGGGGACCCCATGGTTACCACACAGGCCCTTCTCTGGGGGTGGGGGCGTTTCCAGTCTGCCTCCGATATGGCCGCGGCCTCCCTTGCATCCACGGTTCATTACCGCCTGCCGCCCGTTCTGGAAGCAGTGGCTCATGACCTTCCTGCGGAGATGACCAACTACGAACGCCATTCCATAAAACTTACTGCGGAGGATGCGTTCAAGCATGACCTCCGTTGCAAAAACATACATGATGTGCCGCGCTGGCTGGGCATGGGTGTCTTTCTGCACCCTCAGATCATCGGAACCGTTATGGACATGGCCGATGAGTGGGATCTTTGGCACCTGGGTGGCGCCGAATACGATCGCTACAAAAATATTATCCGCCACGCCCGCCGTCTCGGCCTTCCCCTGGCGGGAATCAAAGGGCTGGGAATCGACCTGGCCGGGGCTGAACTGACGGAAGTGAACAAAATTACCTACCGCACCCCGGACTACATGCTCTCCTGTGCTCAGGATTACCGTAAAGGAGAGATGGGTTACCAGCAGCACATCTGGCAGGCCACCCTCTCACCCTATGCCGTCGTTTTTGTCACCAACCCCGACTCCATGCGGGAAGACGGCCTGCATCGTCCCGGCTACTGGGCCGGCAATGGGCGCCTCCCGCGGGCTGTCCAGCATCGCAACCTGCTCATTGCCCTGTACGACATCGATCGGAACAGGGGGCTGCTCGAATCCGGCCATCATGCCTTCACCCATGCCTACTTTCCACGTTTCGCCTTTGATGAAGTTGTGGAAAAAAGGGTCTTTCCCGGCGGCGGTTGGGTTTTTGGCCGCAAAGACGATGGTTACATTGCCCTTTATTCCCATCTGCCTTTTGAATGGCAGTACGAGGGCCCCGACGCTGCGCGCGAGATCATCGCCGTCGGCCGGCGTAATGCATGGATATGCCTGATGGGGAGGCGTGAGATAGACGGCACATTTGAAGAATTCATGCAAGGCGTTTTCAACTCTGCACTCCGTGTCGAGGGGCTGAATGTTGATTTTGATGCCCCCCGCATCGGCCGGGTACAATTTGGCTGGAACTCTCCCTTGACAGTCAAGGACAGGGAGATACCGTTGGGCTACTATCCCCGCTGGCACAACCCTTACAGCCATACCGAATTCAACACCGGGCGTGTCAAGATTGCGCATGGCGGAAAAGAACTTCTCCTCGACTTTGACCGAGGCAGGCGCATAATGTCGTAAAAATTGACAGCTTCGGGCATTTGCGTTCACCTGAAATCCATGGTGACCATTCACTTCATGTCGCTTATGCCGGTATATCGGTACGGGGAAAGAATTAAACCTGGGAACCAGTTTATGCCGGTAATCAAGGTGTGTACGAGGAGGGGATTCTTCAGGCGGCTTTGGCTATTTTTTGTGTGTATGCGAAAAGATAAAACCCAGGAAATAGCTTCCCCCCGTGGGTAAGTGGTATTAACAAGGGTCTCCTCGGCCGCCCACGTTTTCTATTTCTTTTTTTATATGTTGGCTCGGCGACTGGGCCGTTCATGGGTACTTACTCTATGCTGCTGATGCCAATATGTCGGTACGGGGAAAACGGGAACCAGTTTGTGCCGATACTAAGGGGTGCTTGTGGAGGGGATTCTTCAGGCGGCTTTGGCTATTTTTTGTGTGTATGCGAAAATATAAAACCCAGGAAATAGCTTCCCCCCGTGGGTAAGTGGTATTAACAAGGGTCTCCTCGGCCGCCCACGTTTTCTATTTCTTTTTTTATATGTTGGCTCGGCGACTGGGCCGTTCATGGGCCATAGCAAAAAGAACGGTTCAGGCTCGGGCTCAACGGGAACACCTCCAATCTTCACGTCCTGTGAAGTATCCGGCTGCCGACATCACGTCGGCAGTCCCGTTTCGCTTCCTCGCCTTCACCGGCTATGGCAACCATTCACTCTATGTCGCTTACGCCAACATATCGGTACGGGGGAAAGAAGGAACCAGCTTATGCCGATAGGGTAGTGGTACTTGAGAATGGGATTCTTCGGTCGCCTGCGGTGACCTCCTCCCCTGTCATTCCGAGCAAGCGGTGTTTTGTAAGTACGCTGACGTTATGTTTCGGGGGATGGTAATGCAGGAATACCAACCTCTGTTGTCAAGTATAGCACAGCGAGGAATCTCGGGCATAGGCAGGCGTTGTGCTTTACGGGGATAAAAGACCAGGAATCAGTTTGTGCTGGTAGGAAGGAGTACATGAGAAGGGGATTCTTCAGGCGGCTTTGGCTATTTTTTGTGTGTATGCGAAAAGATAAAACCTAGGAAATAGCTTCCCCCCGTGGGTAAGTGGTATTAACAAGGGTCTCCTCGGCCGCCCACGTTTTCTATTTCTTTTTTTATATGTTGGCTCGGCGACTGGGCCGTTCATGGGCCATAGCATAAAGAACGGTTCAGGCTCGGGCTCAACGGGAACACCTCCAATCTTCACGTCCTGTGAAGTATCCGGCTGCCGACATCACGTCGGCAGTCCCGTTTCGCTTCCTCGCCTTCACCGGCTATGGCAACCATTCACTCTATGTCGCTTACGCTAACATATCGGTACGGGAAAAGATTTAAACCAGGGAACCAGCTTATGCCGATGGTAAGTGGTGCTTGAGGAGGGGATTCTTCGGTCGCCCAAAAAAGCCGGGCTCCCTCAGAATGACAGGTATGGCTGAATGACAGGTAATGCATTTTTTACTATACCACCATGTAGGGGGGCTTTTACGTTGTCATTCAGAGCAAGCGGTGTTCTGCATTATGCAGGCGTTGTGATTTGTGGAAAAGGTAATGTGGGAATACTAACACTTATTGGTACGAGTAGCGCAGCGTGGAATCTCGGGCAGAGGGAAACGTTGTGCTTTACGGGGAAAAAAGACCTGGAACCAGTTTATAGCGGTAATAAGGGGTACTTGAGGAGGGGATTCTTCGGTCGCCCCAAAAAACAGGACTCCCTCAGAATGACAGTACTGGAAAAACAGTCGTGCGGAATGCCACAATACCGGGGAAGGAGTGCGGCGTCCTCCCCCCCCTGTCATTCCGAGCAAGCGGTGTTAAACAAGAACACCAACATGAAGCTATAGAGAAAAATGATGTAGAAGTGGTAACACCGGAGTAAAAAAATAGCGCCGCGAGGAATCTGACAGGTTGTACTCCGGACGGGGAACTTTTCTTGAATTATCTCTTTCCCGATTGTATAATGTTGTAATGTAACCTGGCTGAATAATCATCGGCCAAATATTTGTTGGACGGAACGAGGGACAGCAATGAACCGTTTCAAAACTTTTTCTCTTATGCTTCTATTGACCATCATCCTTGTGGTTCTGGGAGGGATCATCGGCGGAGAGGAAGGGCTCATCGGAGCGTTTATCTTTGCCCTCCTGTTGAATTTCTTTTCCTACTGGTTCAGTGCCAAGCTGGCGGTGATGATGACCCGCTCGCGTCCCTTGAAAGAAGAAGAGGCACCCGAGGTTTACCGTGCCGTGCGTGAACTCGTCACCCGTTCCGGTATGCCCATGCCTGCACTTTACCTGATGCCATCGATGCAGCCCAACGCTTTTGCTTCCGGCCGCAATCCCCAAAACGCCATCGTTTCGGTTACGGTCGGCCTCCTGAAACTGCTGGACTACGAGGAACTGAAAGGCGTCCTGGCGCATGAACTGGCCCACATTCGCAATCATGACATTCTGATCAATACCGTCGTGGCTGTCTTGGCCGGTGCCTTGACATTTATTTCCCGTATAGGCCTCTGGGGCGGTTTCGGGGGTAGTCGGCGCGGCGGCGGTCGGGGAGGCGGCCCGATAGCACTTCTGTTCAGTATCGTCGGCCTGCTGCTGCTTCCCTTTGCGGCGATGCTCATCCGCATGGCGATTTCCCGCTCACAGGAATTTGAAGCCGATGCTACCGGGGCGGCCATCGCCGGTCATCCTCATGGCCTGGCGGACGCCCTTGGCAAGATGCAGACCTTTGCGTTGCCGGGACGGCGGCAGCCCATCAATGTCAGCGAGGCAACCGCCCACATGTTTATCATGAACCCGCTTTCGGCCAGGGGTATGAGCGCCCTGTTCAGCACCCATCCACCCCTGGAAGAACGGATAAGGCGCCTCCGGGCGATGGAAATATAAAAACGCTGCCCGGGATTTGCACCGGGTCAAAAACCCTGTTCGGTACGGTAGCATTTTCCAGGCTGCCGGCCAGAATGATCGTTCTGCATGAACCCGATACCCGGGCTGACTGGAAAGGAGCACGATGACAATGATGATGGTCGTGAAGAAAGCGATGAAAAAAAGGTTTGGTCTGGTTGTTTTCGTCTTTCTGTTTCTGGCTCTTTTTCTGGCCACGATTTCCGGCTGTGGCTGTGATGCCGGGGAAGAAGGGGCAGGTAAAGACGTTACCCCTGATGGCGAGGATGGGCCCGACGAACTCACCCCCGAGCAGGCCAGGCGGCTGGCGGCAGATACACTGGATATGATTCTTTATCTGGCTTCGGGTGGCGATGAGAGTGCCGGCACCTTTGAACACGAAGGCCAGGAGATGGTTTATCTCGAAGCACAGATCGGCACTACCAGATCCGAGTTGAAGGAATATCTTGGCGATTATGTTACCCCCGGCCAGGCGGAGGATCTGATCGAAGAAATGTATGTGATCGAACATCAGGGGCAGCTGGCCATCCCCGTCAGCGGAAGCGGTCTCAGATCGTCCGATCTTGAAAGCCTTGAACTGACCCTGGAATCCAGGGATCTGCACCGGACTGTTTATCGTTTTCGGCTTGCCGATGCTCCGCAGGAAAATTATTTCACGCTCACCTTTGCCTGGGTTGATGGGAAGTGGCTGATCGACGACAGGGATTTTGAACTCTGGTGAAAGGGCTTCGATTCTTTCAGCAATATTTGATTTAGAGGAGATGATTATTTGAACCCCGACATATTTGTCTTTGGCGGAATAAGACTGCCTCCCTACCCGACCATGATGATCGTTTCCCTGGCCATCGGCATTCCTATCGCGGTTCGGATGCTGGTCAAGGACGAGGGCTTCACCCTCTGGCGGGCCATCGAAATTTCCCTTTTTGTACCTGCCGTCAGCCTGGTCGGCGCCCGCCTTCTCTATATAGTCCTGCACCCGCAATACATGTCGCCCGAATTCATTTTTTTGCCGCGTATCGCGGGGATGACTTTCTACGGTTCAACGATCGGGGCAGTTCTGGCCATCTTTGCATGGTGCCGCTGGCGGCAGAAGACCAGCTTCATGATCGTGGCCGACGTGGGGGCACCCATTTATTTCATGGGATATTCCCTCGTGCGCATCGGTTGTTTTTTTGGCGGTTGTTGCTACGGTAAAGTCAGTGACGTCCCCTGGGCGGTGGTCATGGTTACCGCCGGCAACGTTCTCCGTCATCCCGTTCAGCTCTATGCCTCCGCACTGGCGGCGATCGGTTTTTTCCTTCTGTTATGGTTGCGCCGGGTGCAGCCCTTTGTCGGCCTCACCACCCTGAGTTTTTTTCTGTATTACGGGTTGCTTCGTTTCACCACCGAATTTTTCCGTGAACATGATGCCGCCATCTACTGGGCGGGGCTGACCATGGCCCAGGTGTACAGCCTTCTCATTGCACTCTGTGCCGTGATATTGATCATCATCTTTTACAGGCGGGAGAAGGTCTCAGAAGGCAGGGGTTTTTCCGGTTAGGGCCATATTTTGTTCCCACGGGGGAATTATCCCTGAACCGTTTCACCGGGTTTCTTCGATATTTTGATCGCAGGAAAATGAGTTAACGGGTTCAACAGCGGCTTGCGGCACCTAAAGAACCAGTTCCTCGCCGTAATCGGGTACGATCACTTCCATTGACGGAAATTCCTGTTGCACCTTCCGGACAAAACTCGGGTAGTCCACAGTGCTGGAAACCGGGGGAAAAGTATCATCGAAATGGTGCAGGTAGATGGCCCTGGGTTTCAGGCGCTGCAAGATGGGCATGGAAAAATCATTCAGATCCGAACGCCCCTGCAGAGGGATGGTCAGCAGATCAACACCTTGCGGGTAAGCCACATCGGGTGCCAGACTGAGGCTGCCCATGTGCAAGATCCTTTTCCCGGCCGCTTCTATTTCCCAGAGAAGCACTTCCCCCTTGGGATACTTGCGGTTCAAACCGATAATTTTGCCCAGATTTTCCCCATAATCAAACACCCGTCGGTTGAAAGCGGTTTTGAGGATCAATTTCAGGTCAAAAACGATATGCCGGGACCGCCAGACGGTGAATTTGAAATCACCGATTTCAAAACGATCCCCCGGCGACACGATCTTTATTTTCTTTGCATCCATGCCTTCCCGGCGCAGGGTCTGCGCTGCCACCCCCGCACAGTAAACATCCTGACCGTATTTTTTTACCAGGTCAGGCACATCGACCAGATGATCAAAATGCCCGTGCGTGATCAGAATAGCCCTGGCATCTGCCGCTACTGCATGGTTATAAGCATTGATCTTATCATTCATCGACACAAAAGGATCGAAGATGACACTACTGTCTCCAACGCTCATGAGTATAGTTGCTGTTCCAAACCATTTCCATTTTAGCTGCATGGATAGAACCTCTCTTTCATTTGATTTCCATCTTGCCTTTCCTGTTTCAAAACAGTTTTATGAAATAATCAATGCTTATATTATAACATAATTTGCAAAATGCAGGATATTTGCGGGGTGAAAAACACCTTCCCGTACGGACACGTTATTGCAAGTAGATTTGCAGGGGGTAGTGGGTGGTGTGCGAGGGGGGTTTTTCGGTCGCCTGCAGCGACCTCCCCCCCTGTCATTCCGAGCAAGCGGAATTTAACAAGAACACCAACATGAAGCTATGGAGAATAATGATGTAGAAACGGTAACACCGGAGTGAAAGAATAGCGCCGCGAGGAATCTGACAGGTGTACATTCTTTCTCTTTGCCGATAGGGTAGGGGTGTACGAGAAGGGGATTCTTCAGGTGACTGAGGCTCTATTTTGTGGGTATGCGAAAATATAAAACCCAGGAATCAGTTTCCCTCCGTGAGTAAGTGGTATCGATAAGGATTTTCTTGGCCGCCCACGTTTTCTATTTCTTTTTTTTATATGTTGGCTTGGCGACTTGGCCAGGGGAAAACAGGAAACAGTTTATGGCAGTGGTGGGGTATGTACGAGGAGGGGATTCTTCGGTCGCCCCAAAAGCAGGGCTCCCTCAGAATGACAGGTAATACACTGTCACATCACGTCGGCAGTCCCGTTTCGCTTCCTCGCCTTCACCGGCTATGGCAACCATTCACTCTATGTCGCTGACGCCAACATATCCGTACGGGGAAAAGATAAAGACCAGGAAAAAGTTTAGGAATGGCAGGTAGGACACTTTTCACTACAACGGGCAGGAGATAGGTATATGGTTATGTCAATGGAATGACAGTACTGGAAAGACAGTCGTGTGGAATGGCACAATACCGGGGAAGGAGTGCGGCGCCCCCCCCCTGTCATTCCGAGCAAGCGGTGTTTAATAAAAACACCAACATAAAGCTATGGAGAATAATGATGTAGAAACGGTAACACCGGAGTGAAAGAATAGCGCCGCGAGGAATCTCGGGCAGAGGCAGGCGTTATGCTTTACGGGGATAAAAGACCAGGAACCAGTTTAGGCAGGTGGTAAGGTGTGTTTGAGGAGGGGATTCTTCGGTCGCCCCAAAAAAAGGGCTCCCTCAGAATGACAGTATAATACAAACGGCTCTCCCCCTCTATCATTGCTATGGAAGTAAATGAACTCCAGCAAAAATATGCACCCGGAAGAAATAATTTCCGTTTATCGTGGTGCGGGTAACGCGTGGAGATTCAGGGCAAACATCTTTCCACAAGTGGCCGTGCAGGGCTTCAGGCAGGGTTTTCCTTGCGCGGTGCCCGGTTTTTCATCCCCTTCCCGATTTTCTTGGTCAGTTCGGTAAGAATAATGGCAAGCACCGTAGTGATGGCGATTACCACCACACATTCCGTCACGTTCTGCTGCCAGAAGGCACGGAAGTAGATGCCGGTAATCCAGCCGATGATGATCCACTGCCAGACGAAGATTGCGGTGATGTTGTAACTCATGTAACGGTAGAACCTGAAGATGATATTTTTGGATACATACAGGTTCAGGCATACGGCAATTGCTTGCTGGAACGTCGTGTAGCCCATGACCTTGATGAAGACTTCCGGCGAATCATAGACAAAATCGGGGCCGAGTATTTTGAAATAGATAGAAGCGGAGGGCTGACGAAAAAAATCGGTCAAGAGGATGCCCAGTGCGAAGGTCAGGGTGGAAAGGATCATGAAGCTCAGCTCATGATTGCGGAAACTCTTGATCTTGATGAGCATGCAGCCGAACATTGCCCCCAGCAGTGTGTAGCAGAAGGTCGGGAAGAAAGGGAACCAGACATGGTCGCTATAACCCCAGAGTGGTTCCATGAAACGGTCGATGTAGACATTCCCCGTCATCAATTTGGCCAGAAAGGGCGTGACCAGGATTACCGCCAGGGCCATGTAGAGCCAGTGGATGGGCTTGACCCTCCCGCGGAACAGTTTCCTGATCAGAGCATAGGCAAGGAAGGCCAGCCCCGCGAACTGGAAGATATCCACGGCGAGGATCATATCGCCTATATTGCGGTAAATGGGAAAGTCCTTCATGGCCAGTGTTCCCCGCCGAACTCCGGCGATGATGGGCAGAAAGCGCACCAGGTTGAGGGCATAACCGGCAGCCAGTATGGTCAACCCCCGTCTGACAAGCGTCTGTGTGGTGGAGCGCGCATATACCAGGTAGATGCCGATATAGATCTGAAACAGGGCTTTTCCGCCTATCGGCCAGAAAATAATATGGGCGATGAAACCCAGCAGGGAATTGTAAACCACGTCTTCGGAACCGAGGAATATTACAACATGGTAGATGATAAACCCGAAGACGGCATAACCCCGAAACAGATCCAGGTCATCGATGCGGGGCGGTTTGAATCCGGTGGGGGAGATATCCACCGGTTCCATGAACAGCGAGCGCGTCGTTTCTCGAAAGGAGGGGCGTGCATTTCCGGGAGCGGTTCTGCCATGTTTCTTGTCCCTGCCGCCCTTTGTTTTTTCTTTTTTCATCCTTTACCCCCGGGGAAAGCCGCCGTTCAATTCACCGCACGCATTCATGATAATTCTGGCGGCATGATCTGTATCCGGAAAATTTCCTTTAACCTTTTTTAATTTCTATCATTGTTACCCATAATCCTTTTAAAACAATCGTGGGGAGGCCGGAATATTATGGATTGATGATCATCTGTTTTTTTGGGGGTGCAGGGAAAAATAGGAATTAGTTTATGCCGATGGTAAGCTGTGTACGAGGAGGGGATTCTTCGGTCGCCTGCAGCGGTCTCCCCCCCTGTCATTCTGAGCAAGCGGTGTTTAACAAGAACACTAGCATCAAGCCATAAAGATAAATGAAGTAGAAATGGTAACAACAGGGTGAAGGAATAGCGCCGCGAGGAATCTCGGGCAGAGCCAGGCGTTGTGCTTTATAGAGATAAAAGACCAGGAACCAGTTTATGCCGGTAGTGAGGGGTGTACGAGGAGGGGATTCTTCGGTCGTGGCAAACAACGGCCACTCCCTCAGAATGACAGGTATAGCATTTTACTACGCCTCCAAGTAGGGCGGTTTTACGTTGTCATTCAGAGCAAGCGGTGTTTTGCAAGTACACAATCCTCATGCTTCGGGAAAATGAAATGCGGAAACGCTAACAGTTATTGGTACGAATAGCGCAGCGTGGAATCTCGGGCAGAGGAAAACGCTGTGCTTGGCTATGGCAGCCACTCACTCCATGTCGCTGACTCCAACATATCCGTACGGGAAAAGATAAAGACCAGGAACCAGTTTATGCCGGTAGTAGGGTGTGTACGAGAAGGGGATTCTTCGGTCGTGGCAAACAACAGCCACTCCCTCAGAATGACAGGTATAGCATTTTACTACGCCTCCAAGTAGGGCGTTTTTACGTTGTCATTCAGAGCAAGCGGTGTTTTGCAAGTACACAAACCTCATGCTTCGGGAAAATGAAATGCGGAAACGCTAATAGTTATTGGTACGAATAGCGTAGCGTGGAATCTCGGGCAGAGGCAGGCGTTGTGCTTGTAGGGTAGTGGTGCTCGAGAATGGGATTCTCTCACAGAATGAAAAAACAACCGTTACACTGAATAATCCCCATAGCATGTAAAATATGCAGGGCAGGTGATCCCTGTTCTTGAATAATGATATAGCCTATTCAAGGAGGTGGGTTTCTTGTACTATGTGTATATCATGACAAACAAAAATAATACTGTCCTGTACACCGGCATAACAAACAATTTGCAACGTAGAATTTATGAACATAAAAATAAATTAGCGAAAGGCTTTACAGCAAAATACAATATTGACAAACTGGTTTATTTCGAGTGCACTTCAGACATTATTGCAGCCATCTCCAAAGAAAAAAAGATCAAAGGATGGAATAGACAAAAGAAAGAAAAATTGATAAACATGTTAAACCCTGAATGGGCGGATTTGTCATACAAGCTTTAAATTGATGATCCCGGAGTTGGTTTTTGGGGAGATGGTAGAGCTGTCCCGAGGCGAACTTTTTCATTCGTGCGGGGAAAAACAGGAACCAGTTTATGCTGATAGTGAGGTGTGTTCGAGAAGGGGATTCTTCGGTCGCGGCAAACTACAGCCGCTCCCTCAGAATGACAGGTTGTACCTTTTCTTTCTCTGGCAGTAGGGTAAGGGGTACATGAGGAGGGGATTCTTCAGGAACTGAAGCTCTCTTTTGTGGGTATGCGAAAAGATAAAACCAAGGAAATAGCTTCCCCCCCTGAGTAAGTAGTATTAACAAGGATTTCCTCGGCCGCCTACGTTTTCTTTTTCTTTTTTTATATGTTGGCTTGGCGACTGGGCCAGGGGAAAACAGGAAACAGTTTATGGCGGTGGTGGGGTATGTATGAGAAGGGGATTCTTCGGTCGCCCTGAAAAGCAGGGCTCCCTCAGAATGACAGGTACTACACTGTCACATCACGTCGGCAGTCCCGTTTCGCTACCTCGCCTTCACCGGCTATGGCAACCATTCACTCTATGTCGCTGACGCCAACATATCCGTACGGGGAAAAGATAAAGACCAGGAAAAAGTTTAGGAATGGCAGGTAGGGACTTTTCACTACAACGGGCAGGAGATAGGTATATGGTTATGTCAATGGAATGACAGTACTGGAAAGACAGTCGTGCGGAATGGCACAATGCCGGGGAAGGAGTGTGGCGGCCTCCCCCCCTGTCATTCCGAGCAAGCGGTGTTTAACAAGAACACCAACATGAAGCCATGGAGAAAAATAATGCAGAAACGCTAACACCGGAGTGAAAAAATAGCGCCGCGAGGAATCTCGGGCAGAGGCAGGCGTTGTGCTTTGAATGGAATCGAATCAGTTTACACCGGTGGGAATCCATGGTATCATTATCTAGGTTTTTGAGCCTGAAAGCATATAGAACAGAGGAATCAGTATTGGAAACCGTAGTTTCTTACCGGGAAAACCTTGAACTTGACGATCTCATCGACGAGGTACGCACCTTTATTGATCGTATCGAACATTTCCGTATTTCAGACCATAACTGGCTGAAACGTATGCGTTCCAGTGGGGAAGAGCTTGCAACCAGGCTTTCCCAACTGGCTGCTGCTTTAAGTACCGGAAATGCCACTGCCAGAAAATCCATCAAGATTCTGGCAGAGCACCTGGGGGCATTCACGGTAAAATTGACCGAACATGCCAGTATGGTAGACCTCCATGACAGCCTGAATTTACTGGCACGAAGTTACGAGGAATTGCTTCTTGAACTCAACAAACTGCGCCTGGCAGGGGCAGAAGCCCTACACCGTTCCCGTCAACTCAAACCGACCAACTATGTCCGCAATATTTTCCATATTTCCATGGGGCTGATGGGGGCCCTTCTCTATTCTTTTGTGTTGACCCGTCTCCAGGCGGTAGCCATTCTCACGGCAGTCTTTGTTCTTTTCGGGATTCTGGAGATAACCAGGCGCCTCTCCAGCAGGTGGAACGATTATCTGGTGGACAGGGTTTTTGGAGCATTCTCCAGGCCATCCGAGCGATACCGGATCAATTCCTCATCGTTCTACGTGCTGGCGCTGATAGTCATCGTTCTTTTCTTGCCGAAACTGCCGGTCATCGCTGCCACCCTGGTTCTGGCTTTTGCTGACCCCGCGGCCTCACTGATCGGCAAGCGCTGGGGGCGTGTAACCCTTTTTCGGGACAAGACATGGGTCGGTTCACTGGCATTCTTCGCGGCGGGTACCCTGGCGGTGGTGATCTACCTTTTTCTGGCCGCCCCCGATCTTGGGCCCATGCGCATCATCGCCACTTCATTGATTGTCGGTTTTTCCGGTGCCCTGACCGAACTTCTGAGTACCCGCATTGACGACAATTTTTCTGTACCGATCATCTGCGCGGTGGTCGGCACCCTGCTGTTGATGTAAAAAAGGGAAAATAATTCATTCTGCATGGATGGCGGTCGCTTACTCCCGCATTTCCACCCTGCACTAACACTGTATCCCGGCGTTTCTTCCCCCGTTTCAAACGCTTTTTTGTCGATAACTTTTCATACCCTTTCCGATTTTCTTGGTCAGCTCGGTGAGAATAATGGTAAGGACAGTAGTGATGGCGATTACCACCACACATTCTGTCACGTTCTGCTGCCAGAAGGCACGGAAATAGATGCCGGTGACCCAGCCGATGATGACCCACTGCCAGATATAGACCGTGGTGATATTGTAACTCATGTAGCGGTAGAACCTGAAAATGATGTTTCGGGGAATGTACCTGTTTAGATAGACCAGGATTGCCTGATGAAACGTCGTGTATCCCAGGACCTTTATGACTGTTTCCGGCGAATGATAGATAAGATCAGGGCCGAGTATTTTGAAATAGATGTGCCCTGTGGGTTGGTGCCAGATATCGGTCAGGAGGATGCCCAGTGCGAAGGTCAGGGTGGAGAGGATCATGAAACTCAGCTCATGATTGCGGAAACTCTTGATCTTGATAAGCATGCAGCCGAACATTGCCCCCAGCAGTGTGTAGCAGAAGGTCGGGAAGAAGGGGAACCAGATATGTTTGCCGTAACCCCAGAGTGGTTCCAGGAAACGGTCGATGTGGATATTTCCGGTTAGCAGAGGGGCCAGGAAAGGCGAGATCAGAATTACCCCCAGGGACATATATATCCAGTGAATGGGCTTGACCATTCCGCGAAACAGTTTCCTGATCAGAGCATAGGCAAGGAAGGCCAGACCTGCAAACTGGAAGATATCTGCACAAAAAATGATGTCACCAACATTGCGGAAAAGGGGAAAGTCTTCCATGACCAGCGTTCCCCGCAAGATCCCAACGATGACGGGCAGAAAGCGCACCATATTGAGGGCATAGCCGGCAGCTAATATAGCCAAACCCCGTTTGACAAGTGTCCGTGTGGAGGAACGGGCATATACCAGATAGATGCCGATGCCGATCTGGAAAAAAGCTTTTCCTCCTATCGGCCAGAAAAGTACAAAGGCCATAAAACCCAGTAAAGAATCATCGACTACAGTTTCAGAACCGAGAATCAACACTACATGATAGATGATAAACCCGAAGATGGCGTAGCCCCGAAGTAAATCCAGTTCATCGATGCGGGGTGGTTTGAATCCGGTGGGGGAAATATCCACCGGCTCCATGAACAGCGAGCGCGTCGTTTCTCGAAAGGAGGGGCGTGCATTTCCGGGAGCGGTTCTGCCATGTTTCTTGTCCCTGCTCCCTATTATTTTTCCTTTTTCCATTCTTTGCCTCCGGTGAATATTGCCGACATCGTGTTTTTCATGGACGATTACAAAGTCGGCGGCATAATTGGCATCTGCAGAATATTCCCTATATTCCCCCAATCCAATCTAATTCTATCATCGATATGGATAATCCTTTTAAGAGGGTCTGGCGAAATATTTTTGGTCAAGAGTTTTTCGTGCTTGGCTATGGCAACCATTCACTCCATGTCGCTGACGCCAACATGTCCGTACGGGGAAAAGATAAAACCTAGGAACCAGTTTATGCCGGTAGTAGGGTCTGTTCGAGGAGGGGATTCTTCGGTCGCGGCAAACTACAGCCGCTCTCTCAGAATGACAGGTTGTACCTTTTTTTTCTCTGGCAGTAGGGTAAGGGGTACATGAGGAGGGGATTCTTCAGGAACTGAAGCTCTCTTTTGTGGGTATGCGAAAAGATAAAACCAAGGAAATAGCTTCCCCCCTGAGTGAGTAGTATTAACAAGGATTACCTCGGCCGCCTACGTTTTCTTTTTCTTTTTTTATATGTTGGCTTGGCGACTGGGCCGTTCATGGGTACTTACTCTATGCTGTTGACGCCAATATATCGGTATGGGGAAAACGGGAACCAGTTTGTGCCGGTAGTGAGGTATGTACGAGGAGGGGATTCTTCGGTCACCCCAAAAGCAGGGCTCCCTCAGAATGACAGGTAATACACTGTCACATCACGTCGGCAGTCCCGTTTCGCTTCCTCGCCTTCACCGGCTATGGCAGCCATTCACTCCGTCGCTGACGCCAACATGTCCGTACGGGGAAAAACAAGGAGCCAGTTTATACCGATACTTAAGTGTGTAAGAGAAGGGGATTCTTCGGTCGCCCCAAAAGCAGGGCTCCCTCAGAATGACAGTACTATAAAAACAGTCGTGCGGAATGGCACAATACCGGGGAAGGAGCGCGGTGGCCTCCCCCCCTGTCATTCCGAGCAAGCGGTGTTCTGCAAGTACGCAGGCGTTATGTTTCGGGGGATGGTAATGCAGAAACACGGGACTTTGTCGGTGGGCATAGCGCCGCGAGGAATCTCGGGCAGAGGGAAACGCTGTGCTTGGCTATGGCAACCACTCACTCTATGTCGCTGACGCCAACATATCCGTACGGGGAAAAGATAAAACCTAGGAACCAGTTTATGCCGATAGTAGGGGGTGTGTTCGAGGAGGGGATTCTTCGGTCGCGGCAAACTACAGCCGCTCCCTCAGAATGACAGGTAATGCGAAAAGAGAAAAAAAAGGAACCAGTTTAGGAATGTCAGGTATTACCTGGAATGACAATACTGAAATGAACAAATTTTTATGCAACAACCCGGGAGTAATTTCAACAGTATATATTTACTTACATAACAACAACTCCCAGGGAAAAAGAACCATCGGGGCGGATGAATAAGGAATAATTGCTAAATACAACCATGGATAATAAATATAATGCAGGAAAAATAAGGTACGACCATAAGATGCCCATCCGGTGCAAAAATTGGCGTATTTTGTCGATAAATATTTCAATTCTGAAGTATACCAATGCTTATGTCTAAAGAGTTTGTCCTCGTTTTTATTTTTTTGTCGCCAACAATTTTGCTGCAAAAAAAATGTTCCAAAACGCAAATTATTATTGCTCTTATATGTTGAAAAATAAAAATCATGTGTTATAATAGATTCAGAAAATTGTAAAAATGGTTGCCAATATATGTTTATTTTACAACCACCTGATTACCTGATTGGAGGGTTACGGACATGATGAAAAAAGATGGTGGATACACATTTTTGAAAACTTCAGTAGTCGTGATGCTCTGCTTTGTACTGGCTTTTGCACCCGTTGTGGGGGAGGTGGCCCCGGCACTTGCTTCTGCCGCCGGGAAGGCGGCCGGCACAGCAGGCGGTGAGAAGTCGCCGCTGAACATTCTGGGCGGCACGGCTTCCGTCTGGGGGTCGATGCTCTCGGCGGCCTCCTCGACGGAGGAGGCGGAGGATGACATCGGCGATGAGGAAATTTCCCTCGACGGCCTCCGCGACAGTGCTGGCGTTTTTCTGGAGGAGCTGCTGGGTGATGAGCGGCTGAAAATTGCTCTCTCCGAAGCCATGGTCCGCGTGGCGGATGATGGCGGCACCACCCTGGAAGACCTGATTGTAAATATTCTTACCGACGTGAGGCTGAGGGATTTTCTCGTCGATCTTCTTGCTTCATACCTGATTCTCTCCGAGGGGAGCCCGGAACGTGCTTTTTTCCAGCAGATCACCCTCGACCTCTATACGCTGCTGCAGGACAATTCCGCCGGCAGCATCAAGGCCTTCCTGAAGGGGGCCCTGGGCGAGTTCATGGAGCAGAAGGATATGAAAGACCTCATCAGCGACATCTTCGGCGTGGCCACCGGCCGCCTCGGCGGCATCATCGATGATCTGCAAGAACAGCAAGTTCTCGATGAGGTGCCGGATATGTTCAGACTCTGGTGGGATGATTTTCTGAACAAGACCACCGGTGCGGAGGCCGGCGAGGCCATGTCGAAGGTGGTCGTCGGCATCATGGAGAATGCCAACGTCATCTCCGAGGACTTTGCCCGTGTGCTGGAGGAAGACGAGGAATTCGGGATCGCCATGGAACACCTCTCCGACGCCGTTGTCGCGGAATTGACGGGGCCGCTGGTGGACAGTATAAAAGAAAAACTGACCCCCTTCATGGAGGCGATCAGCCCTCCCGATGCCGGAGAACCCGATTCCCTGAATCGCTACAACGGCATGATGGGCCCGCTGCGGAAGTTCCTGGATACGCTGATGGATTCCGAGTGTGAGACCTGTGATGATAACGATTATCCCGGTTACATAGGCACCACGTCTTTAACCCCATGTCCCGATTGTCCCGATACGCTGGGGACGGTGCTGAAGAGGATCGGCTCCGACCTCAATGCCAACATTGCCCAGTATGCCGATGCGGCCATGGGCGAGATCATCCCCGCGGATGTGGAGATCGAACCCTCCGATGCGCTGGTCAAGGCGGAGCTGGGTGCGTTCCTCATGCACTGGGCCGACAACCTCATCGCCATCATCGGACGTCCGGAAACCAGCGGATTTCTCATGGAACCGATCGGGGACTACTTTGCCACCGGCGGTGGCAAGGCGGACCTTGAAGATATTCTATCCACCTTCAATGATAACTTCATGCGCATCTACGAGGCACTCACCGACGACGATTCCCCCATCCAGGAGGTGGTCCGCGAGAACCTCTCCTACCCCCTCTTCGGGGCGAAGAGATACGGCGAATACGAGGGCGAATGCCTGACGGATAAGCTCAATGAGGGCCTCAAGGAGATCCTCGGCGATGTCCTCGACGAAGTTCAGATGGACGAAGATGTGAAGGAGACCGCCGCGGCATTCAGCCATGAGCTCAATCTGATCATCCGCCAGATCTTCCCCGCCTACTACATCGAGGAAGAAGAAGAGGATCCCAGCGTGGAACTGAAGGGCGATATGATCGACGACCTGATCGACAGCCTCACCACCTTCCAGAGTCTGGCCGATCCGGAGGGCGAGGAGGTCCTGCTCTACGAGCTGGCCGACGACATCTCCGCCTACATGTCCGCTGCCTGCGATGATCCCGAGTGCGATTGTGGCGGCCTTCCCCGTGCCGAGTGCATGGCGAGGAAGATAGTGACAGAACTGCTCGACAATGTCGTTGACGGCATCACCGCCCCGGCGGAAGAATGCCCCGACTGTGCGGCTCTGCCCGGGGATCAGCTCTGTCCCGCCTGCCAGAGGGCAAAGGAACGTGCGGAAGCGGCCGCACAGATCCGGGCGGACATTCTGAGTACAGACCGTCTGGAAGATTTCTACGAGGAACTTCTGGGCCCCCGCGGCCCCGAATATGAATACGGGTACGAGGTCACGGACGATTCGGGCATATTCGAGATCGTCCTCGCCGTCTTCAAGGAGATCCTCGGCGGGGAGGAATTTGACGGCTACGTGACCGACTTTCAAGACACGGGCGGCTGGATGGATCAGTTGCTCGAGGAACCGGATACGGGACTGCTTGATTACGGCCGCCGCCTGCTCGGATCGGCCTTCAGTTTCCTGGACCGCATCTTCGCTCCCGTGATGAAACTCATCTACCCCCGCCGCTATGTCTATGAATACGATGAAACTGAGCAGCAGCGCCTGCAAAACATGGTGACCGAGGAACGCATGGCCGGCAGCCTGCGCTGGATTCTTACCCCCGTGCAGGGCATGCTGACGGAGAGCAAGCTGGCCGAGTTTGCCGTTGACCCCGGAAATCCGGGAGGGTATCTCTCCTTCCCCGATTTCCTCATCGACCGCTTTTTCAAGCATGAGTACGAGGGCAACACCGGCCTGGGCATCCTTGTTTCTCCCGATCGGCTCACGGCGACAACCGGCCTGATTTCCGAGCTGGTCGGCAACGAAGACCTCAAAGAACTTTCGGCGGAGCATTTTGCCCGCGACATCGCCGACCCGGATTTCTATGATGAGATGCTCGAAAATGTTACCGCAATGCTGGACCCCGATGACGGGGACGTCAAGATAACCGAAACGGTCAACGAGTTGATCGAAAGCTTCCTGAACTGCCCCGAATGTGAGGGCACCGGCCTGATCGGCGGCCAGCCCTGTGCCAACTGCGGCGGCGTTGGCCAGCTTGACCGGCTGGACCTCTCCCTGCGGGAGTGGATGGGCATCCTCTCCGGCGGCCAGGACAGCCTTTACAGGATCGCGGCGATGCTGGAGGAACTCTCTTCCGAGTGCGCCTCCTGCGGCGGTACGGGCATGATCGATGGCCAGCCCTGTGAGCGCTGCGGTGGCAGCGGCCGCCCGCAGACCGAGTTCGACTGCCCCTTCTGCAACGGTGCCGGTTGTACCCAGTGTGGCGGATCGGGGAAGACCCGTCCCAGCCTGGTACTTCCCGGCGTTCCCGCCATGCTCCTCGCGGAGGAGGATTCGCGCCGGGCGGTCGGCGATTACCAGGCGGCGACCATCGGCCCCGCCGTGTCGGCGCTGGCCAAGGTGCTCCGCGGCGAGAAGGCGCGCCAGATCGTCTACGATCTGGCTGATGAGGGGATCCACATCCTTATCGATGGGCTGGGTACAGTACTGAGCAAGATCATCGCCAACGAGAATGGCGAGATGCTATACATGCAGGAGATGATGGTGGAGATCTTCACCTTCGGCGATCTGCCGCAGAAGATCAACAAGCTGCTGACCGGTTTCCTCAAGGATCCTACCTGGCTCGGCGAATGTACGATGGTGGATGCAAAATATCAGGCCTGTACCGGTTGGACAGGGTTCGATCACAGCCGCAAGCAAGGTTGCAAAGGAAACGCAAATTCTGCCGGCTGGAATGAGCCCGTGCCCAAGGATGCGCATAAAGAATATCCCCTGGGTACCAACGGCAGCGGGCTGGAATACCTGTTGCGCCTCAGCCTCTACTACTCCATCTGGAACAAACCGTTTCCATACGAAGACAATGACCCCGACCTTCCTGTTGTCAGGGTTTTCAACTCGAATAAGGAGCACAATGGAAGTAGCAAGATGCCCGCCGGTTGGGGCCAATTCTGGACGGTCAATTATACAAAGGAAGTCTGCGCCTTTAACATATTTGGTTCCGAGATCGGGCAGGGCGCCCAGATCGGGATCCACCGTTTCAACAACGCTCTTCTGGAGTGGCTGCGCGGCGGCACCAATTTCGCGGGCAATGATCCGCAGAACCCCGCCGTCCTGCAGCGCCCGGCGAACTTCATCCCCACTTACGTGGAGGATTACTACCGCGAATGCCTGGCCGGTGAATTCGTTCCCAACCTGGTCGAGGTTTTGCTCACTGTTCTGGAGGAGGTCTTCACCTACCAGGACCCCGTGCGCGGCAGCGCCGCCGACATCGTTGCCTCCTGGCTGTTGCCCATCATCTTCACCGACCCGGGCAATCCCACCGATGTGAACAAACCCTGGCTCTTTGGTGACATCGCCAATATCCTGGAGAAAGAATACGGCAGCGGTGCGGCAAAATTTGACCTTGCCGATCTTCTGGAGGACGTGGTCATCGGCCTGCCCGATGCCCAGGGGATACGGGAGATGAAGATGCTCGACAAGCTGGGAGAGATGCTGCAGTATGACCCGGCGGAACACCCATCGGGCAGCGAGCGTGATCACCCTCCGGTCTGGGTGCTGGAGGAACATTTCGGCACCACCTTCTCCAACGTGCTGGGCAAGTTTGCCGACTTCGTGGTCGGCGGCTGGGGTTGCAGTGTTATCCCCACCCTCAAGCAGAGCGGCGGGGATGTGTACATGGAACTCACCCTGGAACACCCCGTGGACGAGGAGACGGTGAGGATCTTCAAGCCCTGCGGTGTCTGTGAAAAATGCACCGCCAACCCGCCCCGTCCCCACGAGTGCGAGAACCCGCTTCTCGAGGCCTGGGATGTCGTGGACCCCTGCGACTGCGAGAACTGCCAGCGGGGCAAGGCCTGCCTCCATCCGACGGGCACCTTCGAGGGCCCGCTGGTCAAGGCGGGCGGTCCGCGCAATGCCATCGACTACATTGACCGCACGATCGAGCTGAGCGTCAATTGCAGCCCGGGCGATGAACTGATTGTTTCCTGGATGCCCGGCCTGATCACTTACCTGACACTGCACCTGGAGGCAGACGGCCTCAGGCGGGCGTTGAAACTGCCCGAGGCAGACAGCCCCGGGGAAGTCGCTCCCTTCGACAACCTGATCTACAACAATATCTTGAAATACATCCGGCACATCGACCCGGATACCGGTGATCCGCTAAGTAAAGTCACCTGTCAGTTCTGCGATGGGACCGGTCAGACCGAGGACGGCAGGGAATGCAAGAACTGCAACGGCGGCTATCTTTACAACTCCGCCTCCGAGCAGCTCTGCGAGTATCTGCTTGACGGCGCCGCGCCGGGGGATGATATCAGCCCCGATGCGCCTGGCTTCCATGCCGGCTACATCATCGCGGACGTCCCTTCCCGCCTGATCGTGGACCTGCTCACCGCCGGAGCCACCCCTGCGGGGGATCCGGCAGATCTGGCGGAGCATGCCAGCGGTGTCGTCTCCGGACTCTTCTCCGATACACTGATGAACTACCGCATGGGCGGCCGTGCGCTCGACGGGATCGAAAGGATCCTTTCCAGCGATGCCGTCTTCAAGGCGCTGACGGACACGCTTTCCGGTTTCTTCTCCAACCTGCTGGAGACCTTCACGCGGCGCATCACCTCGTTCGGCGGGTTGCTGGCGGGGACCTCTCCCGCCCCGATCCAGCCGCAGGCTGCCGGTGAACACGATCGCGACCCGATTCTGCAGGCGGCGCCTGCGGCGGGTGTGAAAGGCATTGCCCTTCTGGCGGGCGTTCCCCTGCCGACGGCGGAGATCGAAACCGCCGGGGCGGCGGCCGATGCCAGAACGCTGGCCGATGACATCATCAAGGCGCTGCAGAGGATGGACACGGCACTGTTCGATGAATTCATCAACGAGATGCTGGCCGAGGATACGTTCAAGGAGAACCTGAGCCCCCTGCTGGCCCTGGTCGGAGAGATCATCGGTGACCGGGACTTGGCGGGGATCATCGGCGGTGTGCTGGCCGACAACCTGCAGGACGGCCGCCTTGACGACGATATAGATTATACCTTCAACACGGTCATGGACTTTCTTGCCGACGAGGAGATCAACAAGGTCTCCCGCCAGTTCGTTTTTTCCTTCCTCAACAGCGAGGAACTTCAGGCCGACGGAGCTTACGTTGATAACCTGATCGAGGAGGGCGTGGAGATCGGCTTCGACCTGCTGCGCAACATCGTGGAGAACATCCTGCTGGTCAAACATCCCGAGAACCCGAAGGTACCGGGTGAGAAGAGCGAGATCGTGAAGACGCTGGCCAAGCAATTTGTCTCCACCGCGCGCAAGGAATTCGAAGGTTACGAAGGTTTCCCCGGTTATCAGAATCAGTTTCAGGATCTGCTCACCGACCCGCGCCTGGGCGACCTGCTGAAATTTTTCGGGCAGATACTGGTTGAATCGGGCATCGACCTGGGTGCGGACCTGCTGGAGGAACCGCGGACCCAGCCCATACTGACCGATATATTGCTCGTGGTGGCCGACTATGCCCTTTCGGGACTGGTGGGCATCTTCGGCGACTCCGAGCTCACCCCCCATATCTTCTCCTGTATCGACCAGGGGATACGCAATACCTCCGGCGACAACAGCTACAAATTCGCGCAGGACTCGATCAACGATCTCGTGGAAAATCTTTTCTATCACCGGGATGGGGCTCTTTTCAGCCATCTATCCGCCAATTTCTACAAGGTCATGGAGCTATGCGGTAACGAAGGTTATTATGGCAAGAATGGAGTCTGCCATGCCAAATGCCGCCTCAATCTTGGCCTGGCACCGGATCAGAACCTGGTCGCCTCGCTGCATCCGGAGCTGGCTACCGTTCCTCCGGAGCTGCTCATCGATGTCGTCACCGACTGGCTGGTTTACGGCGGCGGCCGCCCCGGTGCCGGCACCATGTCCGGCTGGGCGCATAACATCGCCGCACAGATCCGCCCGCAGTTGATCTACGATGCTACCGATCCCGAACTCTACACCCTGGCCAAAGCTTACCAGGAGTCGCAGGATTTCATGCTCGATCTGCTCAGCCCGAGCCATGACCTGGGCGGGAAACCGGCCATATTGAACAAGGTGCAGGAGGCGCTGGAGGAATATCCGTTGTCGGATATCGCCGCGGTGGTCCGGGACGACCCGCGCCTGGATCCGGAGGCGCTCCAGTCCGACGATTTCCAGTATTACCGCGGGGTCAGCATCAACCATAACAGTTTCGGACAGACATTGACCAACTTCCCCGTTCTGGTCAGGCTTGATGCCGGCAATTTCGATTTCTCCCGGGCGCGCGCGGACGGCGCGGATATCCATTTCCGCCTGCCCGACCCGGCACATCCCGCCCGCCCCGGCGGTGCGGCACAGAACCTTACTTTCGAGCGGGCTCTCTATGACCCCGTCAACGAGGTGGCGGAGTTCTACGTTCTCTTCCCCTCGATCTCCCATACCACGGACACGAGGTTCATGATCTGCTACGGCGGGAACTCCGCCCCGCACAACTCGACTGCCGTCTGGAAGGGGACGGGGCGCAACTATGCACTGGTCTATCATATGAGGGAGAGCGGCACTACCGTGAAGGACAGCACCGGCAGCCACAACGGAACCAAGACGGGGACGATCCCCCTGACCACGATTGACGGGCGTACCGGGCTTGATTTCCGTGGCCGTAACTTCTGCGTGAACAGCAACAAGAATGCCTCCCAGCTGGGTATTGGCGGCAATACCGCCAGGACCATCGAGGCCTGGGCATACACGACCGGTTTCAACAACGGCGCCGTCTTTGACATTGGCACCAATGCCAACAATCAAACTTTCAGTATAAGGACACTGGATAGCAACAACAGATGGCGGGCCAACCTCTACGGCAGCAATGATTGCGATTTCGATTACCCCTCCCGCAACACCTGGGTCCATTTTGCCATGGTTTACTCCGGCGGCAGCAGCGGGCAGGTACGCGTCTATGTCAACGGCGAGCAGATGGCCTTGACTCCCACCGCCAATTTCAACCTGGGTGATACCAAGACATTCCGTGTCGGCCAATGGGCGGGGTCGACCACCGATCATTTCGAGGGGATCATCGATGAGGTGCGCATCTCGAACGTGGCCCGCTCCGCCAACTGGATCAGGTCCAGCTACGAGGCGGGGTTGGGCAACGCGGTGAGGAATATCGGGCCGGAGATCCGCGGCGATTACTACATCCCGCGCGAACTGGCGACGGCCCTGATCGATATCCTGCCTCTGGAAGAGGTGGGCAACATCCTCAATATCCCCGTTTATACTGACCGGGTAAAGGAGGAGTTCACATCGACAACCTTCCCGCCTACCGGATGGACCCGCACCACGCCGACCGCCAATCGCTGGGACCGCGATGCCTCGAGGGGGCATGATGCCCCCGGCGCGGCGAGATTCACGGCTACCGAGCCGCCGCTGCTGACCAATCAGGAGCTGCTCAATGAATCGTTCGCTGCGGGAATGTTCCCCCCGGCGGGCTGGAAGGTGGAGGTTAAGGAAATCATCAATCGTGTGGGTGACGGCTGGCACAAGCATTATATTAATACAGACCCTACGATAAATAATGAAGCGGCCAGCATGATGTGGATAAAAGGCACTGCTACGGGGACTAGCAATAAATGGTCGGAAGAGGTGCAAAAGGCAAACGGTAATGGAACCCACCCCCACCATGTAGTTCTCTGTTCGCCCTGGTTTAGTTTTGACAGCGGAACAGCTACGCTTACCTTCCGCCACAAGAAGGAAAGCAGTGAACCGGCTCGGTTTACCCACGCCAAGGTGGGCGTGGAGTACCGCGAGGACGGGGAGATCAAGCGCCACGAGCTGAAAAATAATGGTTATGCGGAGAATGAAATCACTACCAGCTATGCCACTGTTACCTTTACCATTCCGGCCCAATATGCGGGGCGGAACGTGCGCCTCTACTTTGATTTCAAGGGCAGCTACAAAATAGAAGGTAAAAATGAAAGCCAGATAAAATACTGGAAATGGATAATCGATGATGTCGTGGTCAGGGGCAGCAGGTACGGGGCGCCCCCCCTCGGGGAAGGGCGGCTCATCTCCGCGCCCATCGAGGTTGGCGAAAAATACGTCCTCGAGTACTACGAGAGCAGCGACAAGCGCCATCGTTTCCAGTCTCACGCCATGGGGATTCTCAACCCGGGCGGAACCGTCCTCTACCGGACCGAACTGGGGCGGGCCCCCGCCTACCCCGACTGGCAGCGGCGCCGGCTCGACCTGAGCGAATACACGGGGCAGACGGTGAGGTTCTTCTTCGACTACAAGGGCCACGCCGGCGATACCTGGTATCTCGACGATTTCCTCGTGCGCGGTTTTGACCGTTACCTGGGCGAGGACCCGGGCGATCCGGTCATCTTCGAGCAGCTGGAGGAGGCCGGGCACTATGCGGTGGACATCTTGCCGCTGGTTGACCTCATCGATGCGGTCTTTGCCGATGAGGAGGTCATCAAGGATGCGCTCGATTCTTTCATCGGCGATGTGATCAAGGGTGCCATCCAGGTTCTGGGGCGCAGCGACATCTTCTTTGCGGCCGTCGACGTTCTCAGGGAATTCCCCATCGACAAGATCGGTGAATTCCTGCAGGAAGAATACAAGATACCGTGCGGTTATTGCGAGGGCTGCAAGCAGGGCGGGGCGTGCGAACTGGACCCGGACCTGGTGGGCCTCACCCGTGCGGAGTATATCGGGCAGATTCTCCCCGAGGTTCTGCTGGGAGCGGGTGCCGATCTGTTCCTCGGTGAAGGCGAGGACGGCTCGGTGCTGGCCGATCTGATTTACGGGCTGCTCACGGACACCATCGATGAATTCGGCGACGGTTCCCCCGTCAAGATGCTGGCCAACATCGCCGTTGATCTGCTGACCTGCGGCGAATGCGAGGGCTGCACCTCCGACCCGCCGGGGCCGTGCGAGAACAACAAACTGATCCCCCTCGTGGAAGCCCTGTATGAGCTGCTTGGCGTGGCCAACGGCAACGGTTCTTCCCCGGCGGAAGTGCAGGGGCAGGAAGCGGCAGCCGCGGCAGAAGGGGAAGATGAGAAAGACGCGGTGGCGGCTTACTATGCCGATGTCCCGCAATTCTTCACCGCGCTCTGGTCCGGTCTCTACCGTGCGGCGTTGGGCCTCCTGGGAGGCGCGCTGCAGACAGATGCGGGAGAAGAACCTGCGACCGGGGCGCCGACCATCACCACCGCCGACAGCACGGTTGTTGATATCCCCGACGAGGAACTGAGGAAAGCCATCGGCTATGCACTCCTGCTGGACAACGGGAAGATCACGGTCGGCGACATGAAGAAACTCTATGCCCTTTCGGTCTGCGAACGCGGCATAACCGATCTCACCGGGCTGGAGAAGGCGGAGAACCTGAAATTCCTTGACCTTTACGGCAACGAGATCGCTGATCTGAGCCCGCTGTCCGGGCTGACCGATCTGGAAGCCCTGCATCTTTCCTATGCGGGCCTGGGCAATGACGATATTGCGAAACTTTCCGGCCTGACCAACCTCACGGAGCTGGATCTGGCTTACAACGAGATAACGAACCTGTCGGCACTTGACGGCCTGGTCAATCTGGAAATACTCAACCTCAACGGCAACGCCGTGACGAACGTGGCGGCGCTGGCGGGGATGACGGATATGAAACGGCTTTTCCTTGCCGATAACAACATCGGCAACATCGGGCCGCTGGCATCGATGCATGATCTGGAGCGGCTCAACCTCGGCGGCAACGCCGGTCTGGCCTCGGGCGGTTTTGCGGCGCTGGCAGGCAAGAACAGCCTGGAACGACTCAACCTTGACGGCACGGGGATCAGCGGCGCTGTCCCCGCGCAGATAACCGGGCTGGCCGGTCTCAAGAGGCTCGATCTTGGCGCCAACACGATCACCAATCTGGGCAACCTGGCCTCCATGACGGAGCTGGAAACCTTGCAGATCGGTGCCAACGGGCTCAACAACGCCCGCCTGGGTACCGTGAATTGGAGTGCATTGACCGCCCTGCGTCAGCTGGATCTCGGCGACAACAGCATCACCAACCCCACGGCGCTCTCCGGGCTGAGCGAGCTTGCGGAATTGAATCTGGCAAATAACAACATATCCGGCCTGGCGGCACTGTCCGGCCTTACCGGCCTGCGGAGCCTGAATCTGTCGCACAACAACATTGCTGCGCTGACGGGGCTGGACTGGAAAACATTCAAGGCGCTGCGCTATCTCTACCTGGCCTCCAACAATGACAGCCTCCTTGATGAGCTGGACATTTCGCCGCTGGCTCCGAACGGTGCAGCCACCCCCGCGGAGGACCGCCTGAACCTGGTCGAGCTGGATCTGTCGGGCAACGCCATCGAGGATATAAGTGCCTTGGCCGGGGTGAACTTCAGGGATGCCCTCTGGGGATTCAAGGCCTGGCTGCGCCTGGGTGCCTCCCTGGAATTCGAGGGGATCGAATACCTGGATGGTGAGCAGGGAGGTTTCCTGGATCTCTCCAACAACTTGATCAGCGATACCACTCCCCTGGCAGGGAAGAAGCTGCAGACGCTCAACCTTGCCACCAACGAGATAAAAGATGCCAGCGTGCTTGAAAATGTCAACTTCGGCGGCCTGGTCATCAATGGCCTGCTCGATCTCTCCAACAACTGGATTGCCAAGATGGAAGCGGTCGGTGCGCCTGAGGGGTTGGATGCCCTCTCCCTGCGCGGCAACTATCTGAAGATAGACTACCGCTGCATCCGTCCGAACAGATGCCAGTGCGGCAAGGAGCCCGGCGACGAATGCGCCTGGGTGGCGATCAACCGCCTGCGGCAGCATAGCATCATCGTTGCCGATGAGGAACAGATCCCGGGTCCGGCACCGCAGGGTGTGGTGGGCGGCCAGATCTTCAGCCCCGACGGTGAACCGGTGGCCGGTGCCGGGGTGACGGTCTGGGAGGAAGGATCCGGAGCGGAACTGCAGCTATCTGAAAGCGGCAGATCCTACCATACCGTTACCCGCGCTGACGGCAGCTTCCGCCTGCCTCTGCCCGAGGGCACCTACCGTGTGCGGATAGAGCACGCCGCTTTTGACCCGGTGGAATCGGGTGGACTGGAGGTAGAGAAGACCGGCCCCACCCTGGAGAAACAGGAAATCTTCCTGAAAGAGACGGTCGGCTTGATCTCCCTGGGAGGCAAGGTGGTCAATACCCGGGGTGAGCCCCTGGATAACCTGCAGGTCTCCCTGAAAGAAGAAACCGAAAAAAGAGGCGGGGAGATTCTTACCGGTGAGGCCGGCACCTATGAGTTGCAGCTGGCGGCCGGCACCCATGTTGTTGAAATCCGCCGCGATGGATATATTCCCGTAACCCTGGAGATCACCGTTCATGCGGACGGCACCATCGAGGGAGCGGGGGAGACCGTTATCATGGACCTGCTTACCTGCGAGGGTGAAGTGGCAGATGTTTGCGGCGAACCGAAAATGGAGGCGCAGATCACCGCCACGGATGATGATGGGCGTGAAATTTCGGGCAGCGTCCTCGCGGACGGCACCTTTACCCTCGGATCCTTCGATGAGCTGCTCCTGCCCGGCACCTACCGGGTGGAGTCGAAACTTGCCGGCTACCTCCCGGCAGTGCTGACCATGACCGTGGATGCGGATGGCACCATCAAGGGCTGGGATGAGGCGTTTGTGATGGAACTCTACGGCGATGTCTCCAACGACGGGCGGGTGGATATTGGCGATGCCATCCTGGCCCTCAAGCAGATCGTGGGGTTGACCGCGCTGGATGAGAAAGCCCTGCTTCGTGCCCGGGTGAGCGGACACCTGCCTGAAGATGGTGATCTGAGCATCCGTGATGCGATCCTCATCCTGAGGCATATCGTGGGGCTGATCGATACATTCCCGGCAGACACCTTCTGATCGGGGCCGTGTGCGCGACGCATGCGGTGTGAATAAAATTGACGGGGATGGCCTCCGCTTTCGGAAGCCATCCCCTTTTGCTTTTTTATACCTGTCATTCAGCCATACCTGTCATTCTGAGGGAGCGGCTGTAGTTTGCCGCGACCGAAGAATCCCCTCCTCGTACACACCTTACCATCGCCATAAACTGGTTCCTAGGCTTCTGTCTTTTCCCCGTACGGATATGTTGGCGTCAGCGACATAGAGTGAATGGTTGCCATAGCCGGTGAAGGCGAGGAAGCGAAACGGGACTGCCGACGTGATGTGACAGTGTAGTTCCTGTCATTCTGAGGGAGCCCTGTTTTTTGGGGCGACCGAAGAATCCCCTTCTCATACATACCCCACCACCGCCATAAGCTGGTTCCTGTTTTCACCTGGCCCAGTCGCCGAGCCAACATATAAAAAAAGAAAAAGAAAACGTAGGCAGCCAAGAAAATCCTTATCGATACCACTTACTCACGGAGGGAAACTGATTTCTGGTTTTTATATTTTCGCATACCCACAAAAGAGAGCTTCAGTTCCTGAAGAATCCCCTCCTCGTACACATCTTACCATCGCCATAAACTGGTTCCTGGTCTTTTATCTCTATAAAGCATAACGCCTGCCTCTGCCCGAGATTCCTCGCGGCGCTATGCTTGACAACAGAGGTTGGTATTCCTGCATTACCATTCCCCGAAACACAACGTCAGCGTACTTACAAAACACCGCTTGCTCGGAATGACAGGGGGAGGGGAGGGAGCCGCAGGCGACCGAAGAATCCCCTCCTCGTACACACCTTAGTATCGGCACAAACTGGTTCCTGGTCTTTTATCCCCGTAAAGCACAACGTTTCCCTCTGCCCGAGATTCCTCGCGGCGCTATTTTTTTACTCGGTGTTACCGTTTCTACATCATTATTCTCCATGGCTTCATGTTGGTGTTCTTGTTAAACACCGCTTGCTCGGAATGACAGAGGGGGTGGGAGCGGCGTATTTGCCGCGACCGAAGAATCCCCTCCTCGTACACCCCTTAGTATCGGCATAAACTGGTTCCTAGGTTTTATCTTTTCCCCGTACGGATATGTTGGCGTCAGCGACATAGAGTGAATGGTTGCCATAGCCGGTGAAGGCGAGGAAGCGAAACGGGACTTCCGACGTGATGTGGACAGTGTATTACCTGTCCATTCAGAGGCCGCCGCAGGCGGCCGAAGAATCCCCTAGTTGAACACACTCACTACCTGAACCGTTCTTTATGCTATGGCCCATGAAC
>FZPS01000153.1_pt29 | contig 50214 bp, 44 predicted proteins | sample 1817821 | NCBI WGS metagenome assembly FZPS01 (sample SAMEA104158645, study PRJEB21678) | metagenome | place: Germany | collected 2015-04-21 | reverse complement strand
GGAAGAATGGCCAATCCATAGGGAACCACCTAAACTTACCGAGCAGACTGCCCAACCCGAAATATTAGAAACTGGTATCAAGGCCATAGATTTGCTTTGTCCATTTTCTAAGGGGGGCAAGATAGGCCTCTTTGGTGGTGCTGGAGTTGGGAAGACCGTCCTAATAATGGAACTAATTAACAGTATTGCCAAGGAACACGGAGGATACTCTGTATTTGTTGGAGTAGGAGAGCGGACCCGTGAAGGAAATGACCTTTATAATGATATGGTAAACTCTGGTGTTATAGATAACACGGCCTTAATATTTGGACAAATGAACGAACCCCCTGGGGTTAGAATGAGGGTAGGTCTTACCGGCTTGACCATGGCGGAGTACTTCCGTGATGTCAAGCAACAGGATGTCCTACTCTTTATCGACAATATCTTCCGCTTTGTCCAGGCAGGTTCAGAAGTGTCAGCTCTACTGGGAAGAACCCCCAGTGCAGTAGGATATCAGCCGACCTTGGCTAATGAGATTGGTGCCCTCCAGGAGCGTATAACCTCAACCAAGTCTGGTTCCATAACCTCCGTACAGGCTATTTATGTACCAGCAGATGACTTTACTGATCCTGCTACAGCTACGACCTTTGCCCACTTGGATGCAGTAACAGTTCTGTCTAGGTCTATAGTAGAGCAAGGTATCTATCCTGCCGTGGACCCCTTAAACTCTTCATCCCGTATCTTAGAAGTAGATATAGTGGGAGCAGAACATTATCATGTATCCAGGGCGGTACAAAGCATCTTACAGAGGTATAAGGATTTGCAGGATATAGTTGCCATTCTTGGCATGGATGAATTATCTGAGGAGGACAAGAGGATAGTCTCTAGGGCTAGAAAGGTCCAAAGATTTTTATCCCAACCCTTCTTTGTAGCTGAGAAATTTACGTCCATACCTGGAAGATACGTTCCTATCAGTGAGACCGTTAGAGGCTTCAAGGAGATAATAGAAGGAATCCATGATGAAATTCCTGAAGGCTTCTTCCTAAATGCAGGAACCATAGATGAGGTTGTAGAAAAGTATAAGAAGTCACAGGGTGTATAAGATGGCTAAGGAAAAGGATAAATTAGTTAATAAAAAAAAGATAGACCTCAATATAACTACACCAAGGGGACTAAAATTTCAGGAAAAGGCCGATATGATCATCATGCGTTGTATAGATGGTAATTTAGGTGTCCTTCCGGGACACGAGCCTACAGCAGTGGTATTAGGAGATGGAATTTTCCGGATATTCAATGATGGTGTTGAAAAGAAACTTGCTGTATTCGGTGGGGTAGCCGAGATAGATGAATCCAGTGTAAATCTATTTACCACAATAGCCCAGCGACCAGAAGAAATTGATTTAGAGCGGGCTGAAAGGGATCGAAGAGAGGCAGAAGCTGCCATGTCTGAAATGGCAAAGGAAGACTTACAAACCAGAAGATTAAGAATGAAGTTGCAGCATTCCCTGGTCCGTATAGAGGTTAGTCTCCATCTTGAAGAAGAGCAGCTTTCTGGAGAAGACAGTGAAGAAGGATAAAATAGACCTAGGTCATTTTCTTGACCTAGGTTAGTTTATTTTGCCCTCCTTTTTAGGGCATCTCTAAGACCGGATTCTTGGCGGGCCAGGATCCTCTTCATGTTTGGCAGATGCTTGTAGGCACTTAAGAGGGCTAGAAAGATAGCCAGTACCAAACATTGAGGTCCGTATCCTAGATAAAGGGTAGCTATAACGAAGAAGCTTACCAGGGCCATGGTTCCCAGGGCTATATAGTCGCTAAGGACTGTAACCAAGAAAATAACCAAGATTCCTAATAACCCCAGTTTATAGTTGATGGCCAGCATCATACCAACTGTAGAGGCAGTACCCTTCCCCCCCTTAAAGCCCATAAAGAAGGGATAGTTATGTCCAAGAACTACACTGGTCCCGTTTAGGTATAACTCAAACATGTCCGTACTTTTTAGGATATAGCGAATAATAATAATAGAAATAATAGCCTTGAGGATGTCAAGTAAACCTACAGCAACCCCCATCTTCCAACCAAATACGGTTACTGTATTGGATGCCCCTGCATTTCCCCCTCCTAGGTTTCTTATATCCTGCTTTTTAAGTAACTTACCTATGATATAGGACCACTGGAGACAGCCAAAAATATAACCTAATGTGATTACGATTAAGTACCTTTCCATAGTGATAACCTCCATATTTAGATAACTTATTATAACATATTATCTGTTGATACCATAGATACCCTGCTAGTGGTAATATATTCTATTATTCAATGAAAAAAGCAACCCTTAGGTTGCCTTTAAAAACCACTTGAATTATATAGCATATTTACATTTCCCATAACTTCAATAGGCATGGTTTTTAGGAAAATATCCTTGCTACTATCATACCTATATTGACTAACCTTAAACTCAGCAGTTCTACTATCTATAGTAGTAATATAGAAATTATTGTCCTTTGTGAAGACCTTGAAGTCGATGGAACCTAGCTGTACATAATCATCCAGAAGGACATAGTCCTTATTATCTCCGTGGACAACCAGGACCCACCTTTGTCCATCATCCCACATAATTTGGCCATTTGAATCTCGCTCTGCTGCTACATACATGCTTATGCTTTCTTCTTGTCCGTCCTTATTGAAGTCATAGATATATTCATCTAAGAGGGTAAGTCCATCAAAAGATATGCTAGTGGATGGCTTAATTTCTTCTACATATCTATCATCCTTATCTTCATCAGGCTCCACATCCTTTATATCATCATCTTCATTTGAATCTTCATCCATTACTACTTCATCATCATTAATTTTTTGATCCATACTAGCCAAAACAAGGGTCTTTAAGTATAAGTCAGTATCAATCTCCCTCAAGACCATATCATCATTATAGGCAAATATATAGAATTCATCCTCCATAAGGGAATCAAATACTCCCTGGTCCTTAACCTCAAGTTTTAAGCCATCCCCTTCTACTAAGATGTCTACAAAAGAATTATCTCCTTCCTGGTATTTTGAAGTAAGGAATCCTACATTTAGATTTAAGTCTTCTGTGGAATTGTCTTCTATTTCCGGATCTTCCTTAGAACATGCTGCTATTAAGCCAAGGCATATTACAAGTATGATTAAAACTATACTCCTTATTTTATGCTTCATAACCAACCCTCCTTAGGGATAGTATATCAAAAATATATCGTCACATGAGCTGAATCTAAGGAATGTAATTAAATTGTAAAGAAGTAAGATTTTCTAAAAATTTTGATATAGGTCAATTTAATTCTCTTAGGGATGGGGTAAGATAAATTCAGATGATAAGAAATCAAGGAAATTAGCCAATATTGACCCAGGTCAATTTAATAGTTGAAGATACTTGCTATAATAAGATTAACAAAGAAAATATTAAGAAAGAGGGATGAATATGTCAAAGGAATTAACATTTGAGCAAGCTAAAGAGAAGAATTTTGAAAGACTGGAGCAATTCGTACCAATTGTAGCCAGGGTACATGGAGGCAGTCATCCAGAATTTTATGAGGTAAAAAGGATCTTTGAAGCAATCCTAGCCAAGACAAAGGAAGCAGACAAACCAAACCTAGAAGGAGAATTCAAGGAATTAAGAGAGGTCACAGATAATTATACAGTCCCAGGAGATGTATGCGAGAGTTACGAGGCTGTTTACAAGATGTTAGAAGAAGTAGATAAGGCATACAATAATTAATCGGATGGTGGGACTTGGGATAGAGAGGTGGAGAATTTGCAGAGATATATTTTGGGCAAGAAGAATCAAATAACTGTCTTCAGTGGTGTTTTAATAGGAATAGCATTTGTTAGTAAATTGATTTTGAATAATCTAGAAATATTTACTTGGTCCTTGGTCCTAGCTTCAATTCTAGGGGCTGCTCCCATTGCCATCCAAGCCTATCAGGCCCTGAGGGTAAAGGTGGTTAGTATAGATGTATTAGTCACCATTGCAGTACTGGGGGCATTTCTAATAAGGAACTTCGAGGAGTCGGCAATTGTTACCTTCCTCTTCCTATTTGGGGCCTATTTGGAGTTAAGAACCCTAAATAAAACCCGCTCAGCCATTAAGGAATTGACGGAGATGGCACCAGAGAGTGCCCTAAAACTAATGGAAAATGGCGAATTTGAGGAAGTGGAAGTTGATGAAGTAGATGTAGGGGATATTCTACTTGTGAAAACTGGGGCCAAGGTTCCAGTTGATGGTAGGGTCATATCAGGTGAAGGCCATATCAATGAGGCCAGTATCACTGGTGAATCTCTACCAGTGACCAAGACCAAAGACTCGGGGGTATATGCAGGAACTATACTGGAGAATGGAACCATTCAAATAGTAGCCGATAGGGTGGGAGAAGATACCACCTTCGGTAAGATTATTGAGCTGGTTGAAGAAGCTCAGGACTCCAAGTCAGAGGCGGAGCGCTTTATTGATAGGTTCTCAAAATACTACACCCCAGGGGTCTTAGTAATTGCCTTTATCGTATGGTTATTTTCTAAAAATATAGAGTTGGCTATAACAATCTTGGTATTAGGATGTCCTGGTGCTTTAGTTATAGGTGTTCCAGTATCAAATGTAGCCGGGATAGGTAATGGGGCCAAGCACGGTATCCTTCTAAAGGGCAGTGAGGTTATAGGGGATTTCAGTAGGCTGGATACCATGGTGTTTGACAAGACGGGTACCCTGACAATAGGTAACCCCAAGGTAGGGGAAGTAGAGATTTATACAGACAATGAGGAAGAAGTCCTTGCCTATCTGGCCAGTGTGGAAAGGGAATCAGACCACCCCTTGGGCAAGGCAGTTATAGAGCATATAGGAGATACTAAGTATTATGATGTAGAAAAGACTGAAGTTGTAAAGGGCGGAGGTATCATAGCTGAGGTAGATGGACATAGGTTAGTTGTAGGTAATATGGCCCTTATGGAGGAAGAAGATGTTAAGATAGGTGAAAAGTCCTATGAAGACATCAAGAGCCTGGAAGAAAAGGGGAACTCCTTAGTCCTGACAGCAGTTGATGGGGAATTAAAGGTCCTAATGGGTATCAAGGACCAAATCCGACCAGGTGTTAAGGAAGATTTACAAAGGTTAAAGAGACTTGGAGTAAAAAACCTAGTGGTCCTATCAGGGGACAACCAGGGAACGGTGGATCTAGTAGCCAAGGAACTCGGCCTTACTGAGGCCCATGGTCATATGCTACCAGAGGATAAGTCCCAATATATAAAGGACTTACAGGCCAAGGGCCAGATTGTAGCCTTTGTGGGTGACGGGGTAAATGATAGTCCATCACTGGCCCTGGCAGAAATAGGTATAGCCATGGGAAGTGGAACTGATGTTGCAATTGAGACCTCAGATGTGGTCCTTATGAATTCGGACTTTAGCAGGCTACCCCATGCCTTGGGTCTGACTAAGGCCACTGCAAGGAACATGCGACAAAATATCGTGATAGCTGTTGGAGTAGTAATTATTCTTTTATTAAGCGTCCTATTTAGTGATTGGATGAACATGTCCATAGGAATGCTGGTCCACGAGGGAAGCATACTTGCAGTAATCCTAAACGGCATGAGACTTCTCAGCTACAGGCTAAGATATTAGAGTAAGAAAAGTTATTAGATAAATTTATAATAATCAGGACTGGTGTATAATATAGATATCAAGCGGAAGGAGAGATGAAAATGAAGCAAGCAACTATTCAATTGGAGACTTTAACTTGTCCATCATGTATGCTAAAGATTGAAGGGGCGGTAAAATCCCTGGACGGCATCGATGTAGACAGCATAAACGTAGCCTTCAACTCCAGTAGATTGAAGGTAAACTTTGACGAAGACAAGATATCTGTAGAGGATATAGAGGCTGCCATTGATAAGGTAGGATATGAGGTTAAAAAATCAAGAGTTAAGGCCTTATAAACTTCAGGACCCATGGTTAGACTTATAGCTAACCATGAGTCCATTTTTCAGCCCATTTTTATGGAAAATCCCCTGAGGTCATGTGCCTTGCCTGTGATTAAAGTGGGGATATGGGTATATAAATCATTATAAGTAAAAAAAGAGGATGAGGATTATGGTATGTAATTGCTTTGCCAACCATGGCAGAAATTGTATAGAGATAGTTCCTATTTTTAGTAATTTAACCCAAGAAGAGATGCTGGAAATAGCAGCCATCACTAGGGAAAAGACCTTTGACAAGGGAGAAATGGTATATAAGGCTGGTGACAAGGGTGAGAAACTATACGTCATCCATACCGGCAAGGTCAAGGTAAGTAGGTTTACTGAGTCTGGGAAAGAGCAGGTCCTAAGGGTGTTAGGGCCAGGTGAATTTATGGGTGAGCTCTCCTTATTTAGCCCTGAGCCTATGCAGGATTATGGTGAGGCCATAGAGAGGACCAATATGTGTATTATAGATGGTCATAAACTGAAGGAACTTATGGAAAAGTATCCTTCCATAACCTTTAAGATTATGGAGGAGTTGAGCAAACGATTGGTCAAGGCTGAGGATTTAATAGAGAATATCAACCACTATTCTGTAGAGAAGAGGCTATCACAAGCCTTATTGGAACTAGCCGATGAAGATGGATTTATAAACCTGGAGATGAGCAAGAAGGACCTGGCCTCCAATATAGGCATGAGCCAGGAGACCCTGAGCAGGAAGCTATCAGCCTTTCAGGAGTTAGGAATCATAGATTTAAAGGGGCATAGAAAGATTATCATTTTTAACAAGAAGGCTTTAGAAGAAATTAATTAAAATATCGGAGGTGTATTTATGGAATCAATTAAAATAATGGTAGATGAACATACTAACATAAGGAGAATGTTAAAGGTTATTAGGGAGGTTTCCTATAGAATCATGACCCTGGGGGAATTTGATGTTGAGGATATAACCAGGATAATAGATTTTGTTAGGACTTATGCAGATAAACATCACCATGGGAAAGAAGAGGATATCCTATTTGCAACCATGAACCAGGAGCTTGAAAAATTATCAAAGTCCGGAGCTATAACAGGCATGTATATAGAGCATGATAATGGTAGACTATATATGATGAACCTAGAGAAGGCTGTCCAGGCCTATAATGAAGGCAGCGATGAGGCCAGAATGGATATCATAGCAAATGCAATCTGCTATGCTGACCTCTTGGATAGGCATATAGAAAAGGAAAATACCGCCATGTATAAATTTGCTGAGAATATGTTAAAGGATTCTAGTAAATCCTATATAGAAGTTGAGTGTAAAAAGATAGAAGATGAGGCAAGTGAATCTGGCCTCCAGGACAAATATCTAGCGCTCCTGGAAGAATTAGAAAGAAAATACCTATAATGAATTAAAAAAATAGATATGGGTATATGGTTACTAACTGTAAAACTAAAAGTAAGGAGGTATTATAATGAGCTTTAAGATGACTGACAAAGTAACATGGGTAGGAAAAATTGACTGGGAATTAAGAAGGTTTCATGGCGATGAGTATTCAACTGACAGGGGATCTTCATATAATTCCTATTTGATTAGGGATGAAAAGACTGTACTTATTGATACTGTGTGGTTACCCTTTGCTGAGGAATATGTAGAGAAGTTAAAGGAAGAAATCGACCTAAAGGAAATCGATTATATCATAGTTCAGCATTCAGAAATAGACCACAGTGGGGCACTTCCATTACTACTAAAGGAAATACCAGACACACCTATCTACTGTACACCAAATGGCAAGAAGATTCTACAATCAACCTTCCACGAGGATTGGAACTTTGTTGAAGTAAAGACAGGTGATACCTTAAATATTGGAGAATCAACCTTAACCTTCGTAGAAGCTAGGATGTTACATTGGCCTGATAGCATGATGACCTACATGGACAGTGAAGCCATTCTATTTAGTAATGACGCCTTTGGCCAGCACTATGCCTCAGACTTAATGTACAATGATTTAGTTGACCAATGTGAGTTATTTGAAGAAGCCATCAAGTACTATGCAAATATACTGACTCCCTTTAGTGCCCTAGTAACCAACAAGATAAAAGAAGTACTTAGCTTAGAGCTTCCTCTTAACATGATTGCTACTAGCCACGGTGTTATCTGGAGGGATAATCCAGCTCAAATAGTCCACAAGTATCTAGAATGGGCAGATGCCTACCAGGAAAATCAAATCACCATAGTCTATGACACCATGTGGAATGCAACCAAGAGGATGGCAGAAGCCATATCTGATGGTATCAAGTCCGTAGATGATACGGTAACTGTAAAACTATACAATGCCGCCCATACAGATAAAAATGATATAATCACCCAGCTATTCAAGTCAAAGGGTTTCCTATTCGGTTCATCCACTGTCAATAAGGGAATCATGAATGCAACAGGCGGCCTTTTAGAGATGCTCCAAGGACTTGGATTTAAGAATAAGAAGGCAGCTGCATTTGGCTCCTATGGTTGGTCTGGAGAATCTGTAAAGATTCTGGAAGAAAAACTTAAGGGGGCTAAGCTAGACCTGGTAGAAGGTGGACCACTGGTACTATGGAACCCAGATAAAGATGGCATTAAAGAATGCTTTGACTTCGGTGTTAAGTTTGCAGAACAATTTAAGTAACAATCATAGAAAAGACCAGGAAACTGGTCTTTTTTCATATTATTTTTCGTATTTCCGGTTAAACTATTATTGTCTTTTGTAAAGAAATAATTGGAAAGGAGAAATAATATGAGTAAATCGAGAACCATGGATGGGAACCAGGCATCTGCCTATGCAGCCTACGCCTTGACGGAGGTTGCATCTATCTTTCCCATTACTCCATCAACTCCCATGGCTGAGTTAGTGGATGAATGGTCCGCCCATGGGAGCAAGAACATCTTTAACCAGGAGGTTAGGGTGGTGGAGATGCAGTCGGAGGCAGGAGCAGCAGCTGCCATGAGGGGGTCCCTACAGGCAGGCTCCCTAGCTTCTACTTTCACTTCTTCCCAGGGCTTATTATTGATGATACCTAGCCTGTATAAGATGGCGGGGGAGCTGCTACCAGGCGTCTTTCACATTGCAGCCAGGACCGTGGCAAGCCATGCCCTATCAATCTATGGAGACCATCAGGATGTCATGGCCTGTAGGCAGACAGGGGTTGCCATGCTATCCTCAGCCAACCCCCAGGAATGTATGGATTTGGGCATAATCGCCCATCTGGCAGCCATTAAATCCAGAATCCCCTTTATACATTTTTTTGATGGATTTAGAACATCCCATGAGTATCAAAGGGTGGAGATCGTTGACTATAAATTAATCCAGGAGATGGTTGATTTACAGGCTATTAAAGAGTTCAAGGATAGGTCATTAAGTCCCAACCATCCTGTGGCCAGAGGAACAACCCAAAATCCGGATATCTTCTTCCAGGAAAGGGAAAGTAGCAACCCCTTCTATGATGCCATTCCCCATATAGTTCAGTCCTATATGGATGAATTTAGGGAAAAGACTGGTAGAAGCTATAGGCTATTTGATTATTATGGAGATCAGGAGGCAGAAAACATCATTGTTGCCATGGGGTCCGCATGTGATACCATTTGCCAAACCATAGATTACCTGAATTCCCAGGGTGAAAAGTATGGGCTAATCAAGGTCCATCTATACAGGCCCTTTTCAGAAAAGCATCTCATAGAGGCCCTGCCTAGGACAGTAAAAAAGATGGCAGTCCTGGATAGGACCAAGGAGCCTGGAGCTGGTGGTGAGCCCTTATATCTTGACGTAGTCAAGGCCTTGAAGGATATGGAGCAGCCGCCCCTTATTGTAGGCGGTAGGTATGGGCTATCTTCAAAGGATACCAGGCCTTCTCAAATCATGGCTGTATTTAATAACCTGAAGAAAGAAAGGCCCCTGGATAGGTTTACCATAGGAATAGTAGATGATGTCACCCACCTGTCACTACCGGAGGAGGATATTATAGATACTACTCCAGAAGGGACTATCCAATGTAGGATATGGGGTCTGGGGTCAGATGGGACTGTTGGGGCCAACAAGTCAGCCATTAGTATCATTGGGGATAAGACGGATAAGTATGTCCAGGGCTACTTCTCCTATGATAGTAAGAAGTCAGGCGGAACCACAGTATCACACTTGAGATTTGGTGATAAACCCTTGAGGTCACCCTACTTGGTCTATGATGCGGATTATGTGGCCTGCCACAATAGTTCCTTTGTTTACAAGTTGGACCTTCTAAAGGGACTGAAAAAGGGCGGGACCTTTGTCCTCAATTGCCCTTGGGAAGTAGACGAACTGGATGAAAAGTTACCAGCCTCCATAAGGAACTATATAGCTAAAAATGACATCAAATTTTATATTATAGATGCCCTCAAGATAGCTACAGACGTAGGATTAGGGAACAGGATAAACATGGTAATGCAGGCAGTCTTCTTTAAGTTGGCTGATATAATACCTGTAGAAGAGGCCCTGGGTTATTTAAAGGAAAATGTAGAAAAGCTATATGGGAAAAAGGGCAAGGACATAGTAGAAAAGAACAATCAGGCTATAGACAGGGCTATAGGTGGACTAATCAAGGTAGATGTCCCATCCTCATGGGAGGCTCTTGAGGATGATGAGGGTGAGCCTAAGGAGTTACCAGTCTTTATAGAGAAAATAGAGAGGCCAATGGCTAGACATGAGGGAGATGAATTACCTGTAAGTACCTTCGTGGGAATGGAGGATGGAACCTTCCCCTTAGGTGTCACCGCCTATGAGAAGAGGGGTATAGCCCCCTTGGTCCCTGAATGGATTATAGAGCGCTGTATCCAGTGTGGAAGATGCTCCTATGTATGTCCCCATGCTACCATTAGGCTAATACTTCTAGACGAAGAGGAAGTGAAAAGAAAGCCAGAATCCTTTGAAACTAAACAGGCTAATGGCAAGGGTTACGATAAGTACCAGATAAGGGTTCAGGTCTCCCCCTTGGATTGTACCGGATGTGGTAACTGTGCTGATGTTTGCCCAGCCAAGGGCAAGGCCCTGATTATGCAACCAGCAGAGCCTGAGATTGAAAAGCAGGCTGACAACTGGGAATTTGCCATGACTGTTACTGAGAAGGAGGTTCCTGGAGTCTTTACCCTTAGGGGAAGTCAGTTCAAGCGACCCCTCTTAGAATTCAATGGGGCCTGTCCAGGTTGTGGAGAAACCCCCTATATAAAACTATTGACCCAGTTGTTTGGAGATAGGATGATGATATCTAATGCCACTGGTTGCTCATCCATCTGGGGAGGGTCTGCCCCATCTATAGCCTATAGTACTAGGGCTGATGGCAAGGGTCCTGCATGGATAAACCCCCTTTTTGAAGATGCAGCAGAATTCGGTTACGGGATGCTCTTGGGGGTCAAACATTCACGCCAGAGGCTTATGGAATCCATGGAGGAGGCCCTGAACTCTTCATTGGATGAGAGCATAAAGATTGCCATAAGGGATTGGTTAGATAATATGGATGATGGAGAAGGGTCCAAGTTAGCCTGCCAAAGGCTCTTAGATCTGCTGGAAGAGTATGATGATAAATCAAATCCCCTAGTGAAAGATATCCTAGATAAGAAGGATTTCTTGATTAAGAGGTCCATATGGTCCATAGGTGGAGATGGCTGGGCCTATGATATTGGATATGGAGGATTAGACCATGTACTGGCATCAGGAGAGGATATCAACATATTTGTGATGGATACGGAAATCTATTCCAATACAGGAGGTCAGGCTTCTAAGTCAACACCAAAATCCAGTGTTGCCAAGCTGGCTGCAGGTGGTAAGAGGACCAAAAAGAAGGATTTAGGCTTAATGGCCATGAGCTATGGCAACGTATATGTTGCTCAAATAGCCATGGGGGCTGACATGAATCAGACCATCAGGGCCATTAAGGAGGCTGAATCCTATCCGGGACCATCTATAATAATAGGATATTCTCCTTGTATTAGTCACGGAATTAAAACAGGAATGGGAACCAGTATTATGGAAGAGAGAAGGGCTGTGGAGGCTGGATATTGGCACCTTTATAGATATAATCCCCTTCTTAAGGAGGAGGGCAAGAACCCCTTTATCCTGGATTCCAAGGAACCCTTTGCTGACTATAGGGAATTCATCAAGGGTGAAATCAGATACTCATCCCTGGCCAATGTATTCCCAGAATATGCTGAAGACTTATATGAACAGTCCAAGTCAGATGCAGAAGAGAGGTATAGAAGGTACAAACTCCTATCTGAGCACCATATCTTATAAAAAAGAAGGCTTTTTAAGCCTTCTTTTTTTAGTACATTACATGAAGCATCTTATTTTTGGTTGGAGTCAACATAGTCCTTGGCATTCTCCACCTGGTCTAGATCCGGTATACTCACCTGTGAAACAGGTTTTAACTCACTCCTATTGGCCCAGGCAGCGGTGCTATGATTCTCTATAGGCCTATCCATGTGCTTATCCTTGTATTTATTCCTAGTCATAAAATCCTCCTTAGTATTTTTTATTATTTTTCACATAAGATGAAAAAATATTCCACTAGCCTAAACAAGATTTAATAACCTAGCCCCCTGGGCTACTAGAAAGCACAAGATCAGGCCAGTTAGGGTTGGGACTATCAAGGACACCCAGGTCCATTTCCAGCTTTGAGTCTCCTTTTTTATGGTCAAAAGTGTTGTACCACAAGGCCAATGGTTTAATGAAAAGAGCATCATACATACAGCGGTAAGCCAGGTCCACCCATTGGCTATAAAGAGCTCTCTCATCTCGGTCAAACTAGCCAGCTCCAGCATGGTCCCCTGGGACATATAGGCCATTATCAGGATTGGGATGACTATTTCATTGGCAGGTAGCCCTAGGATAAAGGCCATCATAATATAGCCATCTAAACCTACCAGTCTGGCGAAGGGGTCCAGGAAATGGGCACAATGGCTAAGCAGGCTTAAGCCCCCAATGGTGACATTGGCCATAAGCCATATAATGAATCCAGCAGGAGCTGCAACCACTACTGCCCTGGCCAATACAAAAATTGTCCTGTCGAAAATGGAGCGGACTATAACCCTACCCACCTGTGGCTTCCTATAAGGGGGAAGCTCCAAGACAAAGGAGGATGGAAGGCCCTTTAAAATGGTCTTGGATAAGAGGTTTGAAACCAAGAGGGTTATGGACACACCTAGTACTATGGCAAATAGGATAAAGAGTGTGGCTGTCAAGGAGGAAAACTCACCAGCCCTACTTGCAATAAAGATACTTGATAGAATAATCAGGGTGGGAAAGCGGCCATTACAAGGCACAAAGTTGTTGGTAATGATTGCTATTAATTGCTCCCGAGGAGAATCGATAATCCTACAGGAGATAACTCCTGCAGCATTGCAGCCAAACCCCATACACATGGTCAAGGCCTGCTTACCATGGGCACAAGCCTTCTTAAAGTAATAGTCAAGATTGAAGGCGATTCGGGGAAGGTAGCCTAAATCTTCCAAGAGGGTAAACAAGGGGAAGAAGATTGCCATAGGTGGCAGCATCACAGATATAACCCAGGCCAGGGTCCTAAATACACCTAGGACCAGGATATCATGAAGCCAGCCAGGACTACCAAGTCTGGTGATGAGGAGGCTTAGCCTATCTTGGAAGAGTAGGAAAGCCTTGGCCAGTAGGTCGGATGGATAATTAGCCCCCTCTATGGTTATCCAAAAGATTAGGCCCAGGAGGGCAAGCATAAGAGGTATGCCAAAGATTTTTGAGGTCAATATACTGTCCAACTTCCTATCCAAGTTATCATGGGGGCTTTCCCCTAGGTCTAAAACCTCCTGACTAATATCCTCTGCAGTCTTGATTATGCTAGATACGATAGAGTCACTTAAGTCACTAGGACCTGGGCACTTGACTTTTAATTCCACTTGTAAGGATTTTAGATTTTCATTCAAATCCTCATCATTATTTAACTCATAACCAAGATGCTTACTTATTGAATCCATTAGTGAGCTATCGTCATCTAGGAGGCGAATGGATACCCACCTACTATTGAGATTAGAGACTTTCTTTTCTATATGGGGTTGTATTCTTCTAATAGCTTCTTCCAGGATATCATCGTAGGCAACTTGCCTAGGCCTTGGACTTATCTCCTCTTTAGCTAGCTTTTCCACCATATCCTTTAATTCTTCTAGTCCCTGGCCACTTCGAGCACTGGTTGCCACAAGAGGTACACCTAATAGCTGGGAGAGCCTATCCAGATCTATGTGGATATTTTTCCTTTCAGCCTCATCCATAAGATTTACACAGATAAGGACCTTGTTCGTAATCTCCATAATCTGTAGGGCTAGGTTGAGGTTTCTCTCCAGACAGGTGGCATCTGTTACAATGATGGTGGCATCTGGATTAGCAAAGCAGATAAAATCCCTAGCTATCTCCTCCTCTTGGGAGTTGGACAAGAGGGAATATGTACCGGGTAAGTCCACTAAAATATACCTTTGGTCATTATGAATATACCCACCCTGGGCTATACTGACAGTTTTACCAGGCCAATTACCCGTATGTTGCTTGAGTCCAGTTAGACTATTAAAGACAGTGCTCTTCCCGGTGTTGGGATTACCAGCCAAGGCAATTACTATGTCCTTTTCTGATACTGATTTAATCTCAAACATACCAAAACCTCCCAACTCATATTAAAGCAGCTTTACTAATACCTTGGATGCTTCTTCCGACCTAAGGGCAAGGACAGCCCCTCTTACCTTGTAGGCAGTAGGGTCTCCAGCTGGACTCTTCATTAAGACATTGACAATGGTCCCCTCACTCAAACCCATATCTAGTAATCTCCTACGAGTCAGTCCCTGGCAGACTAATTTTTCAACCCTACAGGAAGCGCCCACAGGTAGGCTATTTAGGGAAAATAGATTTCTCATTGCATATCCCTCCTAACAACACAAAAACATAAGAGCAGCTAATATATAAGATATGAAAAATTATTGTATTTGTGAGGTAAATTTGTGATATTATAAGGGATAGCAACTATATCATGAAGAGGGATCAAATGAATAACAATGCATTTTGTGAGTTTGTTTCAAATATAGCTATTAAATCAATCTTGTATGAGGTCTCAGCGTCACCTAAGCCAGGCCTGGTAGATAGGTATAATCCTGGGGCCCATAGGGACATGGACTTTTTTACATTCTTAAGGAGCTCATCGGTTCTTTATCCCTACTTTTATAAGTGTACTGAGGCGGGTATAGCTTTTAAGGGGGAGGATTATAGAGACCTCCTAGTAGCCATCCGGCCCATAGGAATTAAGGCTGAGGAAGATATGTTTAAGGCAACTGAAGGTATCAATACCCATAAGGGAATTATCTTTTCCATGGGAATCATAGCTGCGGCTGTAGGCAGCCTCTTTGCTGAAAAGGACAGGGTATCCTTTGAATATGAAGAAATATCAAGGAGAGTAAGCTTGATAGCAAGGGATATTACTGGGGAATTGGAAGAAGCCCACAAGGGTGAAAAAGAGGAGCTCACCTATGGGGAGAGGTTGTACTTAAAATATGGCATCAAGGGCATTCGAGGTGAAGTAGAATCAGGTTTTGAAACTGTTATGAAGGTATCCCTCCCTGTTCTTGAAAACCTCATATTATCCAGTGGCTACCATATAAATGATATTCTTATCCAGGTCTTGATTCATCTTATGGCAAGAACTGAAGATAGCAATGTATTAGGCAGACATGGCATGGAGGCCTTAACTTATGTCCAGAGGGAGTCCCAGAAGGCCTTAGGCCTAGGAGGATACCTCTCTGAGGAAGGTAGGGGCCATATAGAGGCCATGGACAAGGCCTTTATAGCTAAAAACATCAGTCCTGGAGGGTCTGCTGACCTTTTAGCTGTAAGCATGATGATTTACATGCTGAAGAATGGTGATAGGATATGATGGATGAAAGATTTTTTATGGAAATTCTACAAGCTAGGGAAGATAGACGCTTTAAGCAGGCGGATCTCTTGAAAGACCATGGGGGAAGCCTGATCTCATTTACCCTAAATACTCCAGGGACCGTCAAGGACAATGAAATGTATAGGGAGATTCATAGGCTAGGAATGGAAGCTATTATAAACCTACTCCTAGAGCATAGTATAGAGATAGTCCATCAAGAGGCCATAGACAAGGTAACTGGAAGTGAAGGATATATACTTGTAGATTTTAATCCTATTGAAGTTAAGAAACTTCTAGTTGAATTGGAGGAAGGTCATTTCTTGGGAAGACTATTCGATATAGATGTATTTGACAGGAATCATAGGCAAATTTCCAGAACTAGTCTCAATCTTAGTCCTAGAAAATGCCTGATTTGTAATAAGCCGGCCAAGATTTGTATCAGGGAAAGAAATCACACTTATGAGGAATTAATCTCCAATGTCGAATCCTTATGGAGTGATTACAAAACTGATTGACACATATAATTAAATATGAGATTATTGAATAATTGAAACCTAAAAAATTGTAGAGGAGTTAAATGTAAGATGGTGGATCATAGACCCATTGGTGTACTTGATTCAGGCGTAGGTGGTTTAACCGTCGCCAGGGAACTTAGAAACTACCTACCCAATGAGAGTATAATATATATTGGTGACAATAAGAACGTTCCATATGGAAATAGGACAGAGGAAGAAATAGCCGAGTTGGCAAGGTCCATGATTGATTTCTTAATTCAAAAGGATGTCAAGCTAGTAGTTGTAGCCTGTAACACGGTTTCTACTATTATAGATAAATATTTTTCGGATTATGATATACCTATAGTAAATATAATAAAGACAGCAGCTGACTATGTGGTAAGGAACCAATTAAAGGAAGTAGGAGTTATAGCTACTAAGTTTACTATCGCCACAGGAGCCTATGATAAGTTGATTAAGGAGAGGGACTCCTCAATTAACATAATATCAGAGGGCAGTGCCAATCTGGCCAGTCTTATAGATGGGGCAAATTTTACAGATCAAGAAGTTGAAAGCCTAGTAGACCTCCATATGACCAACATTCTGGCCAAGGGAGATTTAAAGAATATCATCCTGGGCTGTACCCACTACCCCATTGTTGCGGATAAGTTTAAGGAGAGAAGTCCTGAGATTAATTTTATTGACCCAGCCTATGAGGAGGTCATGTATGTGGATAGGCTACTGACAGAATATGATCTGAGGGGATATAATGAAAAGTCCACCTTTATCATCTATACCTCAGGGAAGAAGGCTGCCTACCGTAAGATGATAGACCTTCTGGCCATGAAAGAACCAGATAAGATAGTAGAAATCTAAAGGATAATATATTATTATCTATATAGAGCATGAATTAGTCCTGAATATTAGATTAAGATTTAATCAGGACTTTTTAATGTGCCAATAAAAAGTAAGGGATGATCTTATGGAATTATTTTTGGGGTTTTTGCTGTCCTTTATCATACTAATTTTCGGAGTCTTTAAGGGCATCTACATAGGCTATTGTATAGGGGTTTCCTTTCTTATATTTGCAATCATCGCCTATAGGATGGGATACGACTGGAGACATATCTTTACAAGTGCATGGAATGGAGGCAAGAGCTCCTTTGTGGTTCTAAGGGTCTTTGTACTCATTGGATTAGTTACGGCATCATGGTTGATAGCAGGCACCATTCCAGCCATAGTCTATTACTCAATGCAGGTCATGAATCCCAGATATTTTGTGGTCTTCACCTTTCTCACTACCTCCATGGTGTCCTATATGTTAGGGACATCCCTGGGTACGTCCAGCACCATTGGTATAGTCTTGATAATCATGGCCAGGGGTGGGGATATAAACCTCAACCTGGTTGGTGGTGCCATCCTGGCAGGATGTTACTTCGGTGATAGGTGCTCACCCATGTCATCCAGTGCAAATCTTATTTCTAACTTAACCAATACAGAACTTTACCCCATGTTAAAAAAATTTAGGCGGACAACCCTAGTCCCCTTCCTCATATCTGTGCTGATTTACTTTTTACTTTCCCTAAATAATCCCTTGGAGATTCATGAGAATACCATCTTAAGGGATATTGAGAATTTTTATGTAATTAGCCTTGTGGTCCTACTACCGGCCCTTACCATGCTGGTATTGAGTATCTTTCAAGTAAATGTTAGGAAGTCCATGGCCGTAAGTATAATCCTGGGAAGTCTTGTAGCCATGTTTATTCAAGGGGCCCAGTTTAAGGACTTGCTACATACGCTAATATTGGGATATAGGCTGGATCCTATAAATCCCTTATCCAAGATCCTCAAGGGTGGGGGTTTCATATCCATGCTCAAGCCTGGCCTTGTAGTATTTATTTCATGCTCCATGGCAGGGGTGCTGCAAGAAATAGGGGTATTTGAAAAAACCCAAGGCCTATTTAGGAAGGTAAAGACCAGGAGTAAACTCTTCCTTGCCACGGCAGGGGCCTCCTTTGTGAGTGCAGCCTTTGGTGGGAACCAATCCATAGCTGTTGTCATGGTAAGCCGGGCCATGAGCAAGGTATACGATAGACTAAGGGTAGACAATTATGAACTCGCTACTGATATATCCAATACGGCCATCCTCATGGCTGCAACCATACCCTGGAATATTGCAAACTTTGTAATAGCCACTACCCTGGAATTGAGTCCAGTTTTGATAGTCCCCTATGCAGTTTATCTTTATATTCCTGTTATCTATAACTATATAGCCTTGAAGAAAAGTGAAAGGAACTCTTAACCAAACCCTTGCATAAGATATAATGCAAAGATTATATTAAGAAAGGTGGTTAAGATGAAGGACTATAAAGAAATATCCCGTAGGTGCCCTAGTGGCAGCTTTTCCTATACTATCAAGGCGGGAGATACCCTATATCAACTGGCCAAAACCTATAATACAACAGTAGAAGCAATACTCGCGATAAACCCAGGCATAAATCCAAATAATTTACAAATAGGCCAAAGAATCTGTATACCAGAAGCTGGAAAACCGTCCCCAAGATGTCCTAGGGGTTCCTTCCCATATACAATAAAGCAGGGAGATACCCTATATGAATTAGCCAGGACCTATAACACAACTGTAGAAGCCATCATGGCCATAAATCCAGGCATAGACCCATACAACCTACAAATAGGTCAGGTAATCTGCATCCCAGAGTCAGATAAGCCACCCCATAGGTGTCCAGTAGGCTCCTTCCCCTATACTATCAAGGCAGGAGATACCCTATATGAATTAGCCAGGACCTATAACACGACTGTAGAAGCCATCATGGCCATAAATCCAGGCATAGACCCATACAACCTGCAAATAGGCCAGGTGATCTGCATCCCAGAGTCAGATAAGCCACCCCATAAATGTGATGGCCATTACTATGTAGTTAGGCCTGGAGACACCCTATACACAATCAGTAAGAAGTATAATGTTTCAGTGGCTAAGCTGATTGAAGCAAACCCGGGTATCGATCCAAACAATCTACAGGTGGGCCAGCTAATATGTATTCCAAAGAGCGACCATCACAAACCCTGTCCAGGTGGAACGATTTACAAGGTAATGGAACATGATAATTTATCAACTATCTTGTTAAGATTCAATATATCTGTAAGGGATCTGGAGGCAGGTAATCCAGACATAGATATTGACAAGATAAAGCCAGGCCAGGAGCTTTGTATCCTACCACATAAAAATAGGGGCTGTCCATGTGAACGAGGCACTAAGCCCTATAGGGTACAGGCATCAGACGTATCCCACGATGAAGCTGTTGTGGTAGCCCTAGCTAAGAAATTTAATACCAGTGTAGCCTCAATTATGGAAGCAAATCCGAACATGAGCCCAGGTGACTTCCAGGTAGGTATAGAAGTCTGTATACCATACCACTAAAATCAATTCTGAATATGACATTGATACCCCCCAAATCTGATGGCGATTTGGGGGTTTTAAATTAAGATTACAAATTTTCATAATTGTAGTATAATAGTATATGATTATAGGAAGCATCGAGTAAGGAGAGGATTAAATGTCAATACTTCATGTTGGATTGGACGTAGGCTCTACAACAGTTAAACTTGTGGTATTAAATAGTTCCTACGAATTGGTATACGGTAGCTATAGGAGACATTTCTCTGATGTTAAACAGACTGTTAGGGAAATAGTCCTGGATGCATATAAAAACTTCAAAAATGACATGATTACCATGATGGTGACAGGCTCAGGTGGCTTGGCAGTAACCAAGTGGTTAGATATACCCTTTATTCAGGAAGTTGTTGCATCAACCAAGAGTATACAAACCCTAATACCTGAAACGGAAGTAGCAATAGAGTTAGGTGGAGAAGATGCAAAGATTACATACCTAGGAGCTGCCCTTGAGCAAAGGATGAATAGTATCTGTGCCGGAGGGACAGGGGCCTTTATTGACCAGATGGCATCCCTTTTAGAAACAGATGCGGAAGGATTAAACAACTTAGCTAAGAATTACAAGACCATCTACCCCATTGCGTCACGCTGTGGTGTTTTTGCCAAGACCGATATACAGGCCTTGATTAACCAAGGGGCCTCCAAGGAGGATATTAGTGCTTCGGTCCTACAATCCGTGGTTAACCAAACCATATCAAATCTAGCCTGTGGACGACCCATAGAAGGTAGGGTGGCATTTTTAGGTGGGCCCCTACATTTTTTATCAGAACTGAGGACTAGGTTCATAGAGACCCTGGACTTAAAGGATGATGAAATAGTTTATCCGGATAATTCCCAGTTATATGTAGCCATGGGGGCGGCCATATCCTCTGCCAAGGAAAAACCCATTCCCTATGAAAGATTAAGGCAACTATTGGACAGGGAAGGCCAGAAGACGGGCTCAGAAGTCAACAAGTTAGAGCCCTTATTTAGGAGCAAGGAAGAGTATCTGGAGTTTAAGGCCAGACATGCAGCTAACAATATCAAGACCATAGACCCTAAAACCTACACTGGTAAGGCCTATCTAGGTATAGATGCGGGGTCTACTACGACCAAGGCCATGCTTATAAGCGAAGATGGGGATGTCCTATATTCCTATTATGGAAACAATAAGGGTAAACCCTTGGATCAGTCCATTCTTATCCTCAAGGACATCTATGAAAAGATGCCCCATATCCCCATAAGCTACTCTTGTGTTACAGGTTATGGAGAAGAGTTTATCAAGGCAGGATTAAATCTAGATGTTGGAGAGGTAGAGACCATCGCCCATTATAAGGGGGCCAGCCATTTCCAGAAGGATGTGGATTTTATACTGGATATTGGAGGCCAGGATATGAAGTCCATGAAAATCAAGGATGGGGTTATAGATGATATCCTCTTAAATGAAGCATGCTCTTCAGGTTGTGGTTCCTTTATAGAAACCTTTGCTAAGTCTGTAAATATGAGTGTTGGAGACTTCCTAGAGGAAGGACTCTTTGCAGAGAACCCTGTGGATTTAGGGTCTAGATGTACTGTATTTATGAATTCCATGGTTAAACAAGCCCAAAAGGAAGGGGCTACCATAGGAGATATAGCAGCAGGATTAGCATATTCCGTAATAAAAAATGCCCTTCAAAAAGTAATCAAGGCCAGGGATCCAAAAAGCCTAGGCAAGAATATAGTAGTTCAAGGTGGCACCTTCTATGGAGACGCTATTCTCAGGAGTTTTGAGCTGGTTTCAGGAAGACAGGCCATAAGACCCAACCTAACAGGACTTATTGGGGCCTTAGGAGCTGCCTTGATAGCTAAGGAAAGATGTAAGGGACAGGAGTCTACCATCCTTAAGGCCCATGAATTAGAAAGCTTCAGCTATAAGTCAACCCAAGGTCAATGCAATCGTTGTGGAAATAATTGTCTATTAACCATAAACAGATTCTCTGATGGCAGCAGGTATATTACAGGTAATAGGTGTGAAAAGGGGACAGGTATCCACACTGTAGAGGAGAAATTCCCAGACCTATTCGATTATAAATATAAGAGAACCTTTAACTATATCCCCTTACCCATTGAAGATGCACACAGGGGTAGGGTTGGTATCCCAAGGGTTCTTAACATCTTTGAAAACTATCCCTTCTGGTTTAGCTTCTTTACGGAGCTAGGATTTAGGGTAGAGCTATCCACCGAATCCAGCAGGAAGGTTTATGAAAGAGGAATAGCCTCTATTCCTAGTGAGACTGCCTGCTATCCAGCAAAGATAAGTCATGGACATATCATGGACCTAATAGACAGGGGGATAAAGTTCATATTTTACCCATCCGTCTTCTATGAGGAAAAAGAGGACCCAGCCTCTGATAACCACCTAAACTGTCCAGTTGTAGCTGGTTATCCAGAAGTGATAAAACACAATATCCAAGAATTAAAGGATAAGAATATCTTGTTCTTAAACCCCTTTATAACCTTTGATAACAAGAATAGTTTAAGAGATGAACTTACCAAAGCTCTTGCCCCCTTCAATATAGGTTATTATGAAATGAAGAGAGCCCTACAAAGGGCCTGGGAGGAGATGTATCAGTATAAACTTGATATCAGGCTAGAAGGTGAGAAGACTGTTAAATATCTGGAAGAAAATAATCTAAAGGGGATTGTCCTTTCTGGGAGGCCATACCATATAGACCCAGCCTTAAATCATGGTATCCCTAATCTAATAAATTCTTTGGGAATGGCTGTTTTGACTGAGGACAGTGTAGACCATCTTGGAGAGATTGAAAAACCCCTGAGGGTTTTAGACCAATGGACCTACCATTCCAGACTATATAGGGCAGCTGACTTTGTATCTAAACATAAGAATTTAGAGCTAATCCAGTTAAATTCCTTTGGATGTGGTTTAGATGCAGTGACTACTGACCAAGTCCATGAGATACTGAAGAGCAGGGGCAGGATCTATACTCAGTTAAAGATAGATGAGATAAGCAATCTTGGAGCAGCCAAGATAAGGGTTAGGTCCCTAAAGGCAGCCTTAGAGGAGAAGGGTCCTATAGAAGAAATACCTGAGAAGGAAGAACTATATGGAGAAAGAATAGTCTTCACCAAGGAGCATAAGGAGAGACATACTATCCTCATGCCCCAGATGGCCCCTATCCAGTTTCAACTACTTGAGAGGGTCTTTAGAAATGGAGGCTATGACCTGGTTGTCCTTGAAGATGTACAAAAGGATGCAGTGGACGAAGGTTTAAAATATGTAAACAATGATGCCTGCTATCCATCCATAATGGTCATAGGACAATTTATCTCCGCTCTGAAATCAGGTAAGTTCGACACAGACAACACCTCCCTTTTGTTGAGTCAGACAGGTGGTATGTGTAGGGCTTCTAACTATGTGGGCTTCTTAAGGAAGGCCTTGAAGGAATCAGGCTTTAGCCATGTTCCAGTGATTAGCGTTAGCGCCCAAGGAATTGAGACCAACCCAGGATTTACCATAAGTTATGATTTACTTAAGAAGGGTATAATGGCTAACATACTGGGAGACCTCCTTATGAGGGTATCCCTGAGGGTAAGGCCTTATGAAAAAATTAAGAACTCCACCAACCTCTTGTTGGATAAATGGATAGGTAGACTACTAGAAGACTTAAAGGATATTGACTATAGGACCTTTGTAGAAAGGGCCCAGGAAATTGTCACATCCTTTGATGAAATAGAAATCCTAGAAATCACTAAACCCAAGGTTGGAATCGTGGGTGAGATCTTGGTCAAGTACCATCCAGTCGCCAATAATGAACTAATAGATATCTTGGAGGCGGAAGGAGCTGAGGTTGTAGTTAGCGATGTTACAGACTTCCTCCTCTACTGCCTATATAACTCTGACTTCAAGAGTAGGTATCTTGGCAAGGGTATTCAAGGTAGGATAGTCAGTAAGATGGGCATCGCCTTTATTGAGCACTTCAGAAAACCCATAAGGGAAATCCTAAAGAAGAGTAAGAGATTCCATCCACCACTTACCATCCAGGAGCTGGGAGAACTAGCTAAAAAGTTGATATCCCTAGGCAACCAATCGGGAGAAGGCTGGCTACTAACAGCTGAGATGATAGAGTTGATAGAGCATGGGGCAGAAAATGTGGTATGTGTTCAACCATTTGGCTGTTTGCCCAACCATATCACTGGTAAGGGAATGATCAAGGGGATAAGGGATATCTACCCAAGGGCTAACATCATACCCCTGGACTATGACCCAGGAGCCAGCGAAGTAAACCAATTAAACAGATTGAAACTTATGCTTTCCAAGGCAGAGGAAAATGTAGTTAAAAGAGAGGCCGAGGAGGAATCACTGGCTAAATAAAGGAGCACTAGCTCCTTTTTTCTTGCCTAGGCCCTTCCAGCTATAGGAATCTTTTATCAGGATTCCTAATTATTCTACCTTTTAATGGGTAATAATAAGAAGAATAAGATAAAAATAGGAGGTAGACTTATGAGCGAAGCAATTAATAATAGAGAGTATAGGCAGCAGAAGATGAAGGAGGTAATTAGAGAGCTCCATGCTGGAAAGACTGTAGAGGAAGTAAAGGAAAAGTTTGCAGAGGTTATAGATGGGGTATCCCCCAAGGAGATTTCCATGATGGAAGTGGAGTTGGTGAAAGAGGGACTACCCATAGAAGAGATCCAGTACCTATGTGATGTCCATGCGGAAGTCTTTAAAGGAAGCCTAGATGAGATTCATCATCCAGAGCAGGTTCCAGGACATCCAATCTATACATTTAAAAAGGAGAACAGGGCCCTAGAGGATTTGATGGATAAAGAAATAGCAGCCAGTTTAGACTTATTCAAGGAGGATGATTCTAAGGATAATATATACAAGCTCTTGGAAGGAATAAACCTGCTTTGGGATATAGATAAGCATTATAGTAGGAAGGAAAACCTAATCTTCCCCTACCTGGAAAAATACGGAGTAACAGCACCTCCTAAGGTTATGTGGGGTGTTGACGATGAGATTAGGGCAAAGATTAAGGACGTGAAACTAGAGCTTACCAATTATAAGGGAAACAAGGAAGTGGTAGTGGAAAAGCTTAACGACACCTTACATCAAATTAAAGAGATGATATATAAGGAAGAAAACATACTATTCCCCATGAGTTTAGAAACTTTAACGGAAGATGAATGGATAACTATATATAAGGAATCAGAAGAAATAGGTTATTGTTTAATAGTTCCTGAGGACGAATGGGAATACAAGAGGATAAAGACCCAGGAAAAGGAAGAAGAATTAGTGGATGAGGTATTAGATGGCCATATAAGGTTTGAGAATGGCTCCCTGTCAGTGGAACAGCTAAGGGCTATCTTCGAGGTAATACCAGGTGAGGTATCCTTCGTGGACCACAATAACAAGGTAAGGTTCTTCTCCAAGGGTGAGGATAGGATTTTCGCTAGAACCAAGGCGGTCATAGGCCGTGAAGTAGAAAACTGCCATCCACCTAAATCAGCCCACGTGGTAGATAAGATCATAGATGATTTTAGAAATGGAGTAAAGGACAGCGAAGATTTCTGGATAGATAATGGGGAGATGTTTATCCTAATTAGGTTCTTTGCCGTTAGAAACGAAAAGGGTGAGTATCTAGGAACCCTAGAATATGTCCAAAACGTCGCTCCTATTAGAAAGTTAGAAGGCGAGAAGAGGATCCTAAGTGACTAAATAGAAAGAAGAGGCGCAAGCCTCTTTTTTTATCCAACAAATTTTTACTTTAATGTGTCTTTTATTGTAATTATTCCTTTAATGTAGTATTATTGTAGTAGTAGTTTCATTAGAAAAAACTACTTATCTAGAAGTTGTTGGTGACTATTTATTAAGATAGTAAATAGGAGTGAGGAAATGAGGAAGAGTAGGAAAAGGGAACACGTTGAGAACTATCTAAAAACTTCATTTAAGGGCAACAACCTATTTGATGATATATTTTTAGAGCATAATGCTTTACCTGATTTAAACTTTTCAGAAATAGATACAAGGATGGAGTTCCTTGATAAGACTATAGATTACCCAATTATTATCAATGCCATGACTGGTGGTACTGAATTTGCAGGTGAGATAAATAGGGAATTATCCCTACTAGCTAAGAACTTCAATATCCCCATGGCTGTAGGCTCTGAGACTATCCTCCTCTGTGAAGATGATGCCTGCAAGGACTCCTTCAAAATCGTAAGGGAAAATATCGGTGACGAAGGAGTAGTTATAGCAAACCTAAGTGGACATGCATCTGTAGATGATGCCAGAATAGCCTTAGAGGTAATAGATGGTGACGCCATTCAAATCCATTTAAATGTAGCCCAGGAGCTGGCCATGGATGAGGGAGACAGGGACTTTAAAGGTGTCATCGATAATATAGAAGCAATTGTAAAAGGCATAGACAAGCCTGTCATAGTTAAGGAAGTGGGCTTTGGCATATCTAAGGAGGCTGGCCAAAGACTATATGATATAGGTGTAAGATATATAGATATTTCGGGCTTTGGTGGCACAAACTTTATGGAGATTGAGAATTTAAGGAATATGAATATCGATCTTACGGAGCTATATTCCTGGGGCCTACCTTCAGCCTACTCCCTAATTAAGTGTAGGGAAGTTGCAGATGACTTAAAGCTTATATCCAGTGGTGGCATTAAGACAGCCTTAGAAGTAGTGAAATCAGTAGTACTAGGGGCCGAGCTGGCAGGTATAAGCGGTGAGATACTTGCCTATCTAGTTCATGGTGGCTATGAGAATGCCAAGGAATACCTGGATGATTTAACCTACAAGATCAAGATGATCATGCTCTTGATGGGCAAGAAGAATATTGAGGAATTAAAGAAGTCAGACTACAAGATAACAGGAAAACTTAAGGAATTACTATAAAAGAGGTGTTAGCGCTAGGCTAACACCTTTCTTAAATGGATATCTTATAGGTAAGGACCCTAGTGACTGGATGTGATAGATTGAATTACAAGATTTACAAATATGAAAGCCTAGATTCAACAAACACCAAGGCAAAAGAGCTTGCCCTTAGGGGGGCAGGGGAGGCTACCCTGGTCATCTGTGAGGAGCAGACCAGGGGCAGGGGTAGGATGGGTAGGAGCTGGACATCTACTAAGGGCAAGGACCTTCTCTTTAGTATAATCCTAAAACCCAAACTAGAATTTGGTGAGCTGCAGAGAATCATCCTAGCTGCAGCTGTGGCAGTAAATAGGGCCCTCAAGGATTTAGGGATTGAATCACAGATTAAGTGGCCCAATGATATAATCATAGGGGGTAAAAAAGTAGCCGGTATCCTGATGGAGACCTCCACCAGCGGGGATAAGACCAAGCATGTAATTCTAGGTATTGGAATCAATGTAAACCAGGATAGGGAGGACATCCCAGATGAGCTTAAAGATAAGTCAATATCCCTAAAACTAGTATCTAAGAGGGAAATAGATAGGGAGGAGCTATTAGATTATCTCCTAGTTAGGATTAAGGAATCCTATCTAGCTGTTAAGAATAGGGTTGATATGGAAGAACTTCTAAAGGCCTACAAGGAAAACTCATCCCTGACGGGAAGGGAGGTTATGGTTTTACAGGGAAAGGCTAGACCCAGAAGGGGTACTGCCATAGACATAGGTATAAATGGGGAGCTGGTGGTTAGATTTCCCGAAGGAGTAGAGAAGATCTCCTATGGAGAGGTATCCATAAGAGGGATAGATGGATATACTTAAGCAAAAACAGGCTACTAGTTAGCCTGTTTTTTATATTCTTTCAAGGGCATGCAGGAGCCGCCTTCCAACCAAGGAAACTATACCTATCTTAAGGAGGTCTCCTGGTAAGAAGATAAGGAAGCCTGCATAGAGTATCTGATAAAGGGTGAAGTGTTTGCCCATTACCACATTCAATATGTAATACATATAGGGTAGACCAATCATATACATGATCAGGCTACCTAAAGAGGAGGAAATAAAGAGATTTTTAATGGATTTTTCTTCCAAGTACTGAAAGACCTTTCCTGAAACAAAGGAGGCCAGTATAAAGCCTAAGATAAAGCCAAAGCTAGGCTTAAACATATGGTTGATGCCTCCTGAGAAGCCTGAGAAGATGGGGACTCCCATAAGTCCAATCAAGAGATAGAGGATTTGGGATAGGGCCCCTAGAATAGGTCCTAAAAGGATACCACTTAGGAGGACAAAAATTGATTGCATGGTTATGGGTACCGGAACCATTGGTATACTAATAAAGGCTCCCATGGCTGTTAAGGATGTCAACAATGCCACTAGGGTTATTTCCTTGACTTTCATTTTAAATCTCCTTTAATCTGATAGTTTCTCTTCATATTATACCACAAATCTTTATGGGCTAGAGATTTCCATAATTTTGGAGATGGTCTTTTATGGATACAGTTTGATAAGATTATTACTATAAATAGATTATTCATTATGTTATAATAGGAAAATATATTGTAAACATAAGAAAAATTCAAAGGAGGTGAGAAGGTGGATATAAAGGATATTAAGGATTTGATTGTTACCATCAACAATACTGATATAGAGACAGTTGAAATCAAGAAGAGTGATATACAAGTCTTGATAACAAAATCCAAATCCCAGGAAAATCATATGGTCAAACCAGATGATTCCATAAAAGAAAGAGTAGTCAAGGAAGAAAAAGAAAATCTTCCACTAGAAGATGAGGATATCTTTCTAGTAGAATCACCTATGGTTGGTACCTACTATGGGGCTCCTAGCCCAGATGCTGCTCCTTTTGTTAAAGTAGGAGATAGGGTAGAGAAGGGCCAGACCCTATGTATCATTGAAGCCATGAAGATAATGAATGAAATCGAAAGTGAGATTTCAGGAGAAATAGTAGAGATACTGGCAAATGATGAAGACATAGTAGAGTATGGCCAGGCTTTAATGAAGATTAGGAGGTAGATATGTTTAAGAAAATACTAATTGCAAACAGGGGTGAAATAGCTGTCCGTATCATTAGAACCTGCAAGGAAATGGGCATCAAGACTGTGGCGGTCTATTCGGATGTGGATGAAGAATCTATCCATGTCCACATGGCAGATGAGGCCATATGTATAGGACCTGCCCAGGCCAAGGATAGTTACCTAAATATAGATAGGATTATATGCGCAGCCCTAGTGACCAAGGCAGAAGCTATTCATCCAGGCTATGGCTTTCTATCAGAAAACAAGGACCTTATTGATGCCTGTATCAAAAATAATATAAGATTCATAGGCCCTGACAAGAGGCATTTAGAGGTTATGGGAGACAAGTCCCAGGCCAGAAACACCATGGTGAAGGCAGGGGTTCCGGTAGTACCAGGAACGGAAAAATCCACTAATGATGCAGAGGAAGCCTTTGAGATGGCTAAGGAAATAGGCTATCCCCTTATAATTAAGGCAGCCAGTGGTGGTGGTGGAAGGGGTATGAGGATAGTCCATGAGGAAAAAGAGTTCATAAGGAACTTTAACACGGCCAAGGCAGAGGCCATGGCTGGATTCAATGATGACTCCATGTACCTAGAAAGATTAATAGAAAATCCTAGACATATAGAAGTCCAAATCCTGGCAGACTCTTATGGAAATGTAATCCATTTAGGAGAAAGGGATTGTTCCCTTCAAAGAAGAAATCAGAAGGTTATAGAAGAAGCCCCTTGTAGCATAATAAGTCAGGAGCTCAGGGAGAAAATAGGCCAGGTAGCCCTAAAGGCAGCCAAGGCTGTAGAATATGTAAGTGCTGGGACCATTGAATTCCTACTGGATAGGAATAATGATTTTTATTTTATGGAGATGAACACTAGGATACAAGTAGAGCATCCCGTTACCGAGCAAGTCACCGGTATCGACATTATAAGGGAGCAGATAAAAATAGCCTATGGTGAAAAACTAGACCTAACCCAGGAGGATATAGGCATAACTGGTCACGCCATAGAATGTAGGATAAATGCTGAAAATCCTAGGGAGAACTTTAGACCATGTCCAGGTAAGATAGAGACATATTTTGCACCTGGGGGTTACGGTATCAGGATAGATACCCATATCTATGCAGACTATACTGTGCCAGCAACCTATGATTCCATGGTAGGAAAACTCATAGTTTGGGGCAAGGACAGGACTGAAGCCATAGGTAGGATGAGAAGGGCCCTAGATGAGATGGTCATCCTCGGAATTGATACCAATATAGACTTCCATAAGGAAATACTTAACAATGAAGAATTTAACAAGAACAAGATAGATACTTCATTTATAGAAAAAGAAATATTTAAAAGAGAATAGATTGGGGGCAGAAGATGCTTAAGGATTTCTTTTATAAAAAGAAGAAATACGCAACATTAACACTTGAAGAAGATAAAAAAACACCCAGCCCTTCAGTAAGTAAGAATCATGAAAAACCACAAGATACTTCTCATGATAAGATTAAGGATTCTAGAATTAATCCTAGAAAGAGAATCCAGGCTATAATAGATAAGGATACATTTATAGAGTATGATTCCGATGTAGAAAGCTCCAATCCCTTGGACTTTCCCGACTATGGTGATAAGCTTAAAAAGGCTATAGAGGCCTCAGGTGAAAAAGAGGCTGTAATCACAGGTGAGGGAGCCATAGATGGGGAAAAGGTAGTTATTTGTGTTATGAATCCTAATTTTATGATGGGAAGTATGGGCTCCGTAGTAGGAGAAAAGATAACCAGGGCCATAGAAAGAGCCCTGGACAAGAGGCTACCACTGATAATTTTCACTGCATCTGGTGGAGCTAGAATGCAGGAGGGTATCCTATCCCTAATGCAGATGGCCAAGACATCCCAGGCCCTGGGCAGGCTGGCAGAAGAAGGCATCCTCTATATTTCGGTCTTGACAGACCCTACCACAGGAGGAGTTACTGCAAGTTTTGCCATGCTGGGAGATATAATTCTAGCGGAGCCAGGGACCCTGATATGTTTTGCGGGACCTAGGGTAATCGAGCAAACAATCAAGGAGAAGTTACCAGAAGGCTTTCAAAGGGCAGAATTCTTACTGGAAAAAGGCTTCGTAGATAAGATAGTAAAACCAGAGGATATGAAAAGTGTCCTGGCTCAAATTATAAAACTTCATTCAAGGGACGGTGGTATCCATGAGTAAGGTTTTAGAATTTGAGAAGCCAATTATTGAGCTGAGAAAGCAAATAGCTGAGCTTAGGAAGTTCTCAGAGGAAAACAAGCTAGATTTATCCCATGAAATCTATGTTTTAGTGAGAAAAGTCAAGCAGATGGAAAGACAGATCTATGAAAATCTCAGTCCTTGGCAGAGGGTGAGCATAGCCCGCTGGCAAGAAAGACCCACCAGCCTTGACTACATTGAAAGGTTGATTGATAATTTCATAGAATTTCACGGGGATAGATACTATGGTGATGATAGGGCCATTATAGGCGGAATCGGTAGCTTTGAGGGAAGGGCTGTTACTGTAATAGGCCACCAAAAAGGCAAAAATACCAAGGAAAACTTGGAGATGAATTTTGGCATGCCAAATCCAGAAGGATACAGGAAGGCCCTGAGGCTCATGAAGCAGGCTGAGAAGTTTAATAGGCCCATAATCACCTTTATAGATACACCTGGTGCCTATTGTGGACTAGGGGCAGAAGAACGTGGTCAAGGAGAAGCCATAGCCTTAAACCTACTGGAAATGAGCAGGCTAAAAACTCCCATCATAGCCATAATCATAGGTGAAGGGGGGAGTGGAGGTGCCCTGGCCCTAGGAGTAGGAGACAGGGTAGGGATGCTGGAAAACTCCATATACTCAGTTATCTCACCTGAAGGTCTAGCCAGCATCTTGTGGAAGGACGCCAGCAGGGCAGAGGAGGGGGCCAGGGTTATGAGGTTGACAGCCCAGGACCTGCTAGATTTAAAAATCATCGATAATATAATTAAAGAGGCTAGGGGTGGAGCCCATAAGGACTATGACTTCACCGCCAATAAGATCAAGTCCTATATATCCAAGTCCTTGGAGGAGCTTAAGGGGCTGGATAGGGATGAATTATTAGCTAATCGATATAAAAAGTTCAGAAATATGGGTATCTGGAAGTAAGCTAACACTTGCATAAACACTTTAAAAGTGTTATTATAATGATAGATACAGAATGAACGGACTAGATTAGTGTACCCATACAACAGGAGGCGATCTTATGAGAACCAGAACTAGGGATATAACCAGAATAGCAGCCTTAATGGCCTTAACCACAGTAATGACCATGGTTATTCAAATACCTACAATAGCTACAAATGGATATTTAAACCTAGGAGATATGGTAGTATTTATATCCGCCATGATGCTGGGTAGAAGGGGTGGCTTTCTGGTAGGGGGACTCGGCTCAGCCCTGGCGGACATCTTACTGGGATATACCCACTATGCCCCTATAACCCTTCTAGTTAAGGGATTGGAAGGATATATAGCTGGAGTCCTACTGGATACAAGGGCTGGTCAGAGGAAACCAATTATTGCTACCACCATTGGCGGTATATGGATGGCTCTTGGCTATTATATGGCAGAGATATTTATGTACGGGGCCAAGGCAGCCCTCTTATCGGTTCCAGGTAACCTAATGCAGGGAGTTTTCGGAGCAACAACAGCTGTAATCCTCTATTCAGTACTAAAGAGGACCAAGTTTGCCCTGTAGTAAGAGAATATAAGACGAAAGCCTGATTAAGATTAACTTAATCAGGCTTTTTTTATTCCTTAACCCTATCCCTGTCCATGAAGAACTTAATGCAATAAATTCCAGCCAAGGCTACTAAACCATATACCAGTCGGCTAAGGAAGGCATCACTTCCACCAAAAAGTGAAGCTACTAAATCATACTGAAACAGCGATACCAAGCCCCAATTCAAGGCCCCAATTATTACTAAAACTAAAGCTAATGTATCCATATTTATCCTCCATTCATATATTACTTGCCCTATTAGTCTTTCCCTTTCCCTCATAAATAAACATATATTTTCTTCATATTTAAGACATAAATTGGTAATACTCTATTAAAGAAGGATAGAGGGTGATTGTTTTGATCAGCAAGGACATAGAAGAGAATAAGGCTAGGTTTTATAGTGAGTTCAATAATTCATCAGACCTTGTGACGCGCCAACTTCAAACCCTATGTAAAACCGAGGTTATGGTTTGTTATATCAATGGTTTTATAGACAAGGAAGCCCTTAATGACAACATCATTAAGCCCTTAATAGAGAATCTAGTCTCTCCCATGGAAATAGCCGACACAGTATATATCTCTGAAGTAAAGGAAATATCTAGCTTCCAAGAGGTTATAAAGGGAGTTGTTGATGGCCATGTAGCCCTCTTCCATGAGGATATGGATAAGGCCTTCATATTAAACCTATGTAAATATGCCAAAAGAAGCATAGATACATCCAGCTCTGAACAGGTTATAAGAGGTCCCAAGGAGGCCTTTATAGAAGACTTATTTGTAAATAAGACCCTGATAAGAAGGAAGATTAGGAACAAAAACCTTACCTTTGAAGACTTCACCATGGGTGATCAGACTAATACCGCTGTATCCCTGGTATATATGAAGGGAATAGTTAATGAGGATATCCTAGCCGAATTAAAATCCAGGATTAGTCAAATCAAAACGGACGGCATCTTTGATTCCAATAGTATAGAGGAATATATAGATGATGTACCCAATAGCCTGGTAAATACCGTATATAATACAGAAAAACCAGATGTACTAGCAGGCAAGATTCTGGAAGGTAGGATAGGCATCCTTTGTGATGGTTCCCCCAATGTCCTGACAGTTCCCATGCTCTTTATAGAAAACCTGATGGCTGCAGAGGATTACTATCTCCAGCCTATCTATGCCTCATATTTGAGGATAATTAGGTTTATCTCCCTCTTTATAAGTATTGCCTTGGTGGGAATCTATATTGCCCTTACTAGATTCCACCAAGAAATGATCCCTACCGACCTATTGATTTCCATATCAGGACAAAGGCAGGGGGTACCCCTTAATAACTTCTTGGAGGCCCTCCTGATGATATTTTTCTTTGAAATCATGAAGGAAGCAGGTCTTAGGCTGCCCAAGGCTATTGGGCAAACTGTGACCTTGATAGGAGGCTTGGTCATAGGCCAGGCTGCTGTAGAGGCAGGGATTGTAAGTGCAATTATGGTCATCATAGTATCTGCAACTGGCATCAGTGAATTCGTAAACCCAAGCCTGAGGGAGCTTATAGTTGTAAATAGGTTGGCCTTCATCGTATTGGGGGCCACCCTAGGGCTTTATGGGATAGTCTGCGGTATAGTTGTAAGCATCCACTATCTTGTTAGTATCAAATCCCTAGGTGTCCCCTTCCTATATCCCTATGCCCCCTATGATAGGAAGGCTATGAAGGATACAATCTTAAGGTGCCATGTATATAAGTTAAACTATAGGCCAAGATATATTTCAAATAAGAAATCTAGGAGAAGGAATAGGCGAGATGAGATATAAATCTATAATACTAAGTATCATATTGATAATTGCAGTATTATTAAGCTCCTGTACTTCATCACAAGAGATAGAAGACGTGGGAATAGTCCTAGCTACTGGCATAGATATGGAAGGTGATAAGTACCTCCTCACCCATGAAGTTATAGTTCCAAAGTCAAGTGTATCCGACAAGATTGGTCAAGGACCCAATGTCCAATATGTCCAGTCTAAGGGTGACACTATAATAGATGCCCTTAGAAATGCAAGCCTAGTTTTTGATAAGAAGTTATTCCTGGCCCACAACAGGGTTATTATCTTAGGAGAGGATCTGGCCAAAAGGGGGATAGGTGATATAATCAACTTTTACGTTTCTGATGTTGAACCTAGGGAATCCACCCTCCTTCTAGTTGCCAAGGGTTCTCCAGCCCATGAGGTAATGGGGATCAAGGGAGGCCTAAGTGATACTCCTGGAAAATATCTTTTTGACTTATTGGAAAACCATAGATTCAACCTTAAAGCCAGGGACCTAACCCTAAATGAGTTTCTAAGGTATTTCCTAGCGGGAGAAAACGTAGTAGTTTCCACAGTCCAAAAAATTGAGCAAAAGGAGATTGATAAGGAAGAGGAAAAACCCAATAGAACCATCTTGGATGTTACGGGAGGGGCTGTATTTCGGAAGGATAGGCTAATAGGTTACTACACTGGGGATGAGATGAAGGGATTTAACTTTCTTATAGACGAATTTGAAAATGGTCTAATAATTTTTAAAATGTCTGATGAAGTGGTTAAGGATAATAAGTTTGTAGCTAGAAGTGGGCAGTATTTAGTAGTGGAGGTTAAGGCTAGTAAGACCAAATCTAAGGTTGAGTTAGTAGAAGATAAGCTTCTTCTTAAGATTGATGTGAATATTGAAGGGGTCTTGATAGAAGACACAAAGGGACTAAATATATCAAGTCAAGCCATGTTAGAGGCTGTAAGATCTGCCTGCGCCAAAAAAGTTGAGGAATATATTGTTAGGACCTTGGAGAAGGCTCAGAAGGAGTTTAAGACGGATACCTTTAGTATCGGTAACCTGGTACATATAAGCTATCCAGACCTATGGAAGGAGATTTCAGATGATTGGGAGAGCATATTTCCTGATTTGGATTACAAGATAAATGTCAAGGTTGATGTGATAAGGGCTGGACTTATCAATACACCTGTTAATATTGAGATAGACGAAGAACGTTTAAAGGAGAATAAATAGTGTGAAACCGACTATTACATCGAGACAACTAGTAGCCTTGATGACAACATCAAGAATTGCCCTTGCAATTTCCATAATGCCTACCATCAATATTCCACCCCATAACCAGGATACCTGGATAGTGGTTTTGTTATCCATAGTCTATACCCATATCCTCTTGGCCCCTTTGCTTTTTCTAGCCAATAGGTTTAAAGATCAGTCCATGATTGGGTATTTGGAAGTTCTATATGGTAAGACCATAGGAAGGATAATAGGCTGCCTCTATGGTCTATATTTCCTAACCAATGCCTTTAATGCCTCTACTATTCAAGCTGAATTAGTCTCTACATCCATATTATTCGATACCCCTGAATATCTAATCGTCATTGGGATGATGATAACTTGTATCTATTCTGTTTCCAGGGGTGTTGAAGCTAGCTTGAGATCGGTAGAGGTTTTAGCCCCAGTTGCCCTGGGGATAATTGTTATCCTCCTTTTGTTTGGAATAAATAATTTTAAGTATTACCTACTCCTCCCCATCCTATCTGACTCAAGCCTAATAGATGTCAACCTAGGTGCCCTTGAGTTATCAAGTTTTTATTCTGAAATGTTTTATTTGACCATGCTCATACCCTACTTGGATGACAAGGATGATATTAACAAGATATATATAAAATCCATTGTCTATCCCCTTGGTCTTTTAGCCATCATAGTAATCATATGTCAGATAAGCTTGGGAGTCGACCATATGGAACATTCCAACTTTCCCTTCCTCCTCTACGTGAGGTCCATTGATTTGTTTGAATTAGTCGAGAGGATAGATTCCATTGCAGTAGTGGCCTGGATTATGACCAGTCTGATCAGAGTGAGTGCCTTTCTACTGATTAGTGTCTTAGCCTTTAGGGAAATCTTAGAAAAGGATGAGAGGGATAAGATTATCCTGCCTATCTTGGGGTTAATACTTGCCATAATGACATTTTGGACCATTAGCTCAAGGTCTGTAATCATCTACAGGGGGGATTATAATCTGATAAGGGTGACCCTATTTGTTGGCCTAACCATTGTGGTCCCCATCCTTACCTGCATTGTGTATTTTTTCAGAAGAAAATCACTGGAAGATACCTTGAGCCAATGATTATAAATCCCATAAGTTGGGAATAATAAGACTAAGAGGTGATTATGATGAGAAAGTTTAAATATGGCCAAAAGATTGGCTTGAGATCCAAGGAAACTGGGAAGATAATTGCTATATATCCACATTCCCTTAGGGAAACAGATGAAGAGACTGAGAAAGCTGTACGGGACTGGTACTATCAAACTAGTTGTGAGGCCGAAGATGAATTACTGACATCATATGTAGATGTTGTAACAGAAGATGAAATAAAGTCCAGAGGATAAATAAAATCTTTCTAAAATCTTGAGAATTATATAACAAACCTCTAAAATTCCCTTGCCAAAATGGTCAAGCTTATGCTATAATTGTGTAGGTAGGACTACTCTATTAAATTCCAATTTAATATCGCTGAATTCTTTATATAAGAAGCGGGGGAACCAATTTCTCGGGGTGAATCCTATTATTTCAATAGGATGGGCTACTTACCCTTTGGCCCTAATCCGACAGCTAACCTCGTAAGCGAAGAAAAGGGGAGTTAACTTGTATCTAACTATGGAACTCCATAGTTATTTTTTTCCCAAAAATTTGGTTTACATAATATATAGAGTAAATATAATTGAGAGAGGATGATCGTATGAAAAGAGAACTAACATATTGTGTTATAGGAGCCGGCAACGGCGGTATAGCTATGGCAGGATATTTATCCATGATTGGTTATAGGGTAAATCTATATAATAGAACCTTAGAAAAAATCTTACCTCTGATAAAGAATCCCGTAATCCATTTAACAGGTGAAGAAAATGGGATTGGGGTACTTAATAGAGTTACCAGCAATATGGGTGAAGCAATAGAAGGTGTAGATATCATAATGATCACGACCCCAGCCCTAGCCCACTATAACATAGCCAAGGAAATGGCCCCCTACCTAAAGGATGGGCAAGTCATAGTACTAAACCCAGGTAGGACAGGTGGAGCTTTGGAAGTATATGAAACCCTCTTAAGGGAGAGGAAAAGAAACAATATAATTGTTGCTGAGGCCCAGACCTTCATATATGCAGCAAGATCATCATCCATCAACAATGCTCATATATATCAATCCAAGAAGGAAGTATCCCTGGCAGCTATACCAGCAACAAAAACAAACTACGTATTAGAACTTCTCAAGGATGCATATCCACAATTTACTTCTGCAAAAGATGTACTAGAAACTAGCATCAATAATTATGGGGCAATCTTGCACCCAGCACCAACCCTTTTAAACAGTGGACATATAGAGAGATGTTCACCATTTGAATACTATAGAGAAGGAATCACCCCCTCAATAGCAAGCTTTTTAGAAAAAATGGATAGTGAAAGGATGTCATTAGGTAGACTGTTACAAGTTGATGCAGTCCCTACTATTCAATGGCTTTATGAAAGCTATGGGGCCAAGGGAGATAACCTCTATGAGGCTATTCAAAACAATTCCGGCTATAAAGGCTTAATAGCTCCCCAAGGGCTTAATACCAGATATATCTATGAGGACGTACCATGTAGCCTGGTACCTATGGAATCAATGGCTGCCCTTTTTGGCATGAAGACACCTGCCATATCCTCAATAATAGATATAGCCCAGATTATCACTAATAGGAACTTTAGAGCAGAAGGAAGAAGTGCGGATAGATTAGGACTAGAAGGCTTATCAATAACTGAGATGCATCTATTAGCTAGAGAAGGTAGGATTTCTAAGAGAAGATTACATGAGGTAGTTTAGAATTTATGTAAGCTTACTCATTGATTTGAAATATGAAGGGTAGAATTTATGGATAATAAAAAGACAAAAGAAAAAATATAGTCACTTTTAGCTTGTGTAAGAAGTGACTATATTTTTTTATGCCTTTATGTATGGTTAAGAGTTTAAAGGTTCTTGGTCATATCAACATGGGGAATCGTGTGATAATCATAGGGCTCACTTATGGTCTTATATCCCAGCTTATGATAGAATTCTTCAACGGATACTCTTCCCATCAAGTTGACCTTGGTATAGCCTCTTTCCCTAGCAATATTCTCTATGAAGTCCATTAGATAGGTTCCTAAACCCTGCTTACGATATTCCTTTAGGATGGCCACACTCTTTACCCTGGCAGTATCCTTGTCATCTTCAGTCAAGAAGACAGTAGCAATCATAGTTCCATCCAAATAGGCCCCATAAAGGTCCATGTCCTTATCGCCTGTTAAATCTTCATCCCGGATATCCATACCCCAAGGCTTTCGAAATGCCTCGTTCCGGATATCTATGGAGACCTCATATTCATCGGAACCGTAATCGATACTTCTCATTTCAATCCTATCAACTATACTCATATTTTTCCCACCTTTCTGAATATTACTAGAAAATTTCGACTATTATATTTTAAAGATACCTAATTAACAATCACCTGTCAAGGGTAATAATATGAACGAGAACCTAGAAGGAGAGCCTTCCGGCAACGAATATTAATGTAGAATGCACCAATAGGTTAAGGTAAAAGGTTACAATTTGGATAAATCGGAAATATACCTACAAGGATAGGCTAGAAAGTGTTATAATGTTATATGTCAATAATATTTCACAGGAGAGATGATTATGAGAAACAAGTTTATTATTAGAGCCTTGGTATTAGTATTAGCCATCATGCTAAGCCTAACCGCTTGCTCAAGAGGAACGGATAATCCACCCAACCAGGATGAGACGGAGAATCCTGTAGATATAGGATCTGAAAAGGGCAATGAGCAGGAAGATCCTATTGATGAAGAAGACTTAAATAAAGATGATGAAATAACTGAAGATGAGCAAGAAGACCCTCTTGAAGATGATATAGATAATGAAGATGATATAGATAATGAAGATGATATAGATAATGAAGACGATAACTTGCATGACTTGGATTTGGAAGAGGATATTTTTAATCCCGCTAGCTTAACTGTTCTGGCAAATAAGGAGTACAGCCTAGGTTCAGATTATACGCCTGAGGATTTGGTTACAGTCCAAGTACCCACAGTCCTAGAAAACCCAGAGGTAAAACAATTGAGGAAGGTTGCAGCTGATGCCTTAAAGGAGATGTTTGAGGCAGCCAAGGAGGAAGGAATCATCCTTCATGCCCGTTCAGGCTACCGCTCCTACAGGACCCAGGAGCAGCTATTTAAGAATAATGTAGCCAAGCATGGTGAAGAGGCAGCCAATAAGTTCAGTGCCAGGGCAGGTCAAAGTGAGCATCAGACAGGTTTGGCCATGGATATTACCAGTGAAAGTGTAAATTTAAAATTGACCGAGAGCTTTGAAGACACCAAAGAGGGTAAATGGGCAGCAGAAAATGCCCACAGATTTGGGTTTATCCTTAGATATCCCAAGGATAAGACCCATATAACAGGTTATATATATGAGCCCTGGCATTTTAGGTATGTAGGTGTTGAGCATGCCACCAAGATTTATGAGCTGGGTCTCACTTTAGAGGAGTATCTTTTAGGGGATATTTACGCCGGATATTAATCCGGCTGTATTTTTTTGTAGATATTTGTAATTTTTATTGTAATAGGGCAAGTTTTATGCTAAAGTATATATATGGTATGAAGATAAACTTCAGTACACAAGATATTGTGCATTGAAGTTTATATTAATCTTATAGGAGGCTGACAAATGCTGAGGGTTGAGAAACGAAACGGAAATATTGTAGATTTTGAGAATGAGAAAATCGAAATAGCAATTATGAAAGCCATGAGAGAGACTGAGAAGGGCGAAGATGAAGAATTAGCCAAGGAGATTGCCCAGCTTGTTAGGGAAGAGTTTAAGGACTTGGAAGTAGTCCATATTGAGCAGATTCAGGACCAGGTTGAAATCCATCTAATGAAAAACCGTCCTGATGTGGCTAGAAAGTATATTATCTATAGGGAAGAAAGGGCCAAGCTCAGGGAACAGGGCTGGGACATGACGGACTTACAAAGGGATATTTACGAGAATAAATATAGATATGATAATGAAAGTTTTGAGGAATTCCTTGATAGGGTAAGTGGTGGTAATGGACCTATCAAAAAGGCCATCAAGGACAAAAAATTCATGCCTGCAGGAAGAATCTTGGCAGGAAGAGGCTTGGATAAATTCGGTAGAAAGATTACCTTGAGTAACTGCTATGTCATGCCCCAGGTGGAGGATAATATAGAGGCCATATTTGATACAGCCAAGTACCTGGCCAGGACCTATTCCTATGGTGGAGGCTGCGGTCTAACCCTATCTAAGTTAAGACCCAAGGGGGCCAAGGTAAACAACGCCGCCAACACTACAACAGGGGCAGTTTCCTTTATGGATCTGTACTCCCTTGTGACAGGCCTAATTGGTATGAAGGGACGTAGGGGGGCCCTTATGCTTAATCTAGATGTAAGCCACCCGGACATTGAGGAGTTTATCAATGTAAAAAATGATTTAAGCAAGGTGAATTACGCTAATATATCTGTTAATGTTAACAATGAATTCATGGAAGCCGTAAAGAATGATGAGGAATATGATTTATACTTCAAGGTAGAGGCTACAGGTGAAGAAATCATAAAGACCATTAAGGCCAGGGACCTTTTTAGGACCATAGCAAGAAATAACTGGAATATGGCGGAACCGGGAGTTCTATTTACGGACAAGATCAATGCATGGCATCTGATGAGTGAGGACCCAAGCTTTGAATTTGCAGGTGTTAATCCTTGTGCAGAAGAAACCCTGCCAGCCTTTGGTAGCTGTAACCTAGCCTCCATAAACCTGGCTGCCTTTGTTAAGAATCCCTTCACTGAATATGCAAGATTCGAGTTTGAAAGATTTAGCGAGTTAGTAAGGGATGGCGTTATCTATCTCAATGAGGTATTGGATGAAAACATGAATCTTCATCCCCTTCCACAACAAAGAGATGTTTCCAGGGAGCTAAGGCAGATTGGTTTGGGTATCATGGGTGTAGCAGATATGTTTATTAAGATGGGTATTAGGTATGGAAGCAGCGAATCCTTAAGCCTAATCCATCAGATAGGGAGGACCTTAATCAACGAAGCCTTAAGACAATCCGCCCTACTGGCCAAGGAGGAAGGACCTTTCCCAAGGTATAACCCTGAAGCGGTATTAAATTCACCCTTCCTGCTAAGCAATGCAGATGAAGATGTTTTAGAGCTGGTTAAGGAACATGGACTTAGAAACAGTCAATTGTTGACTATACCACCTACAGGAAGCATATCTACCCTGATAGGATGCAGTAATGGCTTGGAGCCCATATTCCAAATTTCTTACACTAGAAAATCAGAATCCCTACATTTGGAGGATACCTATTATAAGGTATTTACACCAATAGTAAAGGAATATATGGATAAGAACAATATAAGCAGGGAAGAGGACCTACCAGACTTTATAGTAACTACTTCCAACCTAGACTATAGGGAGAGGATAGAAGTACAGGCAGTTTGGCAACAGTATATAGATGCTAGTATTTCATCAACAGTAAATGTCCCCAACGAATTTACAGTTGAGGAAGTAGAGGATTTATATATGTATGCCTGGGAGAAGGGCCTCAAGGGTATAACCATTTATAGGGATGGTTGTGCTAGGGATGGTATCCTAATTACCAATAAGTCCACCAATAGGTTAGAGAGGATAGATGAATTACAAAGGGAGCTAAATGAATTAGCTGCAGAGCAACTTGTCATAGACCCTAATACCTGCCCAATGTGCGGTAGTCCGGATATGGTTCATTCTGGCGGTTGTTCAGAATGTCAAACCTGTGGTTATAGCCCTTGCTCAATTTAATATAAAAAAGACCTATGAGTGTAGGTCTTTTTTAGTATCATCCTAAATCTAATGAAGGATCTTATTCTATAACATCGATGAAAGGACATGTGCCTTGGATACAATACCCTTTAACCTGTTCTCCTCATCAACTACAGCTATAGGGAATGGGGTTGTGGCAGCAACTTCCATAATATCCATCAATAGGGTATCTGGCGATGTAGTATTTATTTCTCTAATTAGAACATCCTCAACTGACAAGCCCTTTTCCTTACCCTTTAAAGCATCATCAATGGTAACTACTCCCTGTAACCTCATCTTAGCATCCACCACATAGGCACTGGATACTCCGTTAGCCCTCATGGTCTTTATGGCATGATTTAGGCTATCCCTAGTCCTGACTATACTGTTTGGAGTAACCATTACATTATTAACGTGGATAACCTGGGTCTTATCAGCACTATCTATAAATTGCTTCACGTAATCATCAGCTGGATGCTCGCTCATCTCTTCGGGAGTGGCTACTTGTATAACCTCACCATCCCTCATGATAGCAACCCTATCACCTAGTTTAAAAGCTTCATTGATATCATGGGTTATAAATACAATAGTCTTATCCAGCTTTCTTTGGATACTCAAGAGTTCAAATTGCATATCCTTCCTAACCAAGGGGTCTAGGGCAGAAAAAGGCTCATCCATAAGTAGGATTTCCGGGTCATTGGCTAGGGCTCTAGCAATACCCACTCTCTGCTTCATACCACCTGACAGGCTGGTGATGGGCTCGTAGTCATATCCGTCAAGACCAACCATATTTATCATTTCCTTGGCCTTGGCATGTCGTTCTTCCTTGGGCATTCCCTTTATTTCTAGGCCATATTCTACATTTCCTAGGACATCCCTATGGGACATAAGACCAAACTGCTGGAAGACCATGGAAATTTTATTCCTTCGATAGTCATTTAACTCCTTTTTATTAAACTTACCTATATCTTGGCCTTCAAATAGTACCTGTCCAGAACTGGGCTTATTTAACATATTTAAACATCTGATGAGAGTGGATTTACCAGAGCCAGATAGGCCGATAATAACAAAGATTTCACCCCTCTTAACATCCAAATTAACATCCCAAAGGGCTACAGTTACACCGGTTTTCTTATGGATGGTAGCCTGGTCTACCCCCTTTTTCTTTAATTCCCGAGCTTGCTTTTTATCCGAACCAAAGAGCATAGATAGATTTCTGATACTCAATATATAGTCATTATTATTGTTGTTGTTATTATTCACCATCAGTTTTCACCTCACTACGTTGTACCAGTCCTTGAGTTAGCCTATCTAAGATAACTGCAATAATAACAACAGCTGTTCCTGAAACCAACCCTCTACCCATTTCAATTCGGTTAACCGCTAATAGAACCTCCATACCAAGGCCAGAAGCACCTATCATAGATGTGGTAACAACCATGGACATGGCCATCATGAGGGTTTGGTTTACCCCTGTCATAATAGTAGGTAGGGCTTGCGGAATTTGAACCTTGATCAGGGACTGCATTTTGGTTGAACCAAAGGCTAGAGAGGCTTCAACAACCTCATGGTCTATTTGTCGTATTCCATGATTAGTCAAGCGAATCATAGGGACTACTGCATATACCGTAGTAGCAATGACTGCTGGCGGTTTACCCAAGCCAAAAAACATCATCGCAGGAATCAAGTACACGAACACTGGCATAGTCTGCATGGTATCCAATATGGGTCGGACCAATCTATCTAGCCTATCGCTAGTAGATAGGAGTATCCCTATTGGAAAGCCGAAAATTAAGGATATTATTACCGATGCCAAGATTATTGATAAGGTCTCATACATTAAACTCCATAAACCCAAGGCACCTATTAAGACCAGCATAGCTCCATATAGTATACCCTTGTTAATTTTACCTGAAATTCTCCAAGCTACAATGACAACAAGGATTACTAGGATGAACCAAGGTATATAATTTAGGATGCTATTAATAAAATTCACTAGGTCACCTAGCAGAGTTTTTATTAGGGCAAAGAAGCCTTCAAATTTTATACTTAGGCTTAAAACTGCATCATCTATAGCTTCCAGATTAATCGGTAATTTAAAGGGGAAATCATATAACCATTCAGTATCCATCTTTTCCTCCTCCTATTTGTTCAAGAAATCTTTCATCTTTTGAGCATCTTCAGGCTCAAGCCACTCATCTAATAATTGGCTGTTTTCATTTAAGAACCATTTAGCTGTATCTACATAGTTTGAGCCTGTGTCCTGCATATAGGCCAAAGCATCAGACGTCAATTGACTGGATGTTCTATACTTGCTCAAAAAGGCAATCAATTCTTCATTACCATCATCTTGGAACTTGTTGCTTACAGCAATGGTTACCTTGACAGCCGGCATTTCTGTCTCCCCATTCAGGTAAGTGTCAGGATTATAGGGTTCATCTTCTAATAGGACCATATCATACTTACCCAGTAACCAGGTAGGTTCCCAATAATATGCTGCAACAGGCTCTCCTTTTTCATAGGCTGATGTTATAGCAGTTGCCAATGCAGCCTCTGAACCTGGTCTAAAGTATATAAAGTTTTCATCTAAGCCATAATGTAGATACTTCTTGTGTAGGATTTCGTCAACTTCCCATCCTGGAATTGCTCCATAAACTCTACCCATACCAGGATTCTCGTCATCTGGAAATACATCTGGGTAATTTTTTAAATCCCAAATATACTTCAAATCTGGAGCACTTGCTTCAATTCCTCTTTCTGCATCACCCTCGATTACATATCTGGGCACATAAATTCCCTGATAATTATCATCAAAGTTAATGCCCAATTCATGGAACATGCCATTGGCTAAGTCATCTTTATAACTAGCGATATTATCTGTCCATATCTCCATATAAGCATCAATTTCACCAGTCGTAAGTCCTTGGAAGGTTACTGGAGTAGAGCCAGAGACTTCACTCCATGAGTAACCCCATACCCCTTGGGCAATAGTTCCTGCTACAGCATTATGGAATTTTATACTATCCCACCCTGCGTCAGCAAACTTGATTTCTACACCAGCAAAGGGTCCATCTCCTACTGTTTTTCCTCCCCCACAACCTACTAAGGTCAATGAGATAATACCAACCATGAGTAATATACCGACTAACTTTTTCATTTTTACACCTTCCTCCAATAATTTGTACCTTTACAAACGAAAAGCATCAATTGTAAAATACACCATATTAAGGAGACATATTAAATACTAAATAAAAGCAAAAAAACTATGGAGTACCATAGTTTACTAAAATTAGCACAACATGACTCCCTTTACAACGCTTACGAGGTTAGCTGACGGGTTAGGACTAAAGGGTAGCCCCTCAAAAATGATTCACCCCAGTTAATTGGTTCCCCCGCTTCTTTGATTAGAATTCAGCGACGCAATTCATTCGTTTCATTATTTTTTTATAGTATAAGTATAGCACACTGAAAAATTCAATGCAAATGAGATGGTTATGGACTTTTAGAAAAAATGTAAAAGAATCCCATGATATCAGTAGTTAAAAAAATAAAAAACTTTTTAAAAGTGGGGAAAGTTTAACTGTATCTATAGTTTTGGTATAATCAAATATATATATACCTAAGGATGAGATAATGAAGAGAATAATTAAGATATCAGTTAGAAATTTAATAGAATTTGTACTTCGGTCTGGTGATATAGACAATAGTTTTATGTCAACAACAAGGGCCCTAGAAGGGACTCTGGCCCACCAGAAGGTTCAAAAGTCCTACGGTCCTGAATATAGCCCTGAGGTAACTCTTAAGTACAACTTTCAATTTAAGGACTACTCCTTAGAGGTTGAGGGTAGGGTAGATGGTATATTTAAGCTGCCAGATGAGATCATCATAGATGAAATCAAGAGCACCACCAGGGACCTAGATGAGATCCAAGAGGATTATAATCCCATCCACTGGGCCCAGGCCAAATGCTATGGCTATATCTATGCCCTTCAAAATGAGTTGGACAGTATCTTCATCCAGCTAAGCTATTTTCATATTGAAAGGGAAGAACTTAAGGTATTCAAAAGGAACTTCTCCTTTGCAGAGTTAGAGATATTTTTTATTGACATCATTGATAGATATATCAAGTGGGCAAATTTAACCTTTGAGTGGGGAAAGATTAGGGATGAGAGTATCTCAAGCCTTCAATTTCCCTTTGACAAATATAGGAAGGGGCAGAGGGAGCTGGCGGTAGCCTCCTATAAGACCATAAAGGAGGGCAAGAACCTATTCGCCCAGGCACCTACTGGTATAGGGAAGACCATGTCCACCCTCTTTCCATCAATAGTATCCTTGAGGGAAGGAAGTATATCCAAGGTCTTCTATCTGACAGCCAAGACCATCACCAGGGAGGTACCCATCAACTCCATGGAAATCCTCATGGACAAGGACCTTAGGGCCAAGACCCTGGTCATTACAGCCAAGGATAAGATCTGTATAAATGATGAAGTCAAGTGTAATCCCAGGGACTGTAGTTATGCTAAGGGACACTTTGATAGGGTCAATGATGCTATTATGGACATACTCAAAAATGAAGATATGATATCCAGGGAAGTGGTATTAGAATATGCTAAAAAGCACCATGTCTGTCCCTTTGAGTTTTCACTGGATATAAGCTTATGGGCAGACGTAATAATCTGCGATTATAACTATGTCTTTGACCCCCAGGTCTACCTGAAGAGGTTCTTTGATGGAATTGGAAATGACTATGTATTTTTAATAGATGAGGCCCATAATCTGGTAGATAGGTCTAGGGAGATGTTCTCAGCCCAGATAAACAAGGCGGATTTCTTGGATCTACGGGATATCTTTAAGGACAAATATCCCAGCCTCTATAAGGCCATGAATAAATGCAACAGGATTTTAAACGATTTAAAGAAGGAAGTAGGAGGAGATAACTACTATCAAAGAGAGGAAATCGGAGATTTATACTTTCCCATTAAAAGGATTATAACCCTTATGGAACCCTGGTTAATTGAAGAGAAGGACCATGAAGACTATGACAAGGTTATGGATTTTTATTTTAATCTAATCACCTTTATCAAGATTGCTGATTTCTACGATGAGCATTATGTAACCTCCATAGAAGTCATGGATAGGGATATGTTTTTCAAACTCTACTGTGTAGACTCATCCTATCAGCTAAACCAGGCCCTGGAGAGGGCTAAGAGTGGAATATTCTTCTCTGCCACCCTGACTCCCCTGGACTACCATATGGATATACTGGGGGCAAGTAAGGATGATTACTTCATAAGACTTAGCTCTCCTTTCCCAAGGGAGAAGCTCTGCCTCTTAATCAGGGAGGATATATCCACTAGATATAGGGATAGGGAGGGGAGTTACTTGGATCTAGTAGAAACCATAGAATCATTTACCCAGGCCCAGAAGGGCAATTATTTTGTCTTCTTCCCATCCTATACCTATATGAGGAAGGCATATGAGCTTATCATAGATAGGAACCCTGATTTAAACCTGGTAATCCAAGAAAGCAATATGAAGGAGATAGAAAGGGAAGACTTCTTAAAGAGGTTTGATACTGAGGATGATTTGATAGCCTTCGCAGTCATGGGGGGTATCTTTTCCGAAGGGATAGATTTAGTAGGAGAAAAATTAATTGGAGCTGTCATAGTTGGAGTGGGCTTACCCCAGATATGTTTTGAAAGGGACATAATCAGGGACTACTTCAAAGAGAAGTTAAATCTTGGTTTTGAATATGCCTACATGTATCCTGGAATGAATAAGATCCTTCAAAGTGCTGGGCGCGTTATCCGCTCCGAAGAAGATAAGGGGGCCATCCTCCTAGTGGATGATAGATTTACCAGCCCTAGATATAGGAAATTATTTCCCAGGGAATGGAGCCATCATAAAATCCTCAGGAGCCATGATGAATTAAGGAAGGAATTAGAGGAATTCTGGTCCAACTAAAAGTCTATCCATAATTGATACTTTGTAGTATAATTAGGGATAGCATAAATTTAGGAGGCAGGATATGTATCAGTATTCAACATCAGGAGTATGTGCACAAAACATTGAGTTTGACATAGTGGATAATAAGGTGGTAAATGTAAGGTTTCTTGGTGGATGCAATGGAAACCTACAAGGGATATCAAGATTGATTGAAGGAATGGATGTCCAGGATGTAATAGAAAGATTGTCTGGCTTAGAATGCGGTTTCAAATCCACATCATGCCCAGACCAATTAGCCCAGGCCTTAAAAGTGGCAATGGAAAAAGCAGTAGATTAAAGAAGACAAGACCTTGTTCTTAAGAACAAGGTCTTCTAATATTATATATTTTAAATAAGTAGTAGATATTATATAATACAGATGAACTGTATAGCTTGTTGAAATTAGGAGGATAAGATGGTAAAGAAGAATGAGATAATTGAAGTCAATATAGATAGGGTAGATTTTCCCAACAAGGGTAAGGCTTATTATGAAGGCCAAGAAATAAGATTTAAGGGTGGAATAGCAGGCCAAAAAGCAAGGATAAGGATTAGCAGGAAGAAGAAGGAATACCTAGAAGCCAAGCTGGTGGACATAGTGGAGAAGTCCTCTATAGAAGGGGAGTCAGGATGTCCCCACTATGGTATTTGTGGTGGATGTTCCTATCAAACCCTAACCTATGAAGCTGAACTTAAGTACAAGGAAGGTCAAATAATCAAGCTCTTTGAAAAGGCAGGCTTGGATATAAATTATTTAGGCATAGAGGGGAGTCCCTTAGTTCATGGATATAGGAATAAGATGGAATATACCTTTGGAGATGAAGAGAAGGATGGACCACTTGCTTTAGGCCTTCATATGAAGGGCAGGTTTTATGAGGTAGTAAATACGGACGAGTGCAATATAGTGGATGAAGATTTTACCAGTATCAGGCAGCATGTACTTAAATACTTCCAAGCAAGGGGTACTGCCTTTTATAACAAGAGGAGGACTGAAGGCTACCTAAGACATTTAGTAATCAGAAAGGCCCTATCTACAGGTGAAATCCTAGTTAATCTAGTTACCACAAGCCAGGATACCTTAGACAAGGAAGAATTTGTAGATATGCTAGTGAAGTTAGACCTAAAGGGTGATATCAAGGGGATTCTCCACACCACAAATGATAGATTAGGAGACGTGGTGGTAGCAGAAACTTTAGAGCTACTTCATGGTAGGGATTATATAATAGAGGAGATTTTAGGGCTAAGATTTGAAATATCACCCTTTTCCTTCTTCCAAACCAACACATTTGGTGCAGAGAAATTGTATTCGATAGTAAGGGATTTTGTGGGGGACAAAAAGAGTAATCTTGTCTATGATTTATACTCAGGGACAGGCACCATAGCCCAGATACTATCCCCTGTAGCTGAGAAAGTTGTAGGGATAGAGATTGTAGAGGAAGCAGTGGAAAAGGCAAGGGATAATGCTAGGTTAAATAATCTAGATAATGTAGAGTTCATGGCAGGTGATGTCCTTAAGGTGGTGGATGATCTTAAGGAAAAGCCTGATTTGATAGTTATAGACCCACCAAGGGATGGTATCCATCCCAAGGCCATAAATAAAATCATAGACTTCAATCCAGAAACCTATGTATATGTATCCTGCAACCCTGTCACCCTAGTAAGAGACCTAAAGGTCTTCGCAGAAAGAGGGTATAGGATTAATAAGGTCAAGTTAATGGATATGTTCCCTAGAACTCCCCACGTTGAGGCAATTGTGAAGCTTAAAAGGATATAAGGCTTAGTGGTACCAATGGTTTGACA